>Ga0310786_10010074_pt1 | contig 11911 bp, 11 predicted proteins | sample AusTroGonzalo_MG_FD_203881 | JGI IMG/M metagenome (GOLD analysis project Ga0310786, IMG submission 203881) | Bovine rumen microbial communities from tropical cattle in Woodstock, Queensland, Australia - Gonzalo_03 (v2) (version 2) | ecosystem: Host-associated > Mammals > Digestive system >... | reverse complement strand
GCGTACTGTTCAGAAGACTTAAGGTTCCGGTAGTCATGATCACGGCACACGGCGCGTTCACACGCGACCCGCTTTATAACAATCTCCAGAAGAGAAACGTGAAGGTATCGGCTACCGTAAAATGCCTTTTCTCTGCCGACGACCTCAGGTCCATGAAGTCCGACGAACTCGACGAGAAGCTCGACGAAGCCTTCAGACTCGACTACTTTAAGTGGCAGAAAAATAACGGCATTAGAGTGCCGGAAGCTTTTCGAGCTGACGGACTTCACAGGATACTTTATAAGTGCCCGCACTGCATGACCGAAGGCAAGACTGTCGGCGAAGGCATCACGCTTAAGTGTAACGAATGCGGAGTCGAATACGAGATGGACGAGTTAGGAGCGATCAGCGCGAAGAATGCTGAGACCAAGTTCACACATATACCCGACTGGTTCGCATGGGAGCGCGAGCAGACGAAGCAGGAGATCACTGACGGTACTTACCTGCTCGACACGGAATGCGACATCGCGATCCTGCTCGACAACAAGGCTCTTTATATGGTCGGCACAGGCACGCTTCGCCACGACAACAACGGTTTCGTGATCGACGGATGCGACGGCAAGCTTCACTACGAGCAGGCACCGAACGCATGCTACAGCGTTAACTCGGATTACTTCTGGTATGAGATCGGCGATATCGTTTCCGTCGGAACCAAAGACATTCTCTACTTCTGCTTCCCTAAGAAAGCGAACATCGTTGCCAAAACGAGACTCGCTGCAGAAGAGATGTATAAGATGAGAAAGTCAGCAGAAAAATGCGCAAAACAACTCCCTCAGGAATAATCCTGCTGTCACTTACAGCACTCATCTGGGGCTCTTCGTTCGTAGCACAGAGCATCGGAATCGAGTCCGTTGACGCATTCACTTTCATGGCATTAAGGACGATACTCGGCACGCTTGTGCTCCTCCCTGTCGTCCTGTTCATGGGTGACGGCATCAAGTCCCTGTTCGAAAAGAAGACTCTGCAAGCAGGCTTGCTTCTGGGTGCAGTCTTCGCCGTGGCGCAGAACTTACAGCAATTTGCTTTCTACTACTCGACCTCAGGTAAGATCGCATTCCTCACAGCGTTCTATATGTTCTTCGTTCCACTCATCGGATTGTTCCTCGGGAAGAAGATACTGCCCGCGACATGGATCGCCATATTCATGGCACTCGCGGGACTGTTCCTTCTGTGTATTAATCCGGAGGACATGGGCGCGATCAATAAAGGTGATATGCTGGCAGTTGCATGTGGTTTTGTTTATGCATTCCAGATAATGCTTATAGATAAGTTCACAGGAGAAAATATCAACGGCATCAAGCTGTCGTTCCTCGAGTTCTTCACAGCGGCCGTGCTTACTTCCGTAATGATGCTCATATTCGAGCACCCGACGGTAAGCGGCATCAAGGAAGCGGCTCCCGCCATCATGTATTCAGGCATTATGAGCTGCGGTATCGCTTATACGCTTCAGGTCCTGGGACAGAAACATGCAAGTCCCGTAGTAGCATCGCTTATCATGTGTTTCGAATCAGTATTCGCAGCTGTCGCGGGATGGGTAATCTTAGGAGAAGCCCTGTCGCCCAGAGAGATCACAGGATGCGCGGTCATGTTCGCCGCCATCATCCTGTCGCAGGTATTCGAGTCAATGGCTATGCAGAAGAAGTCATTTGCTATAGAATCAGAGCATATCGATATGGAAGGGGATATAAAAAATGATCAAGTGTAATTGCTGCGGACGCGAGAACTCCAACTACGCTATTTACTGCGAGGGCTGCGGTTCCCTGCTGTCCACCGTATCGGATTCTACAGAGGTTAAGACAGACGTAACGGAGAACCCTACATCGTTTGCTGACGAGCCCGCCGCACAGGCAGCCGAGCCTGTTAGTGAGCCTGCTTACGAGCCCACTCAGACGGGTCCCGTCGAGTCAGGCAATTACACAATGCCGCCTGAGTATTCTTACAACCCCAACCCTGCCAACCCCTCAGGTATGGAATTCGACAGCATGTGCATCGCAGGTTTCATCTGCTCTGTATCAGGACTGTTCTGCTGCGGTTTACCCGCTCTCGTAGGAGTGGTCCTGTGCATCATAGGATTGGTGCGCACCGGTTCCAACGGCAAAAGAGGACGCGGTCTTGCTGTAGCGGGACTTATCATCTCGATTCTCGCGATAATCATCTCGATCGTAATTCTGGTCGCAGGAAACGGCAACTCATACTACTATTCAACGAGCCACCGCAGATAATCCTGAATTGAGATTAACGGTTATCCTCTGACGATACCGTACTCTGCACAGATACGTGTGAATTCAGCCGAATGAGCGAAACCATAGAAGACGTCCTGTCTGGAGACGCCTCTGTTAAGTGCGTCCACCCAGTTGGCAAGTCCGGCAGCATCAGGCTCTCTTCCGAGCATTACTCTGTAAAGTCTGATGACGTACTCATTGTTGGAATAATTGGCATTTAAGAACTCGGGGCTGAAGAAGAAACCATATGCGCAGTTGGTTCCGGAGATAACATGATTCTGAAGCTGGCTTGACCAGTAATCACTTCCGGATCCGTCAGGAGTTCTACCGAGACAGAGTCTGTAGAGTCTGCCGACAAAGCCTTTTACACTAGTACCGGCGGGTACAGTCGTATTAGGCTGGGCATTGCCGCCTCTGGACAAACCGTAGAGAAGGCATGTATCAGCGAACTCATAAGAGCCGATGATTGACTCGACCATAGTCATTCTGGCGAGTCCGCCGTCGAGTGCATTAGTCCATGTTGTTCTTCCCGAAGGATCGGGAGTTCTTCTGCACAAAGTCGCATATACAGTGTTGATGAAGTCGTAGTTATTGAGATTTCTGTTCTGGAATTCTCCGCTGGAGAATACAGATCTTACGAGGTCAGCAGGATTGCCTCCTGCATTAATGGATTCAGCGAAAGAGTTCTTCTCCGCATCAGAAGCGTGACGGCCGAGGGCACTCATATAGATGTGCTCTGCAAAAGCAGCTGCATCGTAATGGGCGATAACAACAGTAACGGATCCTACGGCAGACATGCTGTGATTGGCATCACCTGCAGCTCTGTAGTAAACAGTATAAGTTCCGAATGATGTAGCAGCAGGAAGAGTGGTGAACCATGTAACTCCGTCGATAGAATACTGCATGAAGCCGCCGGAAGCTGTTCCGGGAGTAACGAGTTCATGCCATGTTCCGTCATCACGAAGGTTCTGAACAGGAACCGGAGGAGCAATAACGGATGCAGGCGGATTGTCCGCCAGAACGGTAGTTGCCAGTGAGAAAACCGTAATGATTCCGGTAATTGTTGCAATAAACTTCTTCGCAAGAGCTTTCATGTATTAATCCCCCTCGTACCTTCCTATTATAACGCATGTTATACTTTTTATATGGGAAATAAGAAAAACACAAACATTGTAGTGGTTCTGAACGTCCTAATCGTCCTGCTTGCCGTCATCGGCATAACCCTTATGATGGTGATTCCTCCCCAGGAGGACTCTTTACAGACGACAGGTCTTGAGAACTTCAGATATTACACAGTATTGTCCAACGTATTCTGCGGAATCGTTGCCCTTGTTCAGCTTGTATTCATCGCACTTAATAAGAACACGAATAAGCTCATCCCGCTTAAGCTCGGAGCAGTCTGTGCCACGACTATCACATTCTGCGTAGTGGCATTCTTCTTCGGTCCGCTCTACGGATGGTTACGCTTCTACCGCTACGGCAACCTGTTTTTCCACCTGATCGAACCGGTCATCGCAGTGGTTGAGTTTCTTTATTCGAAGAAGAACGAAATCCCGTTCGTCTACACAGTTTATTCCGCGGTACCGACATTTATTTACGGTATCTGCTACGGTCTTAATATCGTGATCAACGGCATGGGCAACCCCTGGCCTTACAGTAATGATTTCTACGGCTTCCTTAGCTGGGGATGGGGTGTAGGAGTCACGATACTCTTAGGAGTTACGTTCCTTGCATTTATACTCGCATGCATCTTCCGTAAGATCTGCAATTCCAGAGCCGATACATGAACGAGTTCGAACATTTCTGCACGGGGCATCTGATAATCCTCGGGATCATCGCGGTGTTCACGGTCATGCTCGGTATTCTTGCCCACAGGCTTCCCGAGCGCCGCGCAGATATCCTGATCAAAGCTCTGTCGGTGCTTGCCCTGTCATGTGAGTTTCTTCAGGATGTGCTCCTCACGCTCGAAGGCGGCAACATACTTGACTACCTTCCCCTGCACCTTTGTAATCTCGGATTGTTCATCAACATAATCGCAAGCTTCACGAAGGGGAAAATACGAGCCTTCTTCTCTGAAGTCTCACTCGTTCTGATAGCTCCGGGTTCTGTCTTCGCACTCATCACTCCCGACTGGAATTACAGACCTCTCCTGTCTTGGCTTCCTCTCATGTGTTTCTTCACACACTCTCTCGTTCTCGCTCTTCCGATAATGATGTATATACGAAGATACTGCAGGCCTTCATTCAGGCACTTCTGGCATCCGTATGCTTTCCTTATTCTCGTTACGGTTCCTATATACATGCTCGACAAAGCAACCGGCAGAAATTATATGTTCCTTCTGCGTCCCATCTCGGGCACGCCCCTTGCCTGGCTCGCATCGTTCCTGGGCAATCCCGGATATCTTATCGGTGTTCTCGTTATGCTGGCGGTGGTACTCCTGTTCGTCTACACCCTGCTCACTGTCATTAATAAACTTCGTAAAGTGTGATATAAGATAAATAGCTTCACGTAAAGGAACTGCACCACATGAAACTTAATTACAAGAACACGCTGCTCGTAGGTCTCGCTTTCATGTCGATCATAGCCTTCTGGCAGCTCTACGATAACGTTATCCCACTGCTTCTTACCAACACGTTCCACCTGGACGAGAGCATTACCGGTATGATCATGGCGGCGGATAACGTACTGGCGCTGTTCCTTCTTCCCTTGTTCGGAAAGCTTTCCGATAAGACAGTTACTAAGTACGGAAAGAGAACTCCTTACATCTTCGCAGGAACTGCAGTGACGGCATTGCTCCTTTCCGTTCTCCCTATAATCGACAACGGTTTCTATGAGGGTAAAGCGGGGGTTCTCTACAGCCTGCCGGCCTTCGTTATCGTGCTGGGACTTATGCTTTTCGCCATGTCTGTATACAGGTCACCTGCAGTAGCGCTGATGCCTGATGTTACGCCGAAGCCTCTAAGAGCACGTGCCAACGCCATCATCAACCTTATGGGTGCAGCGGGCGGAATCATCTACCTCGCCTTTACTGCGGTCACCTTCCCCAAGTCCAAGACCGAAGGCGTGGAACACGTCGACTACAGACTGCTGTTCGTATTCATGGCCATCTTCATGATGGTGTGCGTACTCGTCATGATGAAGGCAGTAAACGAGCCTAAGCTCGCAGCAGAGAATGAGAGAATAGAGAAAGAGCATCCCGAATGGGATCTTACTGAGACCGATACCGTGACAGGAACTGCGAAGCTTCCCGCTCCTGTTATGCGTTCCATGATCTTCCTGCTCACATCTATCGCCCTGTGGTATATCGGCTATAACGCCGTAACTACATGGTTCACGACTTACATCAGTGTTCTCATGGGAGAGGGCCTGGGCGGAGCATCCACCTGCTTCCTCATCGCGAATGTCGGCGCCATCATCTCTTATATCCCGATCGGTGAGATGGCTGCTAAGGTCGGACGAAAGAAGATGATCTACTTCGGAACACTCCTCCTCACGGCTTCATTCGCAGTATGCTATTTCCTCACGACTACGGCTGACTCGGTAACGGTACCGATGTATATCACATTCGCACTCGTCGGTGTCGCATGGGCATCGATAAGCGTCAACTCGCTTCCTATGGCAGTCGAGATGTGTAATGGTGCTGATGCCGGAAAGTATACGGGACTATATTACACCGCTTCCATGGCAGGACAGGTTGTCACGCCTATCCTGGCAGGCTTCCTGTTAAAGCATGTGTCGTACAAGATCCTCTTCGTGTACGCCACAGTATTCTCGCTTATGAGTTTCTTCACGATGACATTCGTAAAGCATGGTGACGTCAAAGCAGAGAAGTTAAGCGGACTCGCGCACTTCGAGGATATGGGAGACTGAGGTCAGAACCTTCCTCCGCCTCCGCCCGAGTGGCCGCCGCCGCCTGAGAATCCGCCGCCTCCTGAGAAGCCGCCGCCGGACGATGATTCATGCTTGATCTTACGGGTCCTGACAACTCTGTCGTTAAGCTCGATTCCCGTGCCGGGCACACTGTAACTCTTAGAAGCAGGTCTCTTGTCCAGGCCTCTGGGTGAAGTCACTAACCATGTAATGAAAATCGATACCAATGCAGGAATAATAAGGCAGAAGAAAGTCATCGGAGCAACTGACTCGTAATCGTAGTCCTCGAGGTCATCGAAGATATTCTCAAGAGCACCGTAGTAGTCACCTTCAGACAATTTGTTTCTCTGGCTCATGAACATATCGGTACAATCATCGTCATCGATGGCGAAATAAGCCGTACCGTATGTATAGATCCAAAAGAATCTCTGGCCGGGCTCATCGATAGTAAGGTCGATGAAGATACAGATACCGGAGTTATTCACGAGACTCGTCTTGATACAGTGGTCGGCATAGTAGTCGCCTGCGTATCTCGCGCAGTCCTCATCGCTGTTGTCGTATCCTATTCCCTTGTTTCTTGTGGTTACGATAATTACGTTGATGTCCTTGTCTGCAGACAAATCCTCTGCAAGCTCCTGCAGGTCTCTTTCCTGTGCGGAAGTAAAGATACCTGCGTTGTCGTCAACACGGACGTTCTTCTTAGGCGAAGATGACATGAAAGCATAGAAAGCGATGCATGCCACTACAAGAAGCGCCAGCAGGATAGTTGCCGTTACCGACATCATGCTAAGCTCACCGAAAAGGCTGATCTTGTTATTCTGTTTCTTTGTTTCTTTCTTGGTCTCCTTCTGGGGAGTCGGGATCTTAGTCACTTCACTCATCCTACAAAACCTCCCATTACGAGACCTGCGATAAATCTCGCGATTACCGCTACTATCGCGAGCGAAACGGAGTAGAACGCGAGCTGCTTAACCTTGCTCACGGGAGCCTTACCTGCTACCTCTCCTGTCTGTCCGTTCATCGCGAAATAATATGACTTACCCAGGTACTTATACTGCATGAACCATACAGGCATCAGCGCATACTCGGCAGTAATATCGTGATACCTGGTGCTGTTCTCCTTTATCTTATGGCTGTCGTACTTCTTGAGAAGTTTCCTGATATCCTCATCAAGATAATCCCTTGCTCTCTCGGCAGCTCTCTTACGAAGATCCTCCTCCGACTGGTCGAAGCGGTCAGCGAAGAAACCCGGCAGGTACTTATAGTCGTAAGCAACCATATCCTTGTAGTTATATGGCTCAATAGCTTCCATGAGTTCATCGTCGATTCTGGTCTCGCCATCGAGAGGAATCCTGTCCCACTTAACACCGCCGTTAACACCGAACGTATAATCTGTGATTATCGTGTAGTTACCGCTCGTCTTCGATGTGGAAGCCGTACCTGTGATCTTGACGTCGCCCTCGACATGGAACAGCCAGAACGGAACATACAGACCTGTAAGCTTCGCGATATTATCCTGTGATACGAACTTAACGGGAGTATACTTACCTCCCTTACACCACTTGATGAAAGCCTCCTCAGCCTTCGCTCTGTTGTACTTGAACGGAATGATGAACTTAGGCTCGAACTGGCCCTGAAGTCTCTGGCCGATGAGTGCAGGCGAACCGCAAAACGGACAGAATGAAGCTGCCGTCGAAGAATCGGATAAGATCTTACCTCCGCACGAGTTACATACGAATTCGACGTTATCGGAAGAATGCTCTGCCGCGTCCTCGATAGCTTCGAGGTGGTCGAGCTCACGCTTCTCCTGAGGTGCCTCTTCCTGGTCAGCCTGCTTCTCTACAGGCTTACTCTGAGCCGTTAATTCTTCTACATGCGACTCGATCTCGTCCACAGCGAAAATACTTCCGCAGTAGGGGCACTGAAGCTTCTGTGCTTCCGCTGCGAACTTAAGATTGGCAGCGCAATGCGGACATTTGATAGTATCAGCCATGCTTACTCCTCGATTGGTTTATGATTTGGGTCTGTTGGCGAGAACTATGACGAATCTCTTCTCATAGACGCCCGCAGTTATATCAGTCTTATCCGGCTCCATGCCGAGGCCGAACAGATACTTATTATCGAATGTGTCAGGAATATCCTTAGGAGATCTGAAAGCCTCCTTGCCTTCCCCGATGCAATTAACCGAGCAATGTCCGAACAGAGGAAGGACAGATCTTAAGTCCTTAAGGATGATGTGATCGGTATTTGTTCTCGTATGGTCGCGGTCATCGTACTCGGGGATCTGATCGCATAATGTGATCTCATATCCGAAATCGAGTTTATGATCCATCCAAGAAAGCTCGGGAGAGGTCGGTGATACATATTCACCCAGTTCAGGGAACTCGACATACTTGATACCTGCGAGGGAATAAATGATCATGTCATCGTATTTACCATCAGGGATATCGGAAACCATGAAGTAATCTGTGTATCCGCCCTTGAGCATCTTGATGGACAACTTCATATCACGAGCCAAATACTGCTTGATCTCACCGAATGTAAAAGACATGTCCCCCCAACTCCTCACAAAAAGAACTATTTACTATTATACGAGTAAACTTAATATTTAAAAGTCTGTCAGCCGGAATAATTCCTCGAGTGTCTTCTCAGGACTCACGTGAACGATTCCGGTTCCACCTGCGCTTCTCCACAGCTCGATATTATCCTCACGGTCATCGATGAGAATGGAATCAGGGCCTAGGCAGAAATCCTTCTTCTGCTCACGGTAAACGATATTCACTTTAAGTGACGGTGACAGATAGCGATGAGCCCAGTTGATCTTGTCTTCACCTGCAGTCGTAATGCCCCTCTTAGGCTTCGGGATTCCTGTCAGAAGTTCAACCTTACCCGGGAACTTCTCGTTGATCTTATTGAACATATCGAGGGCTCCGTCCATGGGTTCGAGTCTGTCGTAGAAATGAGGGACTTCCTTAAGCTTCGCCCACATCAGATCATCCTCTTCCTTCGTCTTCTCGTAACCCGGCTTCAGATTCGGTAATCCGCAGTACTCCCGTGCAGCCCCGTCAAAATCAGCCAGGACTCCGTCCATGTCCAAATAAATCTTATCTAACATAGGAAAACTACCCCTTCGATGATAGAATTATTTTATCATGTTTGATGAGGGATAAGATATGAGAAAAGCTAAACTGATAAGCGTATTTACAGCCGCATCGATTCTTCTTTGCTCATGTGCCAAGAAGGAAGATACGGGCGAGACCGATATACCCGCTGAGACTTCTGAAGCAGAAGAACTGATCGGCGAACCTCTCACTGAAAGTTTACTCGAAGGATTATGGGTAGGTGAAGAAGGCTTCGTATGCAGATTTGATTTTGAAGAAAGTATCTTCACAGACCGCTACGGTGCGTCTTACGACATCATTGAAATCGGAGATGACAGCGTCACGATAAGTCCGGAATCAGGCTTAGTTAACTCAAGTGATATGGCATATGCGCTCCCTGCCGGAAGCAGCTTAACAGTTAATGCTGTCTACTACGAAGGAGAGCTTCATATACTCGATACTGTTGCTTATAACACAGAGTCGGATGAAGGACAGGAAATAGCTCAGAGCATACGAGACCGGCTTGAAGGCAACACCTTCAACCTGTCGGTTATGGGAGGTTATCTTGAGATCAACGACGATCTGACCGAAGTCACGGCGGGATCCATATATGGTGAAGGATATACGATACCAGTAACCTTTACCGGTGCTTCCATCTCTTATGATTTTGACGGCGAAGGAGAAATGATCTTCTGGCTGATCGAAGATGAAGTAGTCATATGCATGGACGGACAGATCGGATTTGCTACTGAATCTGAACTCGATTACCATCACCGTTGGCTCTACTACGATGCGGCATTTGAAACTGTTGAGATCTTGGATTATACCGGCAAGTCCAATCAGTTCTTCTCGGAAGATCCGATCACAGGCGAACGAACTCCACTCGATGAGAGAATGCCTCAGTTAATCTCCAGTGCATATTTGGCCGAGTTGGAATCTGACCGCGGCGAATTTGTTCAGTATCCCGGCCAGCCCGGAGTCTTCATATGCAACGAAGTGTTTGAACAGTATACTGATGAGACATTCGACAGCACTATATATCTTATTGATATGAGATCTCCGTATGCAGATATGATGTTAAGACGTAATGAGGTCATCAACGGCGATCCCGGCGAGATCTCCGATTATACTGTTGATTTCTCTGAAGGATATATCTCCATCGCCACATACGAGAATGAATGGCCTTATGACTATGTCCATTTGACTTCGGAAGATGATCTGTATCTTCTGGAGTATGTCGATTCATGGACTGCTATTCCCTACTCGGATTATTACTATATAAGTCTCGATGACGACTGCGGTGAGGCCGTTATCAATTTCGAATACGACGGCAATCTGGCAGAAGGTTCTTATATCTACTGCATAAATGAGAATACACTTATCGATCCTGTGCAGCTCGACACGACTTATGAGAACGGAATCGCCTCTGCAGTTATTGGTGGTCCCGGATACTATTTCCTCGGCCAGATCGAGGAGACAGTACCTGTGACGGAAGAGAACTATTTTGATATGGATCCCGAGGATTCACAGTGGGCAAGGACTTCGGACACAGGCGATATCATTGGTCTCGTTGATATGGAGTATATAGAGGAGTCCTACAATGGTGTTTTCGTTGTGGACAGCGTGGAGGACCTCGCGTCCCTCACCTACTTCATTAATACTTACCCTAGGGACGGCTACGATGTAGCCTTCTGTGTCTGGGTAGATCTTGTCGATGATATCGACCTCACAGGATATGAATGGGCACCTCTCGGTCTTGATGTCTATAGCGGAGTCACAGCTCCATTCAGCGGTATCTTCGCAGGAAACGGACATACAATCTCAGGACTTAATATCCGGAACAGATATCTTGATAACGGATTCTTCGGAACGGTGTACTTCGCTACTGTAATCGGTCTTAACATCGAAGACGCAGTGATCAACGGAACTAATTCGAATCTTATGGCAGGTCATACTTCAAATACCCAGTTCTACGACTGCCATGTATCCGGAGAACTGATAAACTCATTTGGAGAGGCAGAGAACTTATTCCCCTACAGTCCTGATTACGGCAACAACGAATACTACGACTGCAGCATAAGCGTTATTAATTCAAATGATCAATGGTATGATCTGGAGCTTCCTAACAGTACTCCGGACCCTTCCACACGTAATGAACTGCAGGAACTGTTCGACCCTGAACAGGACGGAACATATGATTATTCGACGGATTATTTCTTCGGATAAAACGGGCAGAAATAGAAATGTGAACAAACTTTAAATAAATCTTGAACGGCGGTTAACATTTGTGTATAATCGTTTGGTGAGGGTAAAGTTCATTGCCTCACCTTTAACTGACAGCTATACTTAACGCTTAGGAGAAAAGGAACGGTATTATGAACGAGAATAACCTCTTTACTAAATGGAAATCACTTCCCACAGTTAAGAAGATCTTATCCGTTGCGGTCCCCGCTGTTGCTGTTATTGCGGTTATCGTTGTTATTGTTATGCTTAACAGCGGTATGAAAGCCACTTCAATGAGACTGCTTCGTATGGAAGGTATAGTCACTCTTGAAGACGTAAACGGTAACGAGAAGTCCATCGTAGATAATATGAGATTTACCAGCGGCGATGCTTTAAGCACCGGCGAAGCAAGTCTCGCTTCAATAGCGCTCGACGAACACAAGATCGTTACTCTCG
>Ga0310786_10010073_pt1 | contig 11911 bp, 9 predicted proteins | sample AusTroGonzalo_MG_FD_203881 | JGI IMG/M metagenome (GOLD analysis project Ga0310786, IMG submission 203881) | Bovine rumen microbial communities from tropical cattle in Woodstock, Queensland, Australia - Gonzalo_03 (v2) (version 2) | ecosystem: Host-associated > Mammals > Digestive system >... | reverse complement strand
TCGCTTTTGCAAAAGTTCAATTGTTTGTATTATCTTTATTTTTTCCTGCTTTGAAATAAGGTCAAAATCTGTAGCAAGTCTAAGTATAAAGATATCAAAGAATTTTGAAATAAAACTTTTGTCTATCCAGTGTGTTATGTTAAGTACAATTTCTTCACCAATCGAAAACACTGTATCCTGCAAAATCTTTTTTGTTTTATTAAAAACATACTCAACAACATAGTTGTACATACCAGCATTATAGGATGTCAAAATAAAATCTTTGTCATCTTGACTTAGATCCGTATCGGAGTTCTCAACAATATCTTCAAAAGAACTGTCGGTTATATTACATTTTTTATGTGCACTGTTCCAAATAACTTTCATTTGTTTACCTCTTCATAAAAAATTTCACCATCTTGTGAGTGAAAATATACCCCTACTATTTTCTTTATCTTGCTATTTATTATAGCATACGCGGCACGTTTTCTTGCGCCACCAACTATATTCTTTTTTACATACTTATCAGGCTTAATAAAAACATTATATGCTCTTATTCTTCCAATATTATCAACAATTGTTATTCCGTCATAGTTAAGCATGGCAATAAAAAGTTCTGCTATATTTGTAAGTCTTGCCTCAGAAAAACTCTTTGTCTGCAAAAAGGTTTTTGAAAATTCAATTGGCTCATCAAGCCAGATTCCATCACTAAAATAGCCAGACTTGTCTTTAAAATCCTTGTCAACCACAACACAAATTGCACCATGAATGTCGTTTATGGCACGCTTTAGTATGTTTTCATACAACGTTTTTATCTCGGCAAGTTTGTTTTTTGTTGTCTTTAGTTTTGAAAAACTTGCATTTACAAATCTCTTTATAACATTTTCTCGGTTTAAAAAATTAGAATCATTTATCGAAAAATTGACAATAATGTTGCTTCCCCTAACACCCCTTAGGCCTATAGCATAACTGCTCAAGGTATCAAGCGAAAACAAGTTCAATTTTTCACTAAAACCTGACAAAACATTTTCTTCAAATACAAGTTGGCTAAGTCCTTTTTCTTTTATGCTACTAAATACTTTTATAATGCCATAATTAACCCTGCCATCCTTGTATTCAATATATGTTGTCCAATCGTTCAAACAAAATCCAAGAAGAGATTTTAGTCTAGAATTAAACATTTTTTCATCTTCATCAGAAAAAAGTTGAAGTTTAAAACAATTTTGAATATTCTTGTTAACCAAATCTATATTATTTGTAAAAATGAGTTTGAGTTTAATCTTTTGACTTTCCTCTTCATAATTGCAAAATCTATAAAAGTTGTTAATGAGAACAGAAATCAAATCTTCTGGCATAGTTGGATATTCTTTTGCAATAAATCTCAAAACTGTTTCTTTAGCCTCAGTAAAAAACAAATTGTCCGCCATCTTTTCCCCCTTGTAGTGAATTTTTATCTATTGTACTAATATTGTATAAAATTTTTTAAAATATAACAACAAACTTTTATAAATATGTTGTTAAAATATTTCTATTTAACACAAAAAAATTTGCAAATTTAAAAACAAAAACAGAATACACTTATTATTTTTTTCCACCAAAAATTTTTGAAGTAAAGAACAAAAGCGCGCTAAGTGGCAAAAATCGCATGGCAAAATTTAACGCTTTATACTTAAAGCCAACAATATAGTATGGCTTGACACGTCGCTTAAGGCTTATTTTAAAAACAACATTTGCTACCTTATCTGCACTCATGCGTTTTTCTTCTCTTCCATCAACTTTACTTGTAGCATTTTTTATTCTATCTGCATATCTTTCGTTTGTGTCAAAATTCTTAACTCTATTTTTTGTAAAATTTGTCTTAACATCACCAGGACATACAGCACAAACCTTGACACCAAAAGGCTCACACTCCATCTTCATTGAATATGTCAGCATGTTGAGCGCAGATTTACTTGAACAATATAGCCCCCTAAAAGGCAGAGGGAAAAATGCACACGCTGAACTCATATTTATAATCAGCGAACCACTTTTCATCATTGGTAAAGCACACTTGTAACAGTTGATGACCCCAAACAAATTTACATCAAATAGATTTTCAATGTCTTTGTTGTCAACAAGTTCTATCGCACCCGAAATTCCATATCCGGCATTTAAAATAAGTACATCAATTGTTCCCATTTCTTTTTTTATCTCGTCAAAAGCGATTTTAACATTTTCAAAATTTGACACATCACATTCAACAAAGTTCTTTAGGTTGTCAGGATTTTTTCGCGATAAAACTATGACATTATCACCCGCACTCGAAAACTTTTCAAGACATGCCTTGCCTATGCCACTTGTGCCACCAGTTATAACTATCTTTTTCACATTTTTTTTCATGTTTTTATATTATAAAATTTGAAATTAAAAAGCAAGAGAATAACTTATCATTTGCCTTGCATTTTTTCTTTTAACTCACATGACAACATTTCGTTTTGAGTTGCAACCTTAATGGAAAGTGTTTTTAGTTCACTTGTATAATTTGTTCCATTATAATTTGATGACAAAAATTCTTTAAGATATTGGGATAAACTAGATAGGTGTGGCCTTAATATTTTTGAAATTTTTGTATCTATATTAGTTTTAAAATTTGAAAAATAATCATCTATTGCTGACAACTTTGAAATATATGCTGAAATACATCCATTTATTTTTGAATTTGTGATTTTTTGTTGATCAAGCAAAATAGAATTTTCATAAATATCTTTATAGATATCTCTAAATATACTTATACAATTCTTAAAAAACGTTGCATTTTTGCCCTGATAAAAAATCGAAACCTCAGGTATATGTATGTTTACAATTCTTGAGTTGTACCCGAGTTGAATCAAATTGCTTTGAATTTCGTGTGCTTCAGTTAGATTTGGATAAGATGAAACGATAACAAAATATTCTCCACTTTTGATAATATAGCCACTGCCTCCAAGTGATTTCACCTCACTTGAAAAGAATTTTGCATCAATCTCGTTATCAAAATCATCGCCAGATACGGCATAAACTGAATAAGAACTCACCTCTATCTTTTGTTTAAAAAACAAACTTCCACTATGTGTTAACAGCCCTGAAAATATATCCGAAATATTAATTATCACAAGAATAACACTCAAAGTTACAAAAATAAGGTACAAAAAGTGATGTTTTTTTAGTTTTTTTCTATATTTCTTATTACTTTTATTAATTTTTTGGCACTCCATATTGTTTTTTTGACTTTTTAAGATTTAAAATTTTTTTGAAATAAAAAAAAAGACAATCAATTATGAATAGTACTTTTTTTTGAAAAATATGAATAATAAAAGGAGAAAACATGAAAATTAAACCACTTTTTGACAGAATTCTAGCAGAAGTTGAAGAAAGAGAAAACAAAACATCACTCGGCATAGAACTCTTAGAAAACGACATGGTAAAGAAAGCAAAAATCATTGCAGTTGGAGGAAAAACCGAACCAATTTTTAAGGTTGGAGATTACATATATTTTGAAGAGAATTTTGCTGTAAAAATAAAAATTGACCAAAAAGAATATGTACTATTAAGACAATTTGACGCATTAGCATATGAGGAGAAAACACATGAAAAAGAGTTATAAAATTGGTTTTGACGCCATTGAAAAAATGGTTTTTGGTGTAGACAAACTTGCAAATATGGTAAAAGTGACCATTGGTCCAAAAGGAAAAAATGTTGTAATAGACAAAAATTTTGCCTCACCTCTTATCACAAATGATGGGGTAACAATTGCACGTTCTTTTGAATGTCAAGACAGCACTGAGAATGTAGGTGTAAAACTAATAAAAGAAGTATCTCAAAAAACAAATGATATCGCAGGTGATGGCACAACAACGGCGACAGTTCTTGCTCAAAAAATGCTTTCTCAGGGCTTGAAGGCTATACGAAATGATTGCAACCCAATTTCAATAAACAAAGGCATTTCAAAGGCATGTTCTCTGGCTATAACACTTCTAAATAAAATAAAAAAAGATATCTCAAACGAGAAAGATATAGAAAACGTAGCATATATTTCTTGCCAAGATAAAAATTTGAGTCAAATGATAGCAGAATCTTACAAAAAACTCAATGGCAACTGCTCTATTATCCTTCAAGACTCAAATACAAGTGAATCAAGCCTTGTTTTTCAAGAAGGGATGAAAATTGAAAAGGGATTTTTATCTCCATACTTTTGTAATAACAATGAAAAAAATCAAGTTGTGTATGACGAGGCGTATATCTGCATTTTAGATATGAAACTTACAAATTTCAATTTGCTTATTGGAATTCTTGAAAAAATAATGAAAGCCGGAAAGCCACTTCTTATTATCTGCGATGATATTGAGCAAGAAGTCCTCTCTACTCTCATTATCAACAAAATGAGGGGAAATTTTAATTGCTGTGTGGTAAAATGCCCACTTTTTGGCGACAAAAAGATTGCTCTTATGGAAGATATTGCATCTCTTTGTGACACAACAGTCATAAGTGCAACATCAAACAAAAGAATTGAAGAGTTGGATCTAAGCGATCTAGGACTATTAAAACAAGCAAAAATTGACATCAACTCTACAACCATTGTCGCAAAACAGCCAAACAAAAATAGACTCGATGAAAGAATTAAGTCAATTCAAACTCAAATAAATTCCTGCCAAACAGATTTTGACAAAGACGCCCTCAAAAAACGTCTTGCAAACTTAACTGGCGGAATTGCGACTCTATTTGTTGGAGCACAAAGTGATGTTGAGCAAAAGGAAAAGAAACTTAGAATAGAAGACGCGATTTCAGCAACAAATTCGGCAATTGAAAGTGGAATTTTGCCAGGAGGTGGAGTTGCACTACTAAAAATCAAAAAGGATCTCAAAAAATTTGTAGAACAACTGCGGGGTGAAGAAAAAATTGGTGGGCACATTGTACTAGATTCTCTTGAAGAGCCTATCATCCAAATTCTTATTAATGCAGGTGAAAATTATCCGGTTGTGATAAAAAATATTTTGGCAAAAAAGCAAAAGTCATATGGTTATGACGCCCTTTGTGGCAAGTACTGCGACATGATAAAAAGTGGTATCATTGACCCAGCAAAAGTGACAATAACGGCACTTTCCATGGCGTGTTCTGTCGTCAAAATGATTCTTACAACAGAGGGAATAATTTTTGAAGAAGAATAAAAACAAAACCTAAAAGCATTCAAAAATGTTTAATAATTGCAATATTTAACTAATGGTAAAAAATCGCAAATAATATTATAAAAATACATAGATTAATAAAAAGTCACTTACAAAAAGTGACTTTTATTATTTAATAACATAGTATTTTATTCGCTCATAGCATTATTGTTTTCGTTAATTTGAGCAAGTGTTAAGTCTGAGATCGTACTTAATGGACTGATAAAAAAATCTGCATTTTCATCTTGTGCCATAACTTTTATTGGGTCATTTGGCATTACTGTAGACGCAAGCATTTCTGTTATTTCATTTTCAAATGGCTTTCTAAAAACACTTTCTACTACATCCCAGTGTTTCATATCTCCATTTTGACATGGTGCTTCAACTTCTTTTTCATTGTTTTGAAGAACTTTGAAGTCGCCATAATATTTTTCTATATCCTCTTTGCTATTCAAAGAACAATTCTTCCATTCGTCATTTTTGCCAAGCATTGTCGTCGCAATTACTCCACCTTCATTCAAAGTAGCAGTCAAATTTTTCATAAGATTAGCATAATCTTCACTATTTTGTGGCGTATAAAATGGCAAACTAAAATTTGAATACACAATATCTGCTTTTGGCAGTTCAACCTCGCCTTTTGCAATTTTTTCAAAATCCGCACTTACAATATGGATGTTGTTAGCCTCTCCTTGCGTAAGTTGTCCACTTGCAATCATATTATTAATAGTATCTTGGATGACATTTGTGCTTTGATCTACGGCATAAACGCTATATCCTTGCTTTGCAAAAAATATACTATCAACTCCTCCACCACAACCCAAGTCAATTGCAACGGGCGTTTTTTTGTCTGCGATTTCACTTTTAACACTAATTCTTTGCTTTAAAAGATTTTGATATTCAACAGCATATCTAGCCAAGCAAGTTGTTGTTCTTAATGTTGAATTTTGCTGATATGTATCCCAAGACATAATCTTTCTCCTAAGAATATTTTAACACATTTTTTTTACTCTGTCAAAATTCTCTTTTTGTGCTAAAAGAATTTTTGTAACAACAAAACTATCAAAAAGACGGCTATAAAAATAAAACATGTATGAATTAATCAACATGCTCTATTTTTATTTGATATTTAAAGAGTAAATGAAAGCCAAAATATTAAAAAGAAAAAGTTTATAAGTATTTTTCAACATTAAATTTGTTCCATGGGTAAATGTCCGCAGGTGGACAAACCTTGTATGTGAGCCTTGCTTTTGACACTGGATGTGTAAGTTTTAGCGTTGTTGCCCACAAAGCCAAATTACCTTTCCCGTTTTTTTCACCATATTTTGTGTCATTTACAACTGGACAACCAATAGACGCCATTTGCACCCTTATTTGATGACTTCTGCCAGTTTGCAAAATGACCTTCACAAGCGACATGTCATCAACGCTTTCTAGCACTTGATAGTCAAGAACTGCCTCTTTTGCGCCATCCTCAGTTTGAGTACAAACGGTAACAATATTGTTCTTTTCGTCTTTTTTAAGATAATTTATAAGCCTTGACTGTCTAAGTCTTGGAGTACCTTTTACAACTGCAAAATAAATTTTTTCAAACTCATCTGTTTTAATCTGTTTGCAAAGTCTTTCAGCACTTTTTGAAGTTTTTGCAAACACCATAACTCCACCTGTTGGCCTATCAAGTCTATGCACAAGCCCAAGATAAGCCTTGCCTGGTTTGTTATACTTTTTGACTAGATAGTCTTTTAACATATCAAGCATATTAGGATCTTTGCTATCATCAGCCTGTGTTGGTATATTTTGTGGTTTAACTGCCACCAAAATTTGATTATCTTCAAAAACTATTTCACACATAATTTTTCCTCTACCATAATATTTGTTTTTCAATTATATTAAAATTGTTTTTTGTTGTAAAGACAGTATTAATATAAAATTCAATTTAGATCAAAATTTCTATCAAATTTACAAGACAAAATGCACTCACGTGTTAACTTTTAAAACTTGCAAAACGCACTGCAACCACAAGGCAAGTCTATTTTTTCATCTGTTGGAAGCCCAACCTCATATGCCTCAATATTACCTAGGTTTACCTTTTTATTATTTTCGTCAAGTGCCCTAAATAGAATATTTTTCATCACACAAGGCTGAAGGCCTGTTGTGTAACTGTTAATCAAAAAAAACAGTGGCTTGTCGCTTAGTATCTCGCAACAAAGTGATACAAGATCATAAATATTGTCTTCTATCTTCCACACCTCACCAGTCGGTCCTCTGCCATAACTTGGTGGGTCCATAATGATGGCGTCATATTTGTTGCCACGTTTGATTTCACGCATTACAAACTTTTTGCAATCATCAACAATGTATCGCACAGGTCTGCTATCAAGATTTGATAGTTTCATATTTGTTTTTGCACGTTCTACCATGTTTTTTGCGCTGTCAACGTGGGTAACAACTGCTCCAGCACTCGTACAAGCAACTGTTGCTCCTCCAGTATAAGCAAACAAATTTAAAATCTTAATAGGCTCATCACAATTTCTCTTTTTTTCATTTATAAGGTCAATCATTTTTGCCCAATTAACACTTTGTTCTGGAAAAAGTCCCGTATGCTTAAATCCCATTGGTTGCACCAAAAAAGAAAGGTTTCGCCACGACACAGTCCAAGAATTATCAACTTTTTTTATATACTGCCACGCTCCGCCACCATTTATTCTATTGTAAATAGCATCAAGTTTTGGATATTTTTCAAGATCTATATTGCTCTTCCAGATAACCTGTGGGTCAGGTCTCAAAAGATGAACATTTTTCCATCTCTCAAGTTTCATACCATCGCCTGAGGCTATTATTTCATAATCTTTCCACTCACTATTTGTTTGCATTTTTCTCCCATGTGCTTTAAAAAAGCCCTATAAATATATTCTAGGGCTTTTTGTTATTATTTGCAAATTTTTTTAAGTTTTATTATCGCTTTGTCATCACCAATTTCAATTTCCCTTTCAATATCAGGGTTCTTAATACCTTCATTGAGTTTTTTTGCTAATACTTCTTGTTTGAGTTTGTCGCCATACTTCTCTAAAAGTTCACTTGCAAATTTTGAAGATGACACAATGTCAATTTCAATTCTATCTTCAATGTTGAAATTTGCTTCTTTTCTAAGAACCTGTGCTGTTCTTACAAGTTCTCTAAACGCACCCTCCAATGTCAAGTCATAGTCAAGAGTGGTATCAAGCACAAGCGTTATATTGCCACAAGCCCCAATTACATATTCATCTTTTGGTTTGTTTTGAAGCAAGAAAACGTCGCTTGTCAGTTTTCCAAAGTCTTGTGTTTCCACTTCACCAGCCTTATAACCTTCTACCCATTTTTGCATTGTAGCGCTATCAAGAGATGTGATAACTTCTTTTAATTTTTGCACATCTTTTTTGAGTACTGCTCCCGCTGTTTTAAAGTTGACTTGAAGATAAGGTATGTTGAACTTTGAATTGTCTTCTTCAAAAACAATACTTTTGACATTAAGTTCGTCTTTTATGACGTCACCAAATGTTTCAATTGCCTTTTTCTCAAAGTTTCCTGCCACCACAAAAAGTGTTTTTAGTGGTTGTTTGATTTTGATTGCATGTTCGTTACGTAGTCTAAGTGATGTTGCAATAACATCTCTAACAACTCCCACCATATCAACAACATCATCGCTTTTAACACCATTTTCAACTTTTGCAAAGCCACCAAGCATAACACTTTCTTCTGCATTGCTTTCACTGCCACGTACCAAATTTTGCCAAATGTGTTCTGTCATAAATGGAATAATTGGAGCCATAACTTGTATCATAGATTTGAGTGCAAAATACAAGCACCAATATGCCGTTAGTTGATCTTCTTTGTCGTCTGACTTCCAAAATCTTCTTCGATTTACTCTTATATAGAAATTTGTCAAATCATCAACCAATGTTTCAAAATCTCTAACTACCAAGTAACTCTTGTGAGATGCATAATTGCTATCGGCATCTTCGATAAATTTGTTTATTTTTTCTATAAGCCACTTATCAGTTACATTAAGTTTTTCAAAGTTTGGTCTAAAATGTTCAACATCAGGCTTATCAAGACAAGCATAAGTGTTGTAAAACACATAAGCATTCCAAAAATTCATAAGTTTTCTACGCGCTTCATCAGTAAGCGAAAAGCCAAATCTCATGTCGTTTGTAATAGGTGCGCCACCATACAAATACCTAATAGTATCAGCACCAACCTTGTCAGCAACAACATCACATTCAAGCGAATTACCCCCACTTTTGTGAAATTCATTGCCATTTTCGTCTTTTACATATTGATAAGTGACAATTTTTTTATAAGGCGCATGACCGGTCAGTACCACGCTCATAACAAGCATAGAATAGAACCACAACTTTAGTTGCTCAACCATTTCACAGACATATTCACTTGGAAAGTTATTTTTAAAATATTCTTTATCTTCAAAATATTTTTTTGTTGAAAAAGGTGTTATACCAGCGTCAAGCCAACAATCTCCAACCTCAGTTACCCTGTCAACTATTGCACCACATTTTTGACATTTAATCTTAACATTATCTATCCAAGGTCTGTGAAGGTGTGGTATTTTGTCAATTTCTTCTGGATTAACTGCAAGACTTCTAAGTTCTTCAAGACTGCCTAAAACGTGCACCTTGCCACATTTTTCACAAACATAAAAAGGTAGTGGCAAACCATAAAATCTGCTACGTGATATATTCCAATCGCCCATGTTATTTAACCAATCAGCCATTCTCTTTCTGCCATACTCTGGTTGAAATTCAACTTCGTCAAGAGCATTGAGCAATTTTGGTCTAAGTTCGTCAACCGAAATGTACCATGTAGAGATAAGTTTGTAAACAAGGTCAGTTTTGCATCTCCAGCAGAAAGGATAACTATGAGTATATTTGTGAGCATATAAAAGTTTTCCATCTTGACGCAATCTATCAACCACCATATCAACAACTTCAGTTGTTTTTTTGCCTTTTAAGAATCCAGTTGAATCTAGCATAACTCCTTGCTCGTCAATAGGGCAAATTTCAGGAAGATTGTTTCTTTTTCCTAGTTCAAAGTCCTCTGCGCCACAGCCTGGAGCAATATGAACAACACCACAACCTTCTTTTGCATCAACATCTTCCCACGCAACAACTTTGTGTTCAAATTGTTGATCTACAAGTTCTGGAAAACAAGTTTCGTACACAAGCCCCACAAGTTTGTCACCCATAAATTCATCAAGAACCTTATATTCTTGCTTCAAAACCTTGAGAGCATCTTTGCCAAGTACAAGTTTTTCACCACTATCCTTTAGTTCTACCTTTGCGTACTCTATTTCAGGATTAACCGCAAGAGCAACGTTAGCAGATAATGTCCATGGAGTTGTTGTCCATGCAAGCATCTTAAAATCCTGATTTTTAACTGGAAATTTTGCAAAAATTGCTGTGTGAGTTACATCATGATAACTACCAGCCATTTCGTGTTCAGACAAACTTGTTCCACATCTTGGGCACCATGCCATAGGTCTATTTTTTTTGATTATATATCCCTTTTCGTCGCATTTTTTGAGAAAGTGCCAAATAGACAAAATATTTTTGTCAGAGTTGGTAAAATAACTATTGTCCCAATCCATCCACTGTCCCATTCTTATAGACTGGTTTGTGATCTCGTTTGCAAAGTAGTTAACTCTTTCAATACACTTGTTTGTAAACTTGTCTATGCCATATCCTACTATCTCAGGCTTACCATTCAGGCCAAGTTCTTTTTCAACGTTAACTTCAACCCACATGCCCTGAGCGTCAAAGCCATTTTGATACTGACAATCTCTTCCCTTTAAGGCGTTGTATTTTATTGTGATATCCTTTAGAGTTCTTCCCCAAATATGATGGACTCCGCTTCTGTTATTGGCGGTTATTGGGCCATCAAGAAACTTAAACCTGTCATGGTTTTTATTTTTTTCTTGAAGTTTGTGAAACATGTCTCCATCTTTCCAAAACTTCAAAACTTGTTTTTCCATATCAACAAAATCTGGCTTAATTTCTTCCTTTTTCATTTTTCCTTTTTCCTTTTTTTAAAAAACTATTAACAAAAAACTGTGCCATAATAAAAAAATCTTATGCGTTATAAGAAAAAACGACATAAGACTACCACTTATAACAGGTACTATCATACCCTGCCCTTGATAACGATTTGGCTCAACCGAAAACACTTAATAACATGAAAACTTTTCACACGCTTTCAGCGCTTCTGCTAGTAGGTGATACCAAACTTGTTTTGCTTTGCGATTGCCATTTCACCAATTAGGCAAACTCTCTTGCCGTGCAATATATTTCTTTTGCACAAAAGCAAAGTCAAGTTGACGTGTCCTACATAGTTGCATTTTTTTATTAACAAAAAAAATATAATACATTGCAAAAAAAAAGTCAATAAACAAAATGCATTTATTGACTTTTTTATAATTACGAATAATTCTCAAGCACTGCGTTCATATCCAAGATATCTGCAGTAGTTATAACTCCTATAGGCTCTTCGTTGAATGTTCCCTTTTCGGTAATAATTATGATTGCAAGTTTTCTGTTGATATAAAAGTAATTTAATGCCTTTTCAATTGTCATTTTTTTGTCTGCAACTTTAAACAATTTTGAGTCCTCTTGCCCATCAATTATTTGATAAACTTTGGTATCCTCAAGGTACTTGTCAACATCTTCATTTCTTAATATACATTCACCAATTTTTGTTAGTATTTT
>Ga0310786_10010072_pt1 | contig 11912 bp, 10 predicted proteins | sample AusTroGonzalo_MG_FD_203881 | JGI IMG/M metagenome (GOLD analysis project Ga0310786, IMG submission 203881) | Bovine rumen microbial communities from tropical cattle in Woodstock, Queensland, Australia - Gonzalo_03 (v2) (version 2) | ecosystem: Host-associated > Mammals > Digestive system >... | reverse complement strand
GTGGTTCCTGCGCGCATATGATGCTTTCGGTGCAAAAGTGGGAAGCAGTGAAAACGATGAAGGAAAGATTTACATTGAGCCGCAGGGGTTCTGTGCCCTTGCAGGCGTCGGTGTCAGTGAAGGATACGCGCTTCAGGCGCTTGATTCTGTGAGGGAGAATCTCCTTGGCGAGTACGGTGCAGAGCTTCTTGCACCCTGCTATACGCGCTATCATGTGGAGCTCGGAGAGATTTCGTCCTACCCGCCCGGATTCAAAGAGAACGGCTCGGTGTTCTGCCACAACAACCCTTGGGTCATCATCGGTGAAACCGTCCTCGGACGCGGGAACTACGCTTTTGACCTCTACAGACGCATCTGCCCCGCGTTTTTTGAAGACAAGAGCGAAATTCACGAGACTGAGCCCTACTGCATGCCTCAGACGGTCACGGGACGCGCCACAGGCGAACCGGGACACGCCAAGAACAGCTGGCTCACAGGCACAGCCTCATGGGTGTTTGTCGCGGTATCACAGGCAATCCTCGGAATTCAGCCTGACTACAACGGGCTGCGGATCAAGCCCTGTCTGCCCGACAGTATCAACGGTCTTACGGTGACACGCGTGTTCCGCGGAGCAAAATACATAATCCGCATCAAACGCACCGGAACCGCATCGCTCTCCGCAGACGGCGTCTCGTCAGAAAACTTTGAGGTTCCCGTGAAGCCCGCAGGCACTGTGACAGAAGTTGAGTGCACAATCTGATTTAAAAAACATAAGTATTAAATACAGTCATTAGCACACAACGCGCCTGTTTGGCGCGTTGTGTGTTTTTCGCTAGATGATTTTCCCGTCTGCCAGCTTTATAATTCTCTTGCAGCTCTCCGCAACTATCGTGTCGTGTGGAAAATCCCATAACTTATGTCTAAAGTATTCAGTTTTCTTCTGTAACGACTTTAAGAATTTTTGAGTTTTCAATCTTAGAATAATCGATTGATTCATCGAATCCTTCGTCAAAACCGAGAAGAATACCAATTCCACCTTCATTTGTCAGGATTTTGGTTAACCAAACAAAAAATTCCGACTGAGTGTCATAAAACTTGGCAAAAATGTGCCTGATTGCCGGATAGGTACTCTCCAAGGTTTGAAATGTAATATCCTTTTTCAGCTTATCTTTCGCCAATGATGTTAATTCAGGTGATGCAAAATAACACTCCCCAGTGTAGATCCAATCGTCATACTCTTTTTCGGAGACATTATTGACTTCCGGATTGTCATCTTTGCTGTTTTCAAAAAGCAGAGCCGCAAAAAGATGGCCATCCTCGAACGCTAACTTGTAAATCACGGCAACCTGTTTATTTAAAGTTTTCTTGGCGTATTCAATTTTGTAAATCCTGTCAAAGTCCTTAAGCGTTCGGGGATAACGACTCATGCTGGACAACGGCATCTTTGCCTTTGGTATGTTTGTCATGAACAAGTCAATATCAATCGGCTCAAGAGCGTCCAACTGATTATCTTTTATGATATCGCTTGTTAAACTGATAGGGTCATTTGAGGTGTCCCTGTGCGTCTTGTTTTTTTCACTGTTTTTTGTAATAAGTACCGCCAATGCAACCGCACATATGACCACAATACTTACCGCGATAACAATGAAGAGAAATTGTTTTTTCATTGAGAAAACCTCCTATTAATTTGAAACGGTTATGATGTACGAATAAATCGTACAATCATAAAAATCCCAGATTCTGTTCACTAATTCGACAGTAATCAAAGATTTAACCAACAATGATTATAATCAATCTCACGTGACATATCAATACTAAGATTTCAACTCCTGCTGTTTCAAAGTTTTTAAAGGAATAATGGTTTAAGGAGGAAAGACCTGTACGTACTATACGAAGCCCATTTGGTGCGATTTTCCAAGTCGTGTAATCGATAGGGTTCAAGCAATCGTTTGTTCGAGGTGCACGTAAGCAGATTAACAGCCCCGGGATGCGAGACCTCAGGGCTGTTTATGTTAGGGCATTTCAAACCGTAAGGCTCCTCCCCGCAGGTCCGCTACTCATTTGCAATTGGCTTCAAACGTTCCAAAATGCTCTTCATGCGCGGGTCATCCTGCAGTTCGGCATACGACTGAGAATTCAGAATCTTCAGCAGTAAACCGCTTTCATTTTCCGTATAGTTCTTAACGGCATTGATTGCGGAGAAAGGAACCTTGTTTACCATAAAAGATGTAAAAGAGCCGTCTTTAAGAGTGTCGTAACTGACGGCATGATCTGCAGCTTTATCAAGGCAGGCCAGCGCATCCTCACGTTTTCCAAGCTTCATATATTCTTTTGCCATTTCTCTGAAGATTTCTGAGTACCGCGTGTGGTAATAACCGCAGTTTCCGTCCGCATAGAGCAGATTAAAGCAGGCGATTGAGAATTCAAGGGCTTTGATTGTGTCTTCCGGTGAATAGTTTCCTTTCATGCACATGATGCTTGCAGACAATTGAATTTTATCTACGTAATGTTGAATGTTGGTCTGACAGTATTGAACCGCTTCCCCTCCTTCCAGAATATAAGGCATCAGTGCATAAGCCGGCGTGGTCCCTGCCATATTGGCGTATTTTTTTGCCGATTCCACATCTTTTTTCTCGGTGTAATAGACCATACACAGGCAATGGATCGTACCGCTCCGCATGTAGTCATCGGTGGATTCCTTCAGAATTCTCTCACCGCATGCAATGATCTCATCAGCGTTTTGGCTTCGATCCGCTGCATTCAAAGCCCACATCAGGTTGTAAAGCACTGACAGCTCGTTTGGGAATTCCTGTTTGGCTTCTTTCCACAGCTTGACACGCTCCGGGCTCTTGCCTTGGCGGAACAGTTCTGAATTCTTTTCTTCGTACGCAAGCAGCTTTTTCTTTTTTTCAATCTCGCCAACGCCTAAAAGATCATCAATGCTTACATTGTAATAGGATGAGATTGCCGGCAAGAGCGTTATGTCGGGATAGCCTTCGCCGCGCTCCCATTTGGAAACCGCCTGAGTGGAAATACAGAGATGATTTGCCAGATTTTCCTGTTTAGTGCCTTTTTCTCTGCGGAGCCGTTTTAATTGCTCACTCAACAAAATATCCATTTTATTTCCTCCCAAATAAGTTAAAAGTAACAAGCGCTTGTTCCAAGGATATTGTAGCAGAAAGCAAGCACATTACAACAAACGCGCTGTTTAATTTGAGTTGATTTAATCAACGAACAGTTGAATAGGCGCTTTCCACTGCAGAAAAGCGCCTTCAGCATATCTTCCGGAGGCATGTCATGCCATCCGGTCAGTCACTCTGATTATTCTGATTTACAGATCCGGGCTGTCATCTTATACGATGGAAAACGTCCGGGTAGAGGTCGAAGCAGCACTTGAATACATCTTCACCAAGCACCGGGGTTCCGCCGAAGTCTACACTTTCGAGCGAAGTGCAAAACGCAAATGCCATATTACCGACCTTGGTACACGTGTGAGAAAAGCTCTTAAGATCGGCGCAGCCTTTGAATGCCCCTTCGGGGATTTCGGTGATGCCTGCAGGAAGTTTGACTTCGGTCACGCGGTCGCACGATGCAAACGCGTATTTTCCGATTGCCGACACATTGGCGGGCAGATTGATTGCGGTCAGTGAACAGCAGGCGTTGAAGGCACGGTCACCGATTTTTTTGAGTGCTTCCGGCAGTTCGGCTTTCTTAAGCGCCAGGCACCACTCAAACGCCGAGTCGGACACAACCTCTATCGTTTCCGGAATTATGATTTCCTCCATATGCGTGCAATACTGAAACGCTGCTTCGCCAACGGACTTAAGAGCCGCACCTTTTACAGTGACGGTTCCGTAGAGATGTGTGTTTGCAAACATTCCGTTCGGTATCGCCTCCGTATCATCACTGAAAACGATTTCCGCCGAATCAAGCCTTCCGAAAGCAGAGTCAACCGAATAACTTCCGTCCGCGCGCTTTTCAGCCGCAAAACTCTTGGCGGCAGCAGGGGTCGCAAACGAGATTTTCTTCAGTGCCGTCAAGCCATCAAACGCTCTGCTTCCGGGCCTTGTTCCGACCTCCGGCAACACAAGTTCCGTCACGGAAGAGCAGCCCGAAAAAGCTTTTTCGCCGAGAGCCTTAATCTTTGCCGGGAAGTCTATTTTTTCAAGAGAAGAGCACCCTTTGAAGGCTTCCGCCCCTATATTTTCGATAGAATTGAACGTGAACGATTCAAGTGCCGTGCAGCCTGCGAACGCGCCATCGTTGACAGTCTCGGCTTTCGGAGTCTCAATCACCTTCAGCAATGCATCGCCGGAGAAGGCGTTCTTGCCGATTTCTTTAACAGATGTGAGGACAGCTTTTTTCAGAGATGTGCAGCCGCTGAATGCATTGTCGGCAACACTTGTGAGGCAAGGTAAATCTATATTCTCAACAGACGAGCACCCCTTAAATGAGTCTTGACCTGCAGCCTGCACCGAATCTGCAGACGGAACCGCTTTCAAAGCCTTGCAGCCCTCAAATGCGCTGTTACCTATTTTTACTATGCCGTGAGCATCGACTGTCTCAAGTGCTGCGCATCCGCGGAATGCCTTGTCTCCAATCTGAGAAATATTCCCCTTAAAGACAACCTCCTTCAAGTTCTCCAGCCCTTCGAAAAACGAATCGCCTGCCTTTCCGTTTTCGACCGTTATCTTAGTCACCTTGTTTTTGGAAAAAGCCGTTCCGAACATTGCCTTAAGCACGGATATAGGAGCCATTTCACCGTCTATCACAACTTCTGAAACGTTTGTCAGTTTCTTGAATGAGCCCTTGGCAATTTCAATGCAGGGAATGGTGACCTTTGTGATTTTTTCGGCGTTGCCGTTCTCATCAAACAGAGTGCTCCAGGTTTTTGATACCTTAAACCCGCCAATTTCAGACGGGACAACAATTTCCGGTCCTTCAAGACTGCACCTAAACAGCTTGGCGGTTGTCTCGCCTGACTCATCGCTGATCAGCGTGTACGACCATCCATCGGCCGTCTTTACCTCGGAAGGATCGGGGCTTTCCTCAGGAGTTGCATCGGGCGTATCTTCCGGGCTGATATCGGTATTACCCGGCTCCGGAGTCCGCTCATCAGGATCGGGCGTCGCTGTAGCCGCAGGAGCAACGTCGGAAGACTTAACACAAGCAGTCAGATTCACCGCAACGGTGAAGGTCATTATAAAGCACAGGACAATGCAGGACACCCTGACAGTTTTTCGGTTTCTAAGCATAATCAAAGCGAGCGCTGCAACGGCGACCATACCTGCCATTCCGAGAAATCCGGCGTTTCCGCCAACGGTCGAACTTTTCGCCTTTTCGTTCCTGATCTCATTCTCCATCATGCGGCGCGTCGCGAAAGAAGTGAATACCCACCGGCCCGTCTCTTCCTGTTTTTCATAAACATATTCGAAAGTTTTTTTCACATTATTTGCAAAAGTGACGCTCATTTCACACTTAACGCATTTGTCCGTGAACTGCGTTATCGTGTACCCGGTTTCGAAGGAATCGTATTCCCCGTTCTCAGAAGGCATTACAATTTCGAATCCGTAATATGTCTGATCTTTCTCATAGTCGAGCTTCACGGAATACGGAGCTGGGAAACCGGTAATAACCTCACTGCTGAAATATTGTTCCAGCAATTTCATGAACGCATCCGGACGCGAGAGACCGCCAATCACGCGCATTCCGGAACCGTCTTCCAAATTATGAAGAGAGTAGTTGATATTTTGATCCTCAATAAAGTTCTGCAGAAATGTATTATCTTCGGCTGATTGGGGCGACCACTCAAGATCCGTATACAAAACTGCAAGTGCCTCTGCCTCTTCAAGGATGTCATAGAACTCATCTTCCGAAAAAGCCGGTGTGTCCGCAAACGATCCCAACTGAAGCATCAGAACCAAACAAAGACTCATGCAAAAGAGAACACATATTTTTTTCATGATTTTAACCTCCATTATGTATCAAGTCATCATTACTCGTTGCTTTTGGCCTAAAAAGAGTGTTTGTGTATCGGGAGCATCCGGAAAACGGGATGCCAACCGCTGAACAGGCTATGTTGCTGCCGGATGACTCGCTGCTATATTTGGCGATATGATTTGATAAAACTCATCCCCGGTATCTGCCGCATTGAGATTTCCACCGTTCTCAATAACCGGTGATTTCAGCAAAACCATAAGGATCGCATAAGGATCAAGCTAACCGTCCGTATTGATTTTTTCAGACAAACTCATTATACTGTATTTCACTTCATATGTCTGCGACTAAATTTCAAAAAGAGTCGCATTACAGTTTATTTTAAAGGTTTACAGAGGATTTCGCCAATGATCAACACCCCCGCTGACGGTTTAACCCGGGACTCTACAAAAAAGACCATTATCGACTCTTATCTCGCATTACTCCACAAGCGCAATGCCGACGTCTGCTCCGTAAAAGATATCTGCGAAAAAGCCGGGATACACAAATCCACTTTTTACAGGCATTTTGACAGCATCAGTGGTCTTCAGCAAAGTATCGTTGCCCGTGTCATGGAACAGCTTGACAAGATTCTGAATGACACGGATTTCTCGGATTTTTTATGCGGCCGCCGCGAATTTCTCCGTAAACTGTCTACTGAAATAAAAACAAACATACTCTTTTACTCAAAGCTCGTTGTCGTAAATCACGACGTAGTGTTTCTCTCGACAATCAAGAGTTCCATATCCCGCAAGCTGAAAGAGGCAACAAAGAAGAATACAAGCATACCTGAGACACGGATCAACATTTTCTTCAACTACGTTGTTTCGGGAACTATTGCTGTTTACAGGGAGTGGATAAGGGGCGGCTGCGCCGAGTCTATCGATGATATTGCAACTGTTCTGGAAGGAATCTCTTCAAACGGATTTGCAAGCATGCTGAATTAAAACCGCCAATGCTTTGGAGCGTTTCCACTTTGATTTCTCCTTTCGGCGAATGGACGCGAATGGCCGCCAACGGAAAAAGAACTTGACAATTCCCTGAAAAAAAGTTATCATTTGCCCGCTCACCGCAAATGAGCGGTTTTGCGGATATGGCGGAATTGGCAGACGCGCACGGTTCAGGTCCGTGTGGGGGCGACTCCATACAGGTTCAAGTCCTGCTATCCGCACCACTAAGCAGCCTCGAGATCAACGTCCCGGGGCTGTTGTTTTTTGCTTGATTGAGAAAGAATTCAAGGTTGACTGAGAGTTCAAGATGAAGTATCATTTCAGTGGATTTTGTATGCATAAGGATTAGAAAAACTACTAATACTTTTCCGTACCAGTCCAATATTAAAGAGGTGACTGTAATTGGATAATTCGAATAAACACTTCTTTCCAGACAAACCATGGCTTCCATCTCCAGATGAATGGAAAAACACATGGAGAGATGACTGGCGAATAATGGGGCAAGAAGGCTACCTACTGGACAAGGTCTTGATTTACATTCAGTTTGACCGTTCTTTATGCATAGAAGATTTTGATAAGTGTGAGTTCTGTTGGAAAGCTTTTGATAAAGATAATACGCAGAATGAATTTGCTTATTTTGAACCAAATAATAGGAGATGGATATGCAAAGATTGTTTTAATGATTTCAAGGATCATTTCCGCTGGACTGTTCACGGTGGAACGGAGAATAGTTAGACGAATTATAAGAACTGAGTGTTTTGGTAAATAACAGAAGTTTTTAGATTGGTGAGATATCTGCTGAAACCGTTATCGCCAAGGTGACGCTACCATCAGGTCCGTGTGGGGGCGACTCCATACAGGTTCAAGTCCTGCTATCCGCACCACAGCCCCGGGGTTTTCCCTCGGGGCTGAAACTTTTTTCGGCATCTGTTCTGTTGCATTTTTCGGCACAGAGCAGTATTTTTCAGGGAAAGAATATGCTACAATTAAGGATGTGGAAAACGATCTGTTTTACTACATAGAGATATTCTACAATCGTAAACGGCTGCACAGCAGCCTAGGCTATATGAGTCCGGTGGCCTACAGATTAAAGAGAATGGGACTCAAAGCAGGATGAAAGAGGTATACATATGGGCATAAAGACCCACTACAAAATACCATACCAGTCCACGCTTGGCTATGAAATGATTAATGTTTTTCTTACACGATAAAAAGGGGGCACATCTTCAAATGATTAATGTATTTAGTCCTCGTTCATTTGAAATTAATAATGACTGTATAATTCTTCATTCCAAAAATAAAATGCTTTTAATTTCTCTAAAAGAATGCGCTCAAAACTACTCTATTGAGAATAAAACTAATTCTTTGTGCGTGGCTACTAGGGACATTACAAGTCTATCATTTATTTTTTATTCTAAACCCAAAACTAAGGTGGTCTTGAGAGATAATCTGTTATGGCATTTGTTTAAAAGGCAATCCGCTGTAAGATTATTTCTTGACTTGGAAAGGGCAATAATTGAATTGGGTTATACAAGTTTTGATTTATCCTAAATAGTGGACTGGTACGGAATAGTATTAGTGGATAATGCGCAGGAAAGATATTCGCTGGCACACATTTTTCACCAAGGGTACACTACCATCAGGTCCGTGTGGGGGCGACTCCATACAGGTTCAAGTCCTGCTATCCGCACCACTAAACAGCCTCGAGATCAACGTCCCGGGGCTGTTGTTTTTTGCTTGATTGAGAAAGAATTCAAGGTTGACTGAGAGTTCAAGATGAAGTATTATTTCAGTGGATTTTGTATGCATAAGGATTAGAAAAACTACTAATAATTTTCCGTACCAGTCCAAGCGAAAACAACAAGAATTATAATCGCAACTATTTTTTACCAACTTTTTTCATGATTCTTCCTCCGGCGGATGAACAAATCCTATTTCTCTATTTTAACATGTTTTTTGGTTGGCCATACTCACGCTTCATGGCCTCCGTAGAAACTACCCACTGTTTTCCATACTTGCAGGCATCTACGCCGTTGACCAGCTTGCCGTAGGCGATCGCCTTGCGCAGTGTGCTTTCGTTCAAGCCCCAAAGCTGGGTGGCGTCGGTAAAAGCCATCAATCCGTCAAAAGGAGTGTCGACAGTCTTCCCATTGGCAAATAACTCGTCGCAGGACAGGTCAAGATCATCATTCCAGATGATACCATACCCGCCAACGTCGACTTCCACGCCGAAAAACAACTCCAGCGAATCCTTTAGAACTAAAAAAGGTTCCCATTTTTCAAACAGCGGCTTTACGTCATATATTTTTGTCACACCCTCCGCAAACTGCACACTCAGGAGATAGTCCGGCAGAGCGTTAACTGCTTTCACTTTGTGAAACATACCATCAACTCCTTATTCGAGGGGAGGTAGAGGCTTGAATTCCTGAGTCTCCCACATATGCAAGAGTTCGTCCTTATGGATAGAGGCCCATTCACGCACCATGGCAAGCGCTTTTGGCGGCAGATAACCTTCCAGCACCTTGCCTGTTTGAAAATCAACTTCAGCCATATCCTCTCCGTAAAGTGCGTGGATATGCGGCGGATTATGGTCCGCTTGCTGGAAATACATACGAATAATGATTCCGTAAAATCTAGACAATACCGGCATAAGAAAACCTCCCTCGACTATTTTTCACACTATAATTATATCACGATACCGTGAAATTGCAAGTGTTTTTTCTGATTTGTTTTGGACTGGTACGGAAAAGTATTAGTGGGTAATACGCATGCTCGATATCCTCAGGCTCATTTTTCACCAAGGTAACGCTACCATCAAGTCCGTATGGGGGCGACTCCATACAGGTTCAAGTACTGCTATCCGCACCACAGCCCCGGGGTTTTTCCTCGGGGCTGATCCTTTTTTTGCATCTATTCTGTTGCATTTTTCGGCACAGAGCAGAGCAGGCGGCAGGCCGGTGTTAAGCAGGCTGCGGGCTCAGGACTTGCCTTTTCCTTTGTACTCCAAGCACATCATTGTCAGGTCGTCGAACTGCTCGGCTTCGCGGACGAAACCGTCAACGGCCTTTCTGACGTTGTCCAGCGTCTCTTTCGGAGCTTCGTCGGGTGCCGCGTTCAGTGCGTCAAGCAGTCTGTCCATGCCGAAGAGCTCCTTGTCCGCATTGGTGGCTTCCGGAACACCGTCAGTGTACAGGAAAACCTTGGAGCCGGGCTGCATTTCGATTTCATACTCTTTGTACTTTGCGCCGTTCATACCGCCAATGACAAAGCCGTGCTTGTCCTTGAATATTTCGAAGCTTCCGTCCGGGCGCTTGACCACGGGGTACTCGTGACCTGCATTGGCGGCAGTGAGCTTGCCGGTTGAGATTTCAAGGATTCCGAGCCAGACGGTGACGAACATCTCCTCGCGGTTGTTGGCGCAGATTGCCAGGTTTGTGTCGTGAAGGATCTGTGCAGGGGACTTGCCCATCTGAGCGTTGTTTGCGAGGATGATCATCGAGGCCATCATGAAGAGAGCCGCGGGAACACCCTTTCCTGAAACGTCAGCGATGAAAATGCACAGGTGATCGTCATCGACAAGGAAGAAGTCGTAGAAATCGCCTCCGACCTCCTTGGCGGGGTCCATAGTGGCGTAAATGTCAAATTCATCGCGCTCCGGGAATGCGGGGTAGATGTTCGGCAGCATGTCGGCCTGGATGCGTGTCGCCAATGACAGCTCGGCACCGATGCGCTCCTTCTCCGCAGTGACCTTTTCGACCTGATCTATGTACTCAAGCGTCTTTCCGGAGAGCATTGCAAACGATTCCGCAAGCACCTGAATCTCGTCACGCGTACGGAATGAGTCATCCATTTTAAACTCCAGGTCGTTGCCGCCAAGGGACTGCACCCTCTTCGTGATTGCGACAAGCGGTTTTACGATTCTGGTCGAAACGAAAACTCCCGATCCTATCGCGATAACAGCCACGATACCTATCAGGACGAAAAACGTCAGTCTCGCGTTCTTCATTCCATCGGCGAATGATGCAACGGCATCACTCTGAATGTCGTTAAACCTTGCCACCATGAAATCCGACGGCTGATCGGCAATGGATTTCGGAACCACGCTCAGGATGGTCCACCCTATGTTCTGAATCGGCGATCCCACGACGTAGTACTCCTGACCGTCAATTTCAATCAGGCATAGGTCCGTGTTCTCCGTAAGGGACTTCTTAATAAATGCCGCCAATTCACCGTTCTCCGACTTTCTGAGGTCCTCTGCCTCACCGGAGGGGCGAACCCTGAAGACGCCCTCTGTCTGGGGTGAGAAAAGGACGTGGCCTTTGTGGTTGATGATGCACACGAAGCTGCCCTTGCGCGCAAGGCTGTTCACGGCTGCGGAAACGTCGTTCAAAAACATGTCGGCGCCTATCACGGCAACGAGCTCTCCGTCAACGTAGACCGGAAGCGAGCACATGATGCTGATTTCGCCCGTGAAAATGTCCGTTGTGACGTCTGTGTAGTGGAGCTTGCCTGTATCGGCTGCGCCGGTGTACCACTGCCTCTCCGTGATCGGGATAGGTATAATGTCGCCGTTTTCGTCAAATTTTGACGATGAGTGGTTGTCTACGAGAAGCATGACTCCTTCCGGGAGAGCGCAGTAGCAGGAGTCCACATTGGCGTCAGCATATACCGCTGACATAAGCTCGGAAAGGTTTCCGATGAGCCCGAGTTTTGCGCTGATCACAGGGTCGTTCAGGTCAATTCCCTCTTCTGTCAGGACCTGAAGGCTCACTTCGCCGTCCTTTTCAAGGTCAGGCAGCTTTACCTCGCGGACCGGGAAACTGTCGGGAGCCGCAAAAAGCTTGCCCGTGTAGTCAGCCACGATTTTAACAACGTTCTCGGCATCACCAAAGACGTCGCCCGCAATGTAGGCCTCCATACGCGTGCTCTGCGTAAGATTCGTATCCAGGACGTTGGCCATAGTCTCCTCGGAGATCGAAGTAATCGACTGCTTCTGCGAGTCGTTCG
>Ga0310786_10010071_pt1 | contig 11913 bp, 8 predicted proteins | sample AusTroGonzalo_MG_FD_203881 | JGI IMG/M metagenome (GOLD analysis project Ga0310786, IMG submission 203881) | Bovine rumen microbial communities from tropical cattle in Woodstock, Queensland, Australia - Gonzalo_03 (v2) (version 2) | ecosystem: Host-associated > Mammals > Digestive system >... | reverse complement strand
TGTCATCCACCTTCGCCGGTATTAGCTGCTGCTGGCGGTTGTCGAGGTCGACGAGCGCGGCGGTGAGGGAGGCGTCGTCCAACTTGAGCTCGGCCTTAAGCCAGCGCCGCACGTCGCCTCCGCGCACAAAGGCGGAGAACACGGAATAAGACGACGTCCTGGCGAGCGCGGCCAGCTGTCCCGCAAGATGTCCAAGCGACGACGTCGCAAGCGGGGTCGCTGACGGGTTGTGCGCCTTGAGGCCCTTCGCCTGCAACGCGCCCTGCACTTCGGGGAAGGCGTCCGGGTCCGCGAGGCAGAGCGCGGGAAGCGCCTCGTCGTGTTTCACGGAGGCGAATAGCTCCGCGATCTGCGCAGCCTCGCTGGAGGCTGTGCCGGACGGGAATATCTGTCCGCGCGCAAGCTCCGGAGCGTGCGAGAGGTCGGGCACAATCTCCGTCACCGGAAGACCGGACTTCTCCAGTGCGAGGTCCATGAGCGGAATCGGGTCCAACACGCACGCGACCACCACCTCCTCAACGCCCGGATACTCGACGTCCCCGGCAAGCGCCGCCTTCATGACGTCTATCCTGTCGCGTTTGCCCCGACGCGCAAGCGCGGCGCGATATCGCTCCTCGAGCGCGGCAAGGTCCTTCCAGCGCGCGACCTCCACGTCGGCGAGGTCGCCAGTGAGGATGGAGCCTATCCTGTCCGCCACGTCGGCGAAGGAGAGCGCACGCGCGCCCAATACGCCACGGATGTCCGAAAGCTCTGCGGCGACGTCAAATCCGCCCTTGCCGCCGCGCACCTCCATGAAGGCGAGGAGCTCGTCCGCGCGGCCTGCGACACCGTCCGACGGAAAATCCAGGAGATGGGCGGGGGTTCTTACGTCGGGCGGGACTAGCCCAGACGGAAAGCGCTTAGCAAGAGCATATCGCAGGCGACGTCCGCTCTGCGCCGTGGGCACCACGACAAGAACGCTGGCAAGCGACTGCACCCCCGCATCGTCGGTGCGCGCCCGCGCGGCCAGCCAGTCGGCGACGGCGTCTACGGCCTTGCGGCGCGCGTCAAACGGTACCGTCGACCTTTTCTTCATCCCCTTCGCCTTCGCAGACGGAGACGGAGACGAGCGTCGCGCCCTCGGAGAGGCGGACGAGCTTGACGCCCTGGGCCATGCGGCCCTGGATGCTGAAGTCGGAGACTGCGCTCCTGACCATCTGCTGGTCGCTGGTGATGGAAATCACGCTCTCGTCGTCCGAGACTGCGTGCGCCGCCACGACCGCGCCGTTGCGGTCCGCGCCCTTGATGCCGATCATGCCTTGGCCGCCGCGTCCGTGGCGCGTGAAGTCCTTGAACTCGCAGCGCTTGCCGTAGCCGTTCGCAGTTGCGATGAAGAGCGTCTTCGAGTCGTCCACCGCGTCGAGCGAGACGACGCAGTCGTCGCCGAGGAGTCGGATGCCCCTGACGCCCGTCGCGGTGCGGCCCATGCGGCGCACGTCAGACGCGGCGAAACGCATCGCGCGTCCGTTCTTCGTGAGCATGATGACGTCGTCGTCGGGCTTCACGAGCCTCACGTCCTCGAGCGCATCGCCCTCCTCGATGTTGATCGCGCGAATGCCGCTCTTGTTGACGTTCTGGTAGTCGCCGAGAAGCGTCTTCTTGACTGTGCCCTTCACCGTGGCGAAGAACACGTCGACGTCGCCTTCGAAGGAGCGGATCGGCAGGAGCTCCAGCACCTGCTCGCCTTCCTGGAGGTTAAGGAGGTTGATGAGCGGACGGCCGAAGCTCGTGCGCGGCGCCTCTGGGATCTGGTACGCGTCCTTGAGGAAGAGGCGACCGGTGTTCGTGAAGAACATGAGCGAGTCGTGGGTCTGCGCTACGAAGACGAGGCGGATGAAGTCCTCCTCCTTCACCTGAGCGCCCTTCACGCCGTGCCCGCCGCGCCGCTGCTCGCGGTACTCGGTGAGGGGCACGCGCTTGATGTAGCCGCGGTTGGAGAGCGTTATGACGCACGGCGCGTCGGGAATGAGGTCCTTCATCGAGACTTCGTTCTCGTCCGCGACGATCTCGGTGCGGCGCTGTGCGTCGGCCTTGGTGCCATACTTGGCCTTGAGCTCCGCGAGGTCCTGGCAGATGATCGCGTAGACCTTCTCGGGGTTGGCAAGGATCGACTCGTACTCGGCAATCGCCGCGAGCAGCTTCGCGAGCTCGTCCGAGAGCTTGTCGCGCTCTAGCCCGACGAGCTGGTAGAGGCGCATCTCGAGGATAGCGTTTACCTGGAGGTCCGAGAAGCCGAAGCGCTCGAGCAGGCGCGACTTCGCCTCGTCGCGCGTCTTGGAGGAGCGTATGATGCGCACCACCTCGTCGAGGTTGTCGATCGCGAGTAGGAGTCCGTCGATGATGTGCTTCCTCGCCTGCGCCTTCTTTAGGTCGAAGCGGGTGCGGCGGGTGATGACGTCGAAGCGGTGGTCGGTGTAGCAGCGGAAGTAGTCCTTGAGGTTGAGTATCTTGGGCCGGCCGCCGTCGATCGCGAGCATGATCGCGCCGAAGGTCGTCTGGAGCTGCGTGTGCTTGTAGAGGTGGTTGAGGACGACTTCGCCCATCGCGTCGCGCTTCACCTCGACGACGATGCGGATGTCCTTCTTCGATTCGTCGCGGATGTCGCTGATGCCCTGGATCACCTTGTCCTTCACGAGGTCGGCCATGTGCTTGATCATCTCGGCTTTGTTGACCGTGTAGGGGATCTCGGTGATGATGATGCGCTCGCGGCCGTTCTTCTGCACCTCGACCTCGGCCTTGCCGCGGACGGTGAGCTGCCCGCGCCCGAGCTTGTACATCGCGGCGATTCCGTTGTAGCCGCATATCTGCGCGCCGGTCGGGAAGTCGGGGCCCTTCACGAACTGCATGAGGTCGTCGACGGTGCACGTCTCGCGGTTCTTCACGTAGTAGTCTATGCCGTCGCAGAGTTCGTTCAGGTTGTGCGGCGGGATGTTCGTCGCCATGCCGACGGCGATGCCGGAAGATCCGTTGAGCAGCAGGTTCGGCAGTTTCGCCGGGAGGACAGACGGCTCCTCGAGCGTCTCGTCGAAGTTCGGCATCATGTCGACGGTGTCTTTCTCGAGGTCGTCGAGAAGCTCGTCCGTCACGCGCTGCATCCTCACCTCGGTGTATCGCATCGCGGCGGCGCCGTCGCCGTCGATGGAGCCGAAGTTGCCGTGTCCGTCGACAAGCGGGACCCTGAGCGAGAAGTCCTGCGCCATGCGGACGATCGTGTCGTATACCGAGCTGTCGCCGTGCGGATGGTACTTGCCGATCACTTCGCCGACGACGCGCGCGGACTTCACGTGCTTGACGCTCGCCGTCGTGCCGAGTTCGTGCATCGCAAAGAGGCAGCGGCGATGCACCGGCTTGAGCCCGTCGCGCACGTCGGGAAGAGCGCGTCCCACGATGACCGACATCGAATAGTCGATGTAGTCCCGTGACATCGAATCCTCGATGTTGATGTCCTCCAGCGCGGCTGCCGCGACAACTTCCGCAGGCTCGTCCGCAGTCTCTTTAACTTCGTCACTCATAGGTTTGCATATTATACCATTTTTCGGCGGAAGAGTGTGGAAAAACCACAGTGAAACCAACGGCTCAGAGGGTTTGCCGCGCCATCAGCGGGCAACGGGCGAAGTCAGGCGCGGCACATGCGTCCGTCGCCTTCGGGCAGCGTGGCCGGAACGCGCATCCGGTCGGCCAGTCGGTCGGCGGCGGGACAGTGCCAGGTATCCCCTGGAGAGGCGCGTCCTTCGGCGCGTCCAGGCGCGGAACGGCGGCAAGAAGGCCCTGGGTATAGGGATGTCGCGGGGCGGACAGGACGTCCATGACGGCCCCGGATTCGACGATTTCGCCCGCGTACATCACGTTCACGAAGTCCGAATACTGCGCGACAAGCCCTAGGTTGTGCGTGATGAGGAGGACTGCCGTGCCGCGCTCGGAGGCAACATGGTCGATGAGGTCCAGGACCTCCTTCTGCGTGGTGACATCCAGTGCCGTCGTCGGCTCGTCCGCAACAAGCAGGTCTGGCGCGGCGGCAAGCGCCATCGCTATCATGACGCGCTGCTGCTGTCCGCCGGAAAGCTGGCAGGGGTACTTCCTCTCCGTGTCCGCTGGAAGGCCTACGGCGGAAAGCAGTCCGGCGACCTTGGCCTTGTCCCTGCAGCTTTCGAGTATCTGGCGTCCGACGCGCATGACGGGATTGAGGGACTGCATCGGATTCTGGAACACATACGATATCTTCGGCGATCCCTCTATGCGCCCCGATATCTCCGCGCGGTCGACGAGCCCGCCTATTGCGAGCGAAGTCAGCGACTTGCCGCAGCCGGACTCGCCGACGAGCGCGACGCGCCCCTTTTCGGGCACTTCAAACGAAACATCCCGGACGGGAACGGAAAGAATCCCCTCCGCCCTGAACGCGATCCGAAGATGTTCGACCCTGAGGAGCATCGGCGGACCGTCAGTCCGCGAGGGTGACGGCCGGGGCGAGCGTCTCGAAGTCGGCGGTTGAGCCGACATAGCCGGACATCACCTTAGCGAGCTCGGCGCGGACGCGCGGGAACTCGACGTTGAGCCAGAAGTCAAGCGCGGCCTTCTTGTAGTCGTACTTCTCCGCGAGCTTGACGAAGAGCGCCGCGACGACGAGCGCGATGCCCGCGTCGACAAGCTTCCTGGCCGAAAGGTCGTGGTATGTCTTCGCGTCCTCGCGCCCCTTCACGTAGGCAACAGCCTCGTCGAGATCGGCGAGCAGCTTCGCCATGCGCGGATGGTTGGCGCCCCAGCCATCCCCGAGGATGTCGTCGACGACGTCCTTGACGAGTCCGCCGGTGACACCGGCAATCGCGGCGACGACCTGGAGCTGTGAAGTGCCCTCGTAGATCGTCGTGATGCGGCTGTCGCGCAGGTACCTTTCGCACGGATAGTCCTTCATGAAGCCCGAGCCGCCGAGGACGGCGATTGCGCCCTGCGCGTTGCGCATGGACATCTCGGAGCCGTAGTACTTGGCCATAGGCGTCAGCATCTTGTTGAACGCGGCGACCTTCTTGAGGCGCGTGCGCACGGCCGGAGCCTCGGGCGAACCCTTCAGCGTCTCGAACCTGCGGCCGAGGCCCGTCTCGAGGTCGACGTTCTTCGCGGCATAGTAGGTAAGCGCGCGGGACGCCTGGAGCTCGACGGACATCGTCGACATCAGCTCGCGGAGCGCCGGGAACGTGTCGATCGTGACGCCGAACTGCTTGCGGGACGCTGCGTAGTCGCGGGCGGCGCGGTAGGCGGCCTCGCCGATGCCCGTGCCCTGCGCGGCGATGCCCATGCGCGCGCCGTTCATGAGCGCCATGACGTAGGTGATGAGGCCGCGCTTTCTGAGGCCGATCAGCTTGGCCGGAGCCTCAGTGAAGACCATCTCGCACGTGGGCGAGCCGTGGATGCCGAGCTTGTTCTCGAGGCGGCGCACCTTGACCCACGGCCCCTTCTCGACAAGAAGGCAGCTGAGTCCGCGTCCGTCGCTGAACTCTGGCTCGGTGCGGGCGAGGACGAGAAGGACCTCTCCGCAGCCGTTCGTGATGAAGCGCTTGACTCCGTTGACGCGCCATACGCCGTCCTTGTCCTGGTAGGCGGAAGTCTTGACGGACTGGAGGTCGGAGCCCGCGTCAGGCTCGGTGAGGACCATCGCGCCGGTCCACTCGCCGCTCACGAGGCGCGGGACGTACTCCTTCTTGATGTCCTCGTCGGCAAACCAGTTGATCGTCTCTGCGATGCCCTGGAGGCCGAAGAGGTTCATGAGTCCCGCGTCGCCGCGGCTGACGATGTCGTTGCACGCCGTGAGGACGGTGCAGGGCATGTTGAGTCCGCCGAGGTAATACGGAATAGTCACGCCCATGAGCCCGGTCCTGCCGAACAGCTCGATGGCGAGTTTCATCCCCGGCGCGCGCGTCACGGACCCGTCCTCGTTCAGCGTGTTGCCGACGAGGTCTGTCTCCTCGGCGAGCGGGGCGATGCGGTTAGCCATGATGTCGCCGCACAGGTCGATCGCGCGCTTGTAGTTGTCGATCGCGTCCGCCGCGTCCTTCGGCGCGAAGTCGTATTCCTTCGCGAACTTGAAGTCCTCCTCGAGAAGCGTCGCCACCTCGGTCAGGTCGAGCGCGTCGATGACGTTCTCGATGTCCTTGTTGTCTCTGTAGAAATTGCCCATGTCTTGCCCCTTTTATGCCTTGATTGCCTTGATGAGCTTCGGAATCACCACGTTGAGGTCGCCGACGATGCCGTAGTGCGCGACCTTGAAGATCGGCGCGTCCTTGTCCGTGTTTATGGCGATGATCTTAGCGGAGTCCTGCATGCCGGCGAGGTGCTGCACCGCGCCCGAGACGCCGCAGCTGATCATGAGCGCGGGGCGCACCGTGACGCCCGTCTGCCCGATCTGGCGCTCGTGCTCGCAGTAGCCGAGGTCGACCGCCGCGCGGCTCCCGCCAACCGCCCCGCCAAGGGCGTTTGCGAGGTCGTGGAGGAGCTTGAAGTTCTCCTTCGAGCCGACGCCCGCGCCGCCGCAGACGATGATGCGCGAGCCCTTGAGGTTGACGGACGAAACCCTGCGGACGATCTCGACGACCTCGACGGGGATGTCCAAGCCCTCAAGGTGCGCCGAGTGCTTCACGAGCTCGCCCGTACGACCTTCCTCGCGCGGAAGCGGCTTCATGACGCCCTCGCGCACCGTCGCCATCTGAGGCCAGTTGCGCGCGTTGACGATCGTCGCGATGATGTTCCCGCCGAAAGCCGGTCGTATCTGGTGGAGGACGTTCGTGAACGTCTCCTTGGTCTTCTTGTCCTCGTAGCCGCCGATCTGGAGGTCGGTGCAGTCCGCGGTGAGGCCGCACCTCAGCGCAGACGCGACGGACGGCGCGATGTCGCGTCCCATGTGAGTCGCGCCGAAGATGACGATCTGCGGGTTGACCTCATTGACGAGCTCGACCATCGCGTGGCGGTACGCCTTGTTGCGGTAGACCTTGAGCGCGGGGTCGTCGACCAGGTGCACGACGTCAGCGCCCGCCTCGAAGAGCGGCTTTGCTAGCGCCTCGACGCCAGAGCCCATAAGGACCGCGCCGACCTTGACGCCCAGCTTGCCCGCAAGCTCGCGGGCCTTCCCGAGAAGCTCGAACGGAACGTCGGAGAGCCTGCCCTCCTCCTGCTCCGCAAAGACCCAGACTTCGCCTTGTGTGTTCTTCATGCTGACTCCCTTATCCGATGGTGTGGTCCTTGACGAGCTCGGCGACGAGGCCCGCGATGCCCTCGTCGGTAGCGGGGACCTCCTTGAACTCGCCGCCCGCGAGGACGACGGACTCGATCTTGTTGACGCTCGTCGGAGACCCGGCGAAGCCGCAGCGGTCGTCTTCGCAGCCGATCGCGGCGCAGTCGAGGACCATGGGCTCGGCGTTCTTGTACTTCATCACGCGGCGCATCTCGAAGGGACGGAGTTCGCCGAACTTCTCGGTCACGGTGAAAAGCGCGGGAAGCTGCGCGCGGCACGTCTCCACGCCCGTGCCGATGTCGCGGACGGCAATAGCAGTGTCACCGTCGAGGTCGAGCTTCTCGAGGTAGGTGACGACGGCGCAGTCGAGCTTTTCGCCGATCTGGGGACCCGTCTGGGCCGTGTCGCCGTCGATGGCCTGGCGCCCGCAGAAGACGAGGTCGGGGTTGAACTTCTTCACCGCCTGGGAGAGTATGTAGCTCGTCGCGAGCGTATCGGACCCCGCCGCCTTGCGGTCGGTGACGAGGACGGCCTCGTCCGCGCCGCACGCAAGCGCCTCGCGCAGTATTGCCGACGCCGCGGGGAGCCCCATCGTTATCGCGGTAACCCTGCCGCCGTAGCGCTCCTTGACGGACAGCGCCGCCTCCAGGGCGTTGCGGTCCTCGGGGTTGAAGATGGCGGGCAGCGCCGCGCGGTTGATCGTGCCGTCGGCCTTCATGGCCTCGCCCGTGACCTTCTTCGTGTCCGGCACCTGTTTGATGCAGACAACGCAGTTATAGCCGCCAGCGCGGCCCTTGTTCGACTCTTTCATGCGGATATTATACCAAAAAATCGGCCGTCCCGCACAGAGCCCCCGAGACCTTCGTCTAGCGGAGCGCCAGAAGCTCTTCGCGGACGAGCTTGCAGGCAAGCGCCGTGGAACGACCGGTCTGGTCGAGCGCAGGCGAGAGCTCGACGTTGTCCAGGGCGACGATGTTCAACGCCTTGAAGATGCGGAGCAAGTCGCCAAGAAGCTGCTGGAACATGAGCCCTCCCGCCTCCTGGGTCCCGGTGCCCGGGAACTCAGCCGGATCAATTACGTCTAAGTCCACCGTAAGATAGACGGGGGCGTCGGGACCGATCTTCTTGACGACGGCAGGAAGCGTCGTGCTTGAAAAAAGCTCCGTCGTGACGTGTCCGTCCTTCATGAACTGCCGCTCCTCACGCGTCCCGGAGCGGATGCCGAACTGCCAGATGCGCCCGTCGCCGAGAATGTCGTGGCAGCGGCGCATGACGCAGGCGTGCGAAAGACGGACGCCTAGATAGTCTTCGCGCAGGTCGGCGTGAGCGTCGAAGTGTATGATCCGAAGGCCGGGGTAGCGCTTCGCCGCCGCGCGAACGGCACCGAGCGTCACGAGGTGCTCGCCCCCGACGAGGAACGGCACCTTGCCAGCGTCCAGTATCTCCGCCGCCTTCGCCTCTATCATGTCGAGTGCGCGGTCAGGTGCGCCGAACGGAAGCTCCAGGTCGCCTGCGTCATGGACGCGCACTTCCTCCAGGTCCTTGTCCTGGTACATGGAGTACGTCTCTATGCCGAACGACTCCGAGCGGACCGCGGACGGCCCGAAGCGCGTACCCGGGCGAAAGCTCGTCGTAGAGTCGTACGGAGCCCCGAAAAGGACGATGCCCGCATCTGCGAAACCGCTGTCCGCGCCTATGAAGCCCATGTCGATCCCCTCCTCTCTCCGTCCGCCGTCACCTGTTAAGCAGCGCCTTGACGTAGTTTGGCAGCGCGAAGGCGCCGCGGTGCAGGTCGGTGTTGTAGTAGCGCGTCCTTATGCCGAGCTTGTTCCAGCGGGCCTCGTCGAGGTCGCCTATCGGATGGTACTTCTTGGACGCGAAGCCGAACAGCCAGTGCCCCGACGGATAGCTGGGGATGTGGCACTGGTAGACCGTCGAGACCGGGAACTCCACGGCTATGTGGCGGTGGGCGTCGCGGACCGAGCGCTGGTGGGCGGCGTAGAACGGAGACTCGTGCTGGTTGATCAGGATGCCGTCGTCGCGGAGGGCCTTGTAGCACGTTCCGTAGAACTCGCGCGTGAACAGACCTTCCGCCGGGCCGTATGGATCGGACGAGTCGACGATGATGAGGTCGTACTCCGCCTTCTTGCCGCGGACGTAGCGGAGGCCCTCCTCGAACCATACGCTGACGCGCTTGTCCTTGAGCTTGCACGAGGTGAACGGCAGGAACTTCTTGGAGAGCAGCACGACGTCCTTGTCGACCTCCACCATGTCGATGGACTCTATCGCCCTGTACTTCGTGAGTTCGCGCACGGTCCCGCCGTCGCCGCCCCCGATGACGAGGACGTTCCTGACGTTTGGGTTCACTGCCATCGGCACGTGCGTGATCATCTCGTGGTAGATGAACTCGTCCTTCTCGGTGATCATCAGTCCGCCGTCGAGGACCAGCACGCGTCCGTACGCGGGCGTGTCGAGGATGTCTATCTGCTGGACGGCGCTCTTCTTCGACGCAATCTGCATCGAAGCCTTCATCGAGAAGCGGACGTCGTCGGTGTGCTCGTCTGTGTACCAGAGTTCCATGCGGGAATTATACCATTCCCCGCGCGCCGCGGTCAATCCCGGCGGCGGGGCGCCCCGCGGCCTGGCGTCACTTCCTCCCGTAGCCGTCGGCCCTGGCCGTCCATGCGCAGAGGAAAAGCGCCATCCCCACGAATGCGCAGCCTGCGATCGCGACGAGCGCGGCGTTCCATCCGAAGTGCTTGCTGACGAGCGCTATGCCCAGGCCGGACACCGTCGTGGCCGCATAGCCCATGATGCCCATGAACCCGTTCGCCATGGCCGCCGCGTCGTTCGTCGCCTGCTGCGCCGCGACAATGCCGATCAGGGCCTGCGGACCGTAGATGAAGAACCCAGTCCCCATGAGGAGCAGCGTGGCCTGCCATATCGGGGCGCCCCCGGGGAGGTACCAGAACCCGAACGCGCACAGCCCGGCGAAGAACATGCAGAAGACGCACATCCTGATTCCGCGGCCCTTGAACACCTTGTCCGTGAACCAGCCGGCGAACACCGTCCCGACGATCGCCGCGAGCTCGAAGGCTATGATCATAAGCCCCCCCTTCGAGACCTCGACGCCCTTGTACTCCTTTAGGAACGTCGGGCCCCAGTCGAGGAAGCCGAAGCGGACCACGTAGACGAAGAAGTTGGCGACTGCGCACAGCCAGATCACTCGGTTGCGGAAGACGAGCCGCCGCCTGTCGGCGTCCGTCACCTTCCTCTCGACCGCCGTCTCAGCCCCGCCGCGGACGTCTGAGAGGTCCAGTTCCGGCAGGCCCTCCTCGTGCGGGCCGTCCTTGACGAAGAGAAAGCAGAACACCGCGGCGAGCCCCGCCAGCGCGGCGGGGACGAAGAAGCACGCCCGCCAGCCGAAGCCGAGGGCGAACAGGAGAGAGCAGAGCCCAAGGGCCATTGCGGAGCCAAAGGAGTGGCTCGTGTTCCAGATGGACATCTTCGTCGCGAGCTCCTTGGGATGTATCCAGTGCGTGAGCATTTTGGCGCAGGCCGGGAATCCCATGCCCTGCGTCCACCCGTTCACCACCCAGAACACCGCAAACAGAATCGCCAGCGACGAGCAGCCGAAGAGCAGGTTCATCAGCGCGGACATGGCAAGGCCGAGCGCCATGAACACGCGCCCGTTCAGCTTGTCGGCCCAGAACCCGTTCACAAACCGGCTGAGGCCGTACAGGACGCCGTGGACGGTGAGTATCGTCCCGAGCGCCTCCTTGGACACCACTCCCTGCGCCAGCATCTCCGGCTGAGCCATGGACAGGTTCTTGCGCGTCACGTAGAAGAACGCGTACGCGATCATGCTGCACACGATGAACTTCCACTGCGCCCTGGCGAACCTGCTGCGTTCTTCCTGAGTCATCTGCATTCCTCCCTTATTTTCCAGAGGCCTCCGCGGCGTCCGCGAGGCTCCCGCTGTCAGTCTTGGCCACTCGGTCGAAGGTTTCCACCACGACCGCCGGCGGTGCGCCCTTGTACCTCGCCAGGTCGTCGAGGGTCGTCTCCCCGGACAGGACGCACACGAAGTCCACCCCCGCGTTGTCGGCCATGGCCTTGTCGGTGTAGAGCCTGTCCCCCACGACGGCGATCTCCTCCGGCGCGAACCTCTCCAGCACCGGAGCGAGCAGCGTGGGGCTGGGCTTGCCGAACACATGGCTCGGCTTCATGCCGTTCGTCGTCTCCAGGAGCCTCATCATCCCGCCGATGTCGGGGATGGGGCCGCGCTCGCTCGGGCAGCAGTTGTCCGGGTGCGTAGCCACGAAGTCGACCGGCGACTGGTTCGCCGTGCGGACGGGGCACATCGGGCCGGGCGGGACGTTGCGCATGTTCCAGAGGCTCGTCGCGTCCGCCAGCTTGGCGTACGTCAGCTCCTTGTCGTACGTGAGCGCCATGAGCTCGTTGCGCTCGGGGTCGTAGTCAAGCGACACCCCGGCGTCCGCAAGGCGCTCCGCCATGTGGGCCTTCACCTTCCCGCTGGACACGAGGTAGACGGACCTGTAGCCCCTTTCGCGGATGTAGGACTCGAGCGTGACGAGCGGCGTGAGTATCTGCTCCGGCTCGACGGGGATCCCCGCGCCGGCGATCTTCCTGAC
>Ga0310786_10010070_pt1 | contig 11914 bp, 11 predicted proteins | sample AusTroGonzalo_MG_FD_203881 | JGI IMG/M metagenome (GOLD analysis project Ga0310786, IMG submission 203881) | Bovine rumen microbial communities from tropical cattle in Woodstock, Queensland, Australia - Gonzalo_03 (v2) (version 2) | ecosystem: Host-associated > Mammals > Digestive system >... | reverse complement strand
TTGTCATATTTTGCTTTATTCATTCATCTTTTTTGTCACAAGAATAGAGCTAATAGCAGAATACAAGTTATTTGTGCAGTAAAAGCTTTGGTAGAAGCTACTCAGATTTCGGCTCCAGCCCTAGTAAATAGTCAATAATCAGTCAAACGCGATATAGTAGATCATACTACATTTACTACTCAAAATGTATGTGCTCATCTACTTTTCAAAAGTTTTAAAACCGAAATACTGTCAGCTGTCTCTCCAGATTGAGATATGAAAACGAATAATGTCTCATCATCTACATTTATATGTTGATATTCGTATTCACTAGCGATAAATGCTACTGATTCTAATCATGCTAAATCTTCCATGAAGTATGTTCACAAAACTCATGCATTGTACGATGTTCCACAACCGACAAATACAATTTTTTTGAAGTTTTCATCTTGCATTCCATGAAATGCTTCGGCATTCATAGTTTTGTCTACAAAATTTACTCTTCATTTGCATATCCTCTTGATAATTGCTGGTTGTTCAGATATTTCTTTTAGCATGAAATGTTTGTAATCTCATTTTGATGCTTCCAATGAATCAATGTCCATATCTTCAATTTTTCTGGAAATTTTAATTCAGTTTGCTTTGATTTGATAATTTTTGTCTTTTATGTGCAAGATATCTCAGTCATCTAAATATATCAATTTATCAGCATATCCAGACAATGCTTGTTTATCCGATGAGAAATAAAAATTATTTTTGTTATCATATGCAAAAACTAATGGACTTCACAATTTCACAGCAATCATCTCTCCAGGATTCCTTTTACTTACTATCAATAACGCATAGGCTCCACGGATTTTATTCACGACCAAATCCACAGTCTCAGCAAAATCTCCAGTCCACAAATCATCAAGCAAATTTGCAATCACTTCACTATCTGTTTCTCCGTAAAATTTATATCATTTTGCTTCTAATTCCTTTTTAATCATAAAATAATTCTCAATAATACCATTGTGAACTATATAGAAGTTTTTGTTCATATCATGGTGTGGATGCGTGTTTTCTTCACTAATTCATCCATGAGTAGCCCAACGAGTATGAGCAATTCCAAACGTCCATTTTTTTGTTTGATCTAATGTACTTTGTACTTTTGCAGCTAGATTTCAGACCTTTCAGACAGCCTTTACAAGCTGGGTATTCCCCGAATTATCTCCAACAAAAAGTCCTGCAGAATCATATCCACGATATTCTAATCTCTCTAATCAATGTAACAAAATTTTGTCAGCACAATCTTTTTCTCAAATATAACCAAAAATTCAGCACATGAAATTTTTTTAGTGATAAAGATATTATTTTTATATGATTTTATAGTTGATTTGCAAGGGTGTGTATAAACTAAGTATTACCCAGTTAAAAAAAGTGTATTGACTTTATTCTTAAAAATGCTATTATATACGTTGTATGTAAAAAATAAATATATGAAGATTTTTGTATTATTTGACAGAGAGGTGCATGTGGTTGCTGGATATTTCCTTTTTAAAGAAATTAGTAAACTTCCATATACCATTGGAAGGGAAATCTGTGTACCGGTGCCCAGGTATACAGTGTCTCGTCAATCTAAAAAAGATAGTCGTTATGATAAGCTCGACTACCGATATGAAAATGGTGCCATAGTATTAAGTGTACCAGAAAATGTTCGGGTTTTTGATTATTGTATTATCTCTTTTGACAGAGATAGGGATACAGCAATTGAAAATGCACGCTCAAAGATGTACGGTTAAAAAACCATCTGATGTTTAGCATTAGGTGTGTTTTTTTTATCAATAAAATTTGTTATAAATGCTTGACAAAATATATAACATATATATAATTAATTACACTAATTTAATGCTTTTTTAAATTTTGTATTTATATTTTTATGAGACATTTTTCAGATTGATATAAATCATCATATGATATTGCGAGACAAGAAAAAGAAATTGAATATAAAAAAAATGTTTGGGTTAATACATTTTGATCTGAATTTTATGATTCAGATTATAATTATTGACGTATTATTAAAACTATAAAGGATAAAGTAATGTGTTGATACACTCCAGAAAAATATTGATGACTAAGTAAAACTAAAGCTTCGAAATTAATAAAAGAAGTAGAAGATAGAAACTGTAAACTTGATATTGAATTTTTAGAATCGTTGGATAATGAAAAAAAGTATCTGCTATCTAAATTATTTATAAATTGAATGAAGGAAGATTATGAACTGGATTCATTTTTTAAGTGAAAATTAGAGTCATTATGAGATCCTTTAAGCGATGAAAATTTGGTAAATAAATTTATAAACAAAGGGACAAAGGATTTTCTAATTTTTCAAGAACATGCCATATTTATATGGATGATATATTGGTCTAGATATAATTATAATTCGTGACTTATAAATCATAAGTGATTTGTAGATGATTTAGATTCTGAATTTAAGCGGTTTAATCATCATTATTTTATGCAAGCATATTGTTTTTTGCTAATTAATAGTAAAAATAAAGATTTAACTGATAAATATATATTTAAACTTACACCTGAAGATTATAAATTAAAACAGCCGGATAAGTTCTTTTTTGATGTATTGGCTGAATATAATTTATTAAAAAATCTTGATTGAGATGTAGATTCAATTAATATTTCTGAGGATTTGTGAGAGGATTTTTCATTAAAAGTTTTTCATTGAAGAGATGACATTTGAGCATGATACGAATCAAAATATGGTTTTTACTGATTAGATAAAGAATGAAATGAGATACCAGAAGAAAAAAATTTATGAATAACTTGATTTAAAAAAAAAGTTGATGCATTAAATGTTCCATATACTTTTTTGGATCGTGATAGCCTTTATGATGATAAAGGTAATTATATAAATGCATCTTGAAAAGAATATTGTGTATATATTGATTCTCCTTCAGGAATATCGTTATTTTACAAGAATGAGCCAGTGGCCATTATTTCATTCTATATTAAAAATTGAAATGAAATATTTATTAATCAAATTCAGAGAATTTCATACAAAAAATATGATAAATACTGAAGATGTGTTGGATTGGATCATTTAAAGATTTTGGATAAAGTTGATCGAGAAAAATTTTTATATGGAATTGTTGAAAGCTTGGCACCTAAATATTGAATTTCACGTATTATTATACAATGATCTAAAAATAATAAATGGACTAAAGAACATGAAATCGATGGATCAACTCTTTATTACCAAAAATATTTTGAATCTAGAGATCCTTATTTAGATGATGGAAAAGAAAAAAGGGTTCATTTATCTCAAGATATCGCAAAAAAGATTTATGATAACTTCGCATTAGAACTATGATTTGCGTTAGATAATAAATGAAATTATTATAAAGATGTTATCAGTTAAAGAATGATTATTATGTGTTAGTATTGTTGTTCCTCTTTAATCCCTTTTTTTCAAATTTTAAATTAATCAACAAAAAAACCCAGATTTCTCTGGGCTTCACGTTTTAATATTTTCTAAACTATTTAGTTTTCTTGAAATAATTAAACAATAATGCAGCTAATGCAGCTCATACTAGTGGCGCTATGATGAAAATCCAAACTATTCAAAGTGATCCATCTCATCCAACCAATCATTGGAATAGGGCAGGACCAAAACTTCTAGCTGGATTTACAGAAGTACCTGTAAGTCATAGTCACAATAGATGAACTAATGTTAAAGCTAGACCTATTACTATTCCTACAACAGATCAGTTTTCGCTTTTTGATGTAGCTCAAAGTACAGCTAAAACGAATACAAATGTTAATATGATTTCAGTCAATAATCATAGCCATATACTTCAATTTACTCAGTCTAATCCATTTGCTCATAATGCTGAGAAATTACATCCAAACATTACTGCAAGTAATACAGCTCAAATAATTCATCCTACGAATTGAGCTAAAACATACTGCCAGAATTCTTTTGCTTTCATTCATCATGTCATCCATACTCATAGACTAACTGCTGGATTTACATGACATCCTGAAACTGGTCAAATAGCGTAAGCTAAAGCTACAATAACTAATCAAAAAGCAAGTGCAGTAGCTACAGGATCTACTCAAGTCCATACAGCGACTCAGCAACCAAAAACGACTAGTACCATTGTACCGATACATTCTGCCAACATTTTTTTCATGGAAAATATCATAGAATATAAAAATCAGACATTTGTCTTTCGATTCAAAAATATTGAGTTTTATGATAATATCAAGATTTTCTAAAAATTTTAACTATACTTTTTGAAATTTTATTGTTTATTGAAAATTATAATTTATCCAAATCTAGCCACATTATTGATTCATGGAATAGTTCTTTACCTTCACCTGTGGCAAATTTATATAAATCCGAATTTTCTTCAATGAATCTTATTGGTGGTTTACCGTCGTTTTCGATTCTTTCAAAAATAACAGCATTTTCTGTCTGCTCTAAAACTTTTAATCTGTTAGTTTTTGTGTAATTTTTTCACTTTATAATTTTTCTTTTTTCTTCATAGGCTTCAATAAATTTTCTATTAGCAAGTCGTGTACAGCGACGGCAGTATCTAATATTTATATTGTTTTTTTTGAGAAATTCTCTAGCTTTTTTGACTGTATCTACGTATTCTATATATTTAACTTTATTATTCCCATTATCTGTTTCTACGTGTGTCCTTATATAATATTCATTTTCTCAAATTTTGACATTTCATTCTTCTGTCGGTCATCTCATTAATTCGAAATTGATTCAATTTGGAAAGTTTATGTATTCTCAACGTTCATATTGTTTGATCCTTCTTATGTGTTTTTCTACTTTTTTCAATTTTCCTTTCATGTCTTGTTCTTTTATTTCATTTTTAACGTGTATTATATCGTTTATGAGTTTTTCGGATTTTCGCTTTCGGTATAATTTGCTGATAAAACTGTTTTTATTTAATAATTTTAATTCTTTGAATAGTTTATTGATTGAGTGTAATAATTCTTTGTTGAATGTAGTGTCTTTTCATTCTTTTATGCTTGTTAGTTTTTCGTGGATTCTATTATATTCCTTTTTAGTTTCTTTTATTATTCATGTCTCATTACTGTTGACTTGGAATATACTGTTTTCTGATATATCTTTTATAGGTTTTAGTTCTTCAATTTCTTTTTTTGTGTTATAATTTAAAAAATCTATCGTTTTTAGTGGTAATGTCTGGTCTAATATTCATTTATCGTTGAATCAGATATATTTTAATATTCATTCAATATTACTATTTGTGACCATATATTCTACGTATTTTTTTTCTTCTTTTTCAGCTTTTCATTCATCTTTTTCTGATTTTTTTTTGTCGGCTTTATCTTGAGGCTGTTGTATTTGTGGTTCAGTATCTAATTGTTCTGTTAGTTGTGTGGCTTTTGCCCCTTGTTCCTTTTTTGATTCTTGAATTTCTTTTAGGTGCTTTTGGTGTTGTTGTTCAGCTTCTTCATCGATTCAAATAGGTTCTGTTTCTTGCTGTATTCTAGAATTATTGTCTATGTTTGGATTAAGATTTTCTCTCATTTAATTGTCATCAAAATATAAACATTGTTATTATAACCAAAAAAACAATAAAATGCAAAAAAATTGGGACTTTATTTTATCTTATCTTTACGTGAATTAATAATTTTGCTTGTTTGGAATTACACCTCTTATTCCACCGCGTGGATTTTTGACATCACCTTTGTACCTCGGTATGATGTGAATATGAAAATGCATGATAGATTGTCCAGCAGCTTCACCACAATTAAATCCTATATTATATCCGTCTGGCTGAAATTTTTCATCTAATATTTTTTTTACATCTTTAATTGCTGAATCTATAGTTTTTATGTAAGAATTTGGTAGATCAAAATATGTATCAAAATGTTCTTTTGGAATTAAAAGTGTATGTCATTTTGAAACAGGATGTTCATCAAAAAATGCTATTCGTTTAGAAGTTTCAAATAAATTATTATTTCTATTTATTTTATCACAAAATATGCACATTGTAGTATAGTCCTATTTTTAAAATAATATTTATTAATTTGGTTTACTATTTGTTTTATTCAAATGACTTTTTGCAAATGGACATGATGCTGTAACTTTGAATCATTGTTTTGTAATGTATTCTATAGCTTTTTGAAGTAATTCGTCGGCTATTCCTTGTCACCTCATTGATTCATCTACGAAGGTGTGGTATATGTCGTAAGTATTATCGTTTATTTTTTCAAAGGCAATTTCAGCTAGAATATTTCAATCTTTGTTTGGTAAGTAGATTCTGTTTTGATCTATTATAAAGTCTTTGTTCATTATTTTTATTTTATTCTAAATAGAATTTTATGATATTGATTGAATTTGTAAAATCAAATGAAAGACTTTGAAAAATTTTATTGAAAATAAATTAATAATTGATAAAAGTGGATTGAGAAAAGTTTTTTATATTGATTAAATTTTTTGATTATGGCTACATGGAATGATTTGGCAGAATTAATGTTTCCTGATGTGAAAGAAACTATTGATGATTTAAAAAATAAATTCCCTGAGAGAAATGGAGTCTGTACTAGGTTTGCTCCAAGTCCAACTGGATATTTGCATATTTGAGGATTGTTTTCTTGCTTCACTTCATGGAGATTTGCGAAACAAAATAATTGAACATTGATTTTGAGAATAGAAGATACTGATCAAAAAAGACAAATCGAATGATGAACAGAATTTTTGTTAAATGCTCTCAAAAATTTTGGTATTGGTTTTGATGAATGAAATTTGTGAGCGAATTGAGAAGATGTCTGAGACTATGGGCCATATACTCAAAGCCAGAGAAAATATTTTTATCGTGTATTTGCTAAAGCACTTGTAGCTAAATGATTAGCTTATCCATGCTGGATGACCACAGAAGAGATTGAAAAAATTAGAGCACAACAGGAATTAGCAAAGATTATGCCATGAATTTATGGAAATTATTCAATATACAGAAACAAGACTGTAGACGAATTAATAGAAATGGTAAAGCAAAATTCTGATTATATTGTGAGATTTAGATCTCATGGAGATGCAAATAAAAAAATAGTTTTCGAAGATATTTTGAGATGAAAAGTAAGTATGTGAGACAATTATAATGATATTGTACTTTTGAAGTCTGATTGACTTCCTACTTATCATTTGGCTCATATTACTGATGATACTTTGATGAAAGTGACTCATATAATCAGGGCAGAGGAATGGCTTACTTCAGTTCCTTTGCACTTGCAACTTTTTGAAGCTTTTGATTTGCCAGCACCAAAATACTGTCATTTGGCACAGATTTTGAAAGTAGATGAAGAAACTTGAAAAAAGAGAAAAATATCAAAAAGAAAAGATCCAGAAGCAAATGTAGAATATCTTTTGGAAAATGGTTTTGCTGTACATGGAATTTTGGATTATCTTTATACAATTATGGATTCATGATTTGAAGAGTGGCAAAAAGAAAATTTGGACAAAACATTTTTGGATCGTGAATTCGTTTTGGAAAATATGAATAAATCATGAGCTTTGATTGATTTGGTAAAGATGGAACAAGTAAATAATGCTTATTTGTCTAGAATTTCTACAGATCAATTGTTAAAAGAATGATTAATTCGAGCTGAAAAATATTGTACGGATTTGGCTGATTTGATTAAATCAGATATGGATTATGCAAGAAATGCTTTGAATATAGAGAGACATACAGAAAAAGATCCAAAGAGATTTTATACATTCAAAGATATTGATACTCAGCTTAGATTTTTCTTCGATTCTGAGTGGGAAAAAATGATAAAAAATTCAGAATTACGAGCTAAATCTGAAGATGGTAAAATTAATTGATTTGGAGATTTCGATATGCGTGTAATGAAAGATTTTATTTGAGAATATTTGAATGTTTTGGATTTTAATATGTCGACAGAGGAGTGGTTTGAACAATTGAAGCAAATTGGAAGAAAATATAGCTTTGCAGTAAATAATGCAGAATTTAAAGAATGATGATATATCTGAAAGGTTTGAGATTTAGCAATGTTTTTGAGACTAGCATTGTGTGCTTCCAAAAGAACTCCAGACTTATTTTCTGTGATGAAAGTGATGTGAAAAGATAGAGTGAATGCAAGATTGCAAGGAATTATAAAGATGGAATAAAAATATAATTGACAAATATTACTAAATATTTATAATGTTTTTTATGGTAATATTGCCATAATCAAAAAACCATTAATATGTTAGTAGTTTATCTGTTAATTTCATTGTTAATTCTCCGTTTTCTTAAGCATCAGAGGAAACATGCTGTGAAACAGTGTGTTTTTATTTGTCCTATCCCAATGAATCACGTTTTGTATTACCTCTATGAGGTTGTTGAAAGGTTTGATTCTGATAATTATTATTTACATGTTATTGGGTATCCTGATGGGCAAGTAAATCTTTCCATCTGCATTGGAAAGGAAGAAAGTCAAGGCATCTATAGGAACTTTGTTAAGTTTTCTAATGGTGCTGGTAGGTTTTGCTTTTCTCTCGATAAGGATTGCAAAATCTTACTTTTACACTCTAAAGGGACTTTCTTCGAAAATGTCCATAAAAGGCATATTGCCGAAATCGACGAGATTGTCCAAATTATATCGTCGATTAATTACATGTACATGATGACTAAAAACGAAGAAGAAACAGGTGCGTACTGTTGAAGGCGCACCTCTTTTTTTATTAGATATTAGAAAATATTTGATATATATATTATTTTCTTGATGTTAAATTATCTTTAGTGTATCAAGTTATGTAGTAGTATGATCACTCTTTTTTAAATATAGCATTACCACCTCTAAATACTAAATTGAAGTATTCCTTAGGAATTTCATTAATATTTTTCCAACCTGTATCTTCTAATTCTGAACTATTTATGTAAATTTGTGTCTTTTCGTCTGAAATTTTTTTAATATCTGCTATTAAATCACCGATGGTAAGTTGCTTATTATTTTTTGGTGTGATACTATATTGTTTTGTTCATTTTTTTGGTTCTGTGGGGTTAGTCAATTTGAACTTTTTAAAATTTTGTTGAGCTTCTTTTGCTTTGTCGGGTTTAACAGTAATATCATAATATATTTCTCAATTTTTATCTTCTATGCTGAATAATGCTGAAATTTCATCATTAAAATATTTTTTTAAATCTTCTATATCAGTTATTTCTTTTAAATCTGTATTAGAATTGTTGTAATTAATAGAAATATACTTTTTCTTTGTTCCCTTTCATTTTCCTAATTCATTTAACAATTCTTCAAGAGTAATTTCTCTTAGTGGTTTAAAAGTTGTCATTATTCATTTTATTTTCTTTTTTCAGAAACAGGCCTTTGCTTCTGTTCGATATGTTTTACTGGTAAATCATTCTAATTTCCCGGTATTTTGAGTCATTTTTAGTATATTTATGTATTAAATAATTAAATTAATTTTGTCTGTTTATATATAATTCATCATTAAAGTCAATAATTTATATTATTTAATATTTTATATATAAAAAAGCTATTGGAATGCCAATAGCTCTTTGTAAATCAAAGAGCTCCGGCTTGGTTTCATATAACCAATATAAATTACCTGTTTTTGATAACTTATATTGATTATATAAAGGATCCGAAGCTCTTCGTTTGTTTCTATCCGACCTTGTTGGATAACCGATCTGGATAGTTTTAAAGAGGAATACCTCTAACACAATAACCTAATTGTAAGGTTTTATAATCTGCATACAGATTATGTGTAGTAGAGCCTTACCATAAGTCATTCTGTTAGTTATATTATATACCAGAAAAAAAATATTGCAAAAAATCAAAAAAAATGGTCGTTTTTTTTTAACCATTTTTTCAAAATTGTTATGTGATATTGGAGTTATGTTATATTGAATAGTAAAATAACCAGTTCTATTGTTATTGTGATAATAATCACAATATTACGGTTTTTTATCTGTTCATACCCAAAACCTCCGAGCCATTCCCTTCTGACTCCAGAGATGAAGTTAACTGTGATACAGCCAATTATCATTACTTCTAGAATTATAAGGAAATTTAACGCAGTCCCTGATATTTTTTCAATACCAAAGAACAGCAGAGTAGTTGAAACAATTGTGGAACCGATCCATAAAAGTATGTTCAAGTTCCTTCTTTTTTTGTGTTTTCTGTCCATGATGTTATTGTTTATGTGTTTGCATTATTATATAGTTTTAGATTTAAATATCAAATTTAAAAATATTATTTTTTCATTCTAAGTATATCATAATAAACTTTTTTTCTATCCAAACACTCTTTTATCATAATTTCATTTTTATTTAATAGCGAGTTTCAACTTTTTATTTCCAAAAATACTATTTGTTTCAAATATCCAGTAGAAAGTCAGTCAAAAACAATATAATCAATACCTTTCCCTATGAAAACTAAGTCTTTGTAGTTGTATGGAAAGCCTGGCAAAATTGGTGCTATCTTTTCGTTTACTTGTCATATAATTACGTGTTTTGACCTTTCAATAGCGTTTTTCCTTTGTCATCTATTTTGTATTCAAAAAAGTAATCTGGCTATTAAATATCACAAAAGTGTTCAAATTATAATTCAAATGAGGATAGTTTGTGTGTTTGATTCCATTTTTTATTTTTCTCTTGTAAAATATTTAAATTTTATTATGCTGATAACATAATGTTTTCATGTGTACATTATGTAGTTAAAATTTCTAATTTCAATACAAAATATTTCTTTATCTCATTTCGTAGGTAGAGGTAGAGAAAATTAAGAATTAATAATTAAAAATTAAGAATTTTTGTTTTTTTTGTTAGTTAGTTTAGGATTTTATTGCATCAAAATTCTATTAGTTTTTCAAAGTCTTTTTTATCTCGTAGAGAAACTCGATATTTTTCTAATGTTTTTCTAAATTCTTGATGTTGTGGATGGCCATTGTCTCTGCTTTTAATTATTCATGGAAATTCGTAATTTATTAAAAATGTTAAGGATTCTTTTAATAAATTAAATTGTGAATTGTCTAGTTTATCCATTGGTGCTATTTTTTCATAATATTTGTGTGTTTGAAAATGTAATAGTTCATGTATAAATGATTGAGTCCAATAATATTTTCTAAATTCTTTTTTTGATGGTTCCATTATCCGTATTTCTCCTGTCTCTCGTGTGTATGGTGCTCTCTGACATGTTGTATATCGAATTGTGAATGTTTCATTGAAAATAGGTTTTTTAGTGAGTTTTTCCATTAGTTCAAATATTTTATCTTTTTGATCATCTAATATTGTTTTTATCTGTTTTGTGGCATCATCAATTTCTTTTTTATTATCATTGTATTTATTTTCTAAAAAAGGGATTAATATATACATGCTTTCTTTAAAAGGCGTTCATGTGATTTTTTTGAAAATTATTTGAGCTTCATTATCCATATTTTTGTATCAAGTTCAGTTAGCAAAGCGATTAACAGCTTCTCGTCGGTTTATTGCATCTTTTTCTATATTGTAGTAAGAATTTATAGTTGGCATTTTTTTATTGTGAATATTAAATTATCTGGATTTATATGAATTCTCTATTTGAAATAAAGTTTTTTTGTTGAAAACTAAAAAAAAATATATAAATTTTGACTTGTTATTTTAAATTTTAATTGTTTTTCTAATGATTGATTTAAATAAAGTTCGTGAAGATGTTGAGTGATACAAGAAAATTTGTGCAGCAAAGAATATTGAAATTGATGTTGATTCTGTGATACAAAAAGATGATTTGAGGAAACAGTTGCAAAAGGAAATTGATGATTTGAAATTTCAACAAAAAAAGTTTGGTGAGGAGAAAAAATATGAAGAAGCTAAGGCTTTGAAATCAGAAATTCAGGCTAAAGACTCAGAGTATCAAGATCTTGTAAAAGAATTAAATTTGACACTTTTGAAGA
>Ga0310786_10010069_pt1 | contig 11914 bp, 3 predicted proteins | sample AusTroGonzalo_MG_FD_203881 | JGI IMG/M metagenome (GOLD analysis project Ga0310786, IMG submission 203881) | Bovine rumen microbial communities from tropical cattle in Woodstock, Queensland, Australia - Gonzalo_03 (v2) (version 2) | ecosystem: Host-associated > Mammals > Digestive system >... | reverse complement strand
CTTCGTATCGCCGCAAGAACAACTGCAAGGAAGTTGTAATTACAACCGCCCAGCCTCTCAACGACGCCCTCAGGCAGGACATCGAAAACCGTATCAAGGAGGTTTACAAGTCGAACGTTGACCTCAAGAACAAGGTTGACGAGCAGATGATTGGCGGTGTAATCGTGCGAATCGAAAACCAGCAGCTCGACTTGAGCGTAAGGACACAATTGCAGGAAATTAAACAGTCACTTCAGAGATCAATTTATTAATAGGTATAACATTTAATTAAACATACGACTTATGGCAGATATTAAACCATCCGAAGTGTCTCAGATACTGAAGCAGCAGTTGGACGGCATCGCAACCAGGAACAACTTGGAAGAGGTCGGCACTGTTATTGAGGTAGGAGATGGCATCGCTAGAATCTACGGATTGGACAATGTTCAGTCGAACGAACTTGTCGAATTCGAGAACGGCACCAAGGGGATAGTTTTAAATCTAGAGGAAGATAATGTAGGAGCCGTAGTTTTAGGACCTTGCGACGAAATCAAGGAAGGCAACGTGGTGAAGAGAATGCGCCGTATTGCTTCCATTATGGTAGGCGAGCAGATGTTGGGCCGTGTTGTTAACACAATCGGTGATCCGCTCGACGGTAAGGGACCTATTCAGGGCGAATTGTTTGAAATGCCTCTGGAAAGAGTTGCTCCCGGTGTTATTTTCCGTCAGCCGGTTGACCAGCCATTGCAGACTGGTATCAAGGCTATCGACTCCATGATTCCAATCGGAAGAGGACAGCGTGAATTGATTATCGGTGACCGTCAGACAGGTAAGACGGCTATCGCAATCGACACTATAATTAACCAGAAGGAAAACTTCGAGAAGGGCGATCCTGTTTACTGTATCTACGTTGCAATCGGTCAGAAGGGTTCTACCGTTGCTAACGTTGCAAAGACCTTGGAACGCTACGGTGCTATGGACTACACCATCATCGTTACTTCAACGGCTTCCGACTCGGCAGCTATGCAGTACTACGCACCGTTCGCAGGCGCTGCAATCGGCGAATACTTCAGAGATACTGGACGTCACGCCCTCATCATCTACGACGACCTGTCGAAGCAGGCAGTTTCGTACCGTGAAGTTTCGTTGTTGCTCCGTCGTCCACCAGGACGTGAAGCTTACCCGGGTGACGTTTTCTATCTGCACTCACGTCTGCTCGAAAGAGCTGCAAAGATTATCCAGTCCGACGAGATTGCAGCCAAGATGAACGATTTGCCCGAATGCCTCAAGGGTAAGGTAAAAGGTGGTGGTTCGTTGACCGCTCTTCCTATCATCGAAACCCAGGCAGGCGACGTTTCGGCATACATCCCGACCAACGTGATTTCTATCACCGACGGACAGATATTCCTCGAGTCGAACTTGTTCAACGCTGGTATCCGTCCCGCTATCAACGCAGGTATCTCGGTATCGCGTGTAGGTGGTAAGGCACAGATAAAGTGTATGAAGAAGATTGCTGGTACCCTTCGTACCGACCAGGCTCAGTTCCGCGAACTGGAAGCTTTCGCTAAGTTCGGTTCCGACCTCGATGCAGTTACCCTCTCGGTAATCGACAAGGGCCGTAAGAACGTCGAAATCTTGAAGCAGCCAGAACATGCTCCTGTAAAGGTTCAGGAACAGGCAGCTATCATCTTCTGCGGAACCAAGGGTCTTATGAAGGACGTTCCAATCGACAAGGTACGCGAATTTGAAAAGGAATACATCGAGTTCATGAACACAAGCCGCAAGGACATCATGGACCGTCTTGCAAAGGGCGAATATTCCGACGAAATTACCAATGTGCTTACCGAAGTCGCAAAGGATTTAACTAAGAAATACAAAAAATAATTAAGCAAGTATGGCAGGACTTAAAGATATACGAAATAGAATCAGTTCTGTAAAGTCAACCAAGCAGATAACATCTGCAATGAAGATGGTTGCTGCGGCAAAGCTGAAGAAGGCTCAGGACAGAGTCTTGCAGATTAGACCGTATGCCGACAAGATGCGCGATGTGCTGGCCGAGGTCAGTTCAAGCCTCGACAAGAATCACGCAAGTTGCTATGGCGAAGTTCGCAAGGTGGAGAAAGTTCTCATCGTGCTTATGGCATCGAACAGAGGTTTGTGCGGAGGTTTCAACTCCAACATCTGCAAGAAGGCTATGGCTCATGTGAAGGAGAATTATCCTACCCAGCTCGCAAAGGGCAACGTCAAGTTTATTTGTCTTGGCAAGAAGGCTAACGATTTCATTGTCAAGCAGAAATTTGAAGTAGTTGCACACAGCGAAGCAATTTTCGACAAGTTGAACTTTGCAACTGCAGCAGAGATTGCAGAACCGATAATGAAGGATTTTGTTGATGGTAAGTACGACAAAGTTGACCTTATCTACAACAGCTTCAAGAATGCAGCTTCGCAGGAGCAGAAGGTTGAGACTTTCCTTCCGTTCACCATCGAGGCAGGCGAAGGAACCAAGAAATCCGACTATATCTTTGAGCCTACTGTCGACAAGATTGTTGACGACATGATACCGAAGTCGATGAAGATTCAGTTCTTCAAGTCTGTGCTCGACAGTTTTGCAGCCGAGCAGGGTGCCCGTATGACAGCAATGCATCAGGCAACCGACAATGCAACTGAGCTCATCAAGACTCTCACGCTCATGTACAACAAGGCACGTCAGGCTGCCATTACAAACGAGCTTTCCGAAATCACCAGTGGTGCCGAGGCACTCAAGGGATAAGGATTTTGTATTGAAGATAAAGAAAGTCCGCTCGCAAGGCGGACTTTTTTTGTTTAATACAGCAATCCCAACATCCACAACGGAATACGGTTGCCAACACCTACTTCGACATTGGCAACAGCAAGATAACTGTTGGGTAAATCGGCAATCTGCGAGAAATCTTTTCCCTTGCCTCCGACTTCAATAAGATGCTTGCCGTCAACTAGGAAATCCCCATTGGAAGGCATAGTTATTTCATTATCGACCGACAATTGGCTTGCTACAAATGTTTCACGGCAAGTTCCGATGTCAACATAATCTGAAATTGCATATAATAGGTTGCTGTTGTCGAGAAAAATTTTTTCCGGCTTTACCAAATGCTTGTAACTTTTCTGGAGTTTCGTAAAAATACGCACTATCCGTGCCCTGTCAAGAAGATATAGAAGTTTCAGGCATTGTGGAGATTTGGTTTCGAGTTGTTCGCTCAATTTAGAAATATTAGGAACCAATGGAACATTAGGTGCGATTGCCAACAGCAACTGCTTAATTTTTAACACTGTAGGATATGATACATTTTCTACTGCAAGCAAATCGCCTTCCACTACAAGATTAATCACTTCCTTCAATTTCTCGTAATAGGATATTTCTGAAGAGACATTGCTGCAAAACGGATAATAGCCCATTTTCAAATACTTGTCAAAATGCAACAGAACCTTTGTATTGGATGAAATACTCATTGCTATGTCCTGATGCGATTTCAATAGTTCTTCAATGCCGATTGGAACGGTGTGGATAATATCCATATACTCAAGATATTCGCGAAACGACATTCCTTCCATAGAGTAGAAAGTCTGGCGGCGCGATAGGTCAACCTTTGAGTTGTCGATTTCAAGCAGGGAAGAACCCGTATAGACGATATTTAGCGAAGGATAAGTGTCGTATATGTTCTTTATCGACAAAGCCCAGTCGGGATACTTGTGAACCTCATCCAGATACAAATATTTGTAATCGTGGGCATAAAGACATTCCGCAAGTTCTATAAGGGAATGTTTACGAAACCATAAGTCGTCGAGCGAAGCATAAAAAACTTGCTGAAGATTATCTGCAAAGCATTCCTTTATATGTTGCAGAAGTAGTGTAGTTTTTCCAACCCCACGGAAACCCTTTATGCCAATTAGCCTGTCGTTCCAGTCGATGCGATTATATAGGTATCTCTTGAAGCCAAAGCTTATGCTTGACAGTCTGGTTTTCAGATGGTTAACAAATGGAATGAGTTCTTCGTATGTCATATCACAACAAATTTAAAACTGCGCAAATATAATAATTTTACTTTTTATAATAAAAAAAACAAACTTTTTTTTACTTTTTAAAGTAAAAAAATACTATTGATTTTTACTTTTGATAATATATTTTGCCAATATATTTTACTATAATTATTAGGAATTGGTGTTGACTTTAGTCGGTTATTTGTTTTACTCAATATTATTTGACGGCTAATATTTTGCAGAAATACTGTATGAAATTATAATCTGTTAATTGTCAGCTGTTTGGTTCTGTTTTTTGCCTTTTTGTTAAGAAATTTCTCAAATTCAAAAGCAGTAACAATATAATTATACAAATGTATTATATAATTATATATTGAAATAATGTCAAATTTTGCTGTTTTTTATGGCACAAATCTCTTTTATCTTTAAAAACAATTACTTAACTTCGCAAAATTGTGTAGATATGTATATTGGGATTTTATAGTGTTGATTTATAGGGGATTCCGATATGCATGTAGAGATTATTTTATTGATTGTTAAAGAAAATATAACATAGATTCTTATGAAGAACTTTGTAAAGTTGTTTGTATTGTCAATGGGGCTGGTATTGGGAACAGCCGTATCTTTGTATTCACAGGATTTTCCAGAAAAGGATATCAAACAGTCTGGCGAAAATGTCAAGATGAAGGCTGTTGACAGTAACTTTGACCAAAAGGCTGCCGATATGGGCATTGGCGCTACTAAGATGTCGAAGACGGTGACTACAGCAAATGGCGCTGGTGGCGAAAAGGGTTTGACGCAGCAGACGCAGCAGGCAAATCCGAAGGCTCAAACTCAGCCATCGGCAAAGGTTTCGGAATCGTGGACTAACAATACCGGAATCTTCTCGCGCTATCACGCCAACAAGTGGACAGCAAACGGAATATATGCAGGTTTGTCTCCAGAGAAGGAGCAAATTCAGTATCGTACCGAACACTCAAAGACCTTTGACAATGGCGATGGAATTTTTTCGTATATGTACATCGGCGACCTGCACTATCAAGACGAAAAAGGTTCTTGGCAGGACATTGATGTTTCGATAGAAAAGGCAAACAACAACGGTTACAAGTACGCTAATACAACAAATAAGTTTAAAACATACTATTCCGATTCTCCGGCCAATGGCATTATGATGAACTACGAGGGGCAGAACCTTGTGTTCGGCAAAAACTACAATTTCAGTTTCATCGACGGACAGGGCAATGCTTTGGTAGGGCAGGAGAGAACTGCCGCAAATGCAAAGCAGGATGATTTCCGCACATTGTCTTACAAGGATTTCTATCGTGGTATTGACTACAAAATGATACAGCTTGGTCGCGGTGTTGAGACAGGCTTCTTCGTAAACAATCGCAGTGCAGTTGCTAACGGTGCAAAGACGGTTAGGGTAAACCAGACCGTTGAAATGCCCGATGGCGCATACATAATGGCTGACGGACAGAAGCAGGGCAAGACATTCCGTGCATCCGAATTTGAGATTATGATTCCTTGCTACGAAAGTTGGATTACATTCCAGCCGGTAGTAGTCTATGATGCCAATGTGGATATGGACTACATTATGAAGCGTGCCGAAATCCGTCATATTGAGGATAATGTTGACAAGGACGGCAAGCCCATTGAAGACCCGATGGCAAAGTATTCGTACAAGGCGATGTACAATGTTGAGCAGTCGGGCAATACCTTGACGGTTTCGTTCGACCTGCCAGCAGAGTGGCTTCTTGCTGCCGACCGCACATATCCTGTATTTGTTGACCCGACTGTAACGGTGTTGTCGGGAACAACTAATGGAGGCAATTCTTACGAGTTTTATGACCATTGGTATCACGATTCTAGATGGGATTTCCAAGTGACTTCTTCTGAACTTTCTGGTATTACAAATGGGTCTACAATTACGGCTTTGGGCTTGTTATGCTATGAACGGCCAGATCGGAATATGGCTAACTCAAGAATAGATTTAAATAATGCAGCATGGAGTACAAGCGCGTGGGTTACAGATGGTTGGCAAACATGTTATGGCCCTACAAGCATATCGTATAGCGGGCTTAATACAGGAACATCAACATGGAACACTTATACATTTACAAATGCTTTTTTATATTCAGGTGCAAATGACAATCTATTGATAAGATTGTCGAAAGATGATAGCGATTGTGGTAATAATGCAGGAGGTAATTATCTTGTAAGTTCTACTGCTGCTAATACGGCGAGAGGTGGACAATCTGATAGTAATAATGGAGATTATCCTTTTACATTTACAGGTTCTAATGCCTGTCGTCCAGCAATGCAGTTGACATATACCACCTCATCAACACCAACACCATCTTCTTGTGATGAGTCCATAAGTCTGAATGGCAATAAGTCACAAGCATTGGAGTGTGGAAAGACCTATTGCTTCTATGATTCGGGAGGAGCGACTGGAACTTATAGTTCTAGTGAGAATTATACAGCTACATTTACTGCAGATGGTGATATAACTATTAATTTTTCATCATTCGTAACAGAGTCATCGACTAGTTGTTATGATTGGGATTATATTTATGTTTATGATGGTAGTGAAACTGGTACTCTGCTTGCATTTGGACAGACAGGATGTAGTTCTAGTACCTTGACAACAGACCATAATTATGTAGCAAGTAGTGGAACATTGACAGTAAAATGGAAAACGGATGGTTCTGCTACAGAAGCAGGTTGGGTAGCTACAATATCAACAGCCTGTGATTGTGATCCTGACGATTTTAGCATAAGAATGAATGGACATAATGAGAATGGCATATATTATTACGATTATTGTTTACAAGAGGGTGGCCCTATAACATTGAGCGGAGAAAATGAGACAGGAACAGCATCTTCGTGGCGTTGGTATATCAACCCACACGATGGTAGTCCTACAACTTCCACATCGCAAACTGTGTCATATACTCCACCATCTGCGCATGGTGCTCACGGTTACGATATAACTCTTACTGCCAGAGATGCCAATGGTTGTTCTGCTTCTGCTCATGGAAGAATAAGGGTTTCTGAAGGACTTACAGTACCATCACAGGTTGCTCCTGCAGCAAGTGGTGTTTGCCAAGGTTCATCTAGAGTAATAACTATTGGCGATGCAGAAGGTTCTGAAATTCAGGTAGCAAGGGAATCATACGAAGTAACAGCTACATTGGGAGAAAGTAATGTAACTTTCATTCCAGATGGTGATTGTGGCGGTCTTGGACAATGTTATGAATCACCAGTTACTTTTAACGACTTTTCCGATGCTGCTACAATAACATCGGCAAACGATATAAAGTATGTCAAGTTAAATATGGAACATTCACATATAGGTGATATGCAAATAAAACTTGAGTGTCCCAATGGGCGGTCTGCTATAATCTTGCAGGATGCTTATAATACAAGTAATGGAGGACTAGATAATGATACATATAACTGGCCATATACTGCTATTGCTTTTCTTGCTAGGTATGATGTTTATGAAAATACAGCAGGAGATGGAGGTTGTTCAAGAGGCGGTTATCTGGGGACAGCTGGTGAATATGTATATGTCGTGTATAATAATGGTGTTTATTCTACAACGGGCATACGGCAGGAGGCTACAGCTTTCTCTTCTAGCGCATCTGTAGCTACATTGCAGAATCATTTATATAATGCAATTAATTCTGGTAGAACACCAGCTAATTTCTGTAGAGGTGAGTATTATTATGTTTTTAATCAATATTATCATACATATTATGGCTATACGGTTGCTAATTTTTACGAATATGCAGGAAGTGTGCTTGATATAGAATATGTATATGAATGGGGAGAAGAAATTGCCTCATTAGGTTTTGGTAGTCCAAACCTTAGTGATGCTATGATAGATGTCAATAATGTGTGTGACCCTTCATTAAATAGTCCAGGAACGGAATCCACATATTGTTGGTCAAATAATACTTTATACGGATATGGATATGCAAGTGGTGGTAGTTATGTTACAGAAACAACGAATCATACTGTCGGACAAACAAATGCGATGATGGTAATACCTTCGGATATGTCCAATATGACACAGATATATCATCCATATCAAGATTTTTCTCGTCTTGTTGGCTGTCCGCTCAATGGTACTTGGAAGATAACGGTTTGTGATAGTTGGCATCTAGATAATGGCTATGTATTCAGTTGGGAATTGGCTTTGAAGGAAGACTTCTTCCCCGATCCGTGGGATTATGATGTGTATGTGGCAAGTACTGAGGTTACTCCAAGTACATACGGCGATGATGGTTCAACAGGCAGTGGCGCTGCAATAGTTATACATCCGCCATCAAATGCAACTGGAAATCAGCATGTGAATGTAACGGTTATTGATAACTTGGGATGCCGTACAAATAGTCCTATAGAGGTGGATTTTGCGGTAACACCAAGAATTAATGCAAGTGTAAATGATGCGTATGTTTGTCAAGGGGGCTCAACTTCTCTTAGTGTGGAAATCACTGGTTCAAATCCTGGCGTATCGCCGTTTACATACAGTTGGAGCAATGGTTCTACAACCAATCCATTGTCACTTAACAATGTGAGTGGCGATGCTTCATATAGTGTTACTGTTACTGATGCATCAGGTTGTGTCAGTGATGCGGAAGCATCTGTATTTATTAGCAACCCGCAGCTATCAGTTTCGCATACCGATGCCTGCTATGGACAAAACAATGGTACAGCAACTGTTACGGTTACAAATACCGATCATGCCGTTGGTTCATATAGATATGCTTGGGCTGGCAGGTCGGCTGTAGAAACACCATCGGCATCAAATACAATAGAAGGATTGGCTCCGAATACAACATATAGAGTTACGGTTACAGACCTTACAAGTAGTTGTCAGGCAACAGCAGAGGTAACTGTGGGACAGCGTACGCAAATTAATGTGTCGGCAAGTTCAAATTCTCCTATATGTAGTGGAACTACGGCAACCGTCAATGCAGGAACAGTAAGCGGTGGTGCAAGCCCGTACACATATTCATGGAATGGAGGAGATTATGGTTCATCAACAACTTATACAACATCGACATTGACTTCAAGTTATACGGTAACACTTACAGTTAAGGACGGTAACGAATGTACAGCATCGACAACTGAGACAATAACGATTAATCCGCGTCCGACTGCAACGGTTTCGGGAGGAGGTGAAATATGTAATGGCGATAATTCTACATTCACAATCACATTCACAGGTGTTGCACCGTATAGTTACACATGGAGCGATGGTTCGCACAGCACAACTGCTACTCTTAATAGTGGAAACAGTGCAACAATAACAGTAACTCCATCGGTAAGGACTACCTATACGGTAACTTCAGTTAGCGATTCCAGATGCGGATCTGGTACAACATCTGGTTCGGCAGTTGTTATTGTCAATCCAAAGCCAGAGGTGGCAATAGAAGTTGCAAGCACAACAACATGCCCAGGAACACCTCTTAATCTTACAGGTCGATTGACTACAACAGGTACTGCTAATTATACATATAGTTGGAGTGCTTCGTCAGGAATGACACTTGGTTCGGCTTCAAATGGACCAACAAGTGCGACTTCGGTTACAAATACGGCGACAGCTAATACAACGTGTAGTGGTAATTATCAGATAAATTTGCTTGTGGAAGATGCCAAACATTGTACTGCAGATGCTGCACCTATTAATATAGTAGCTTCTGTTGGTAATAACATAACCATTTCGGGTGGTACTCAAACAAAGACTGTTGCATGTGTGGGCGAAATAGCGCCTCCACATACTCTAACACCGAGTGTTATGCCGACAGTTACTGATGCTTGTGGACGAGACATTTCTTCTTCTCGTGCATTGACATCAACCCCGAATTTGAGTACAATTAGTTGCGAAGGTACAGCGGCATACGTATATACATATACCGATTGTGCAGGTCATACAAAGACATGGACATTTACATATACGGTTGACATGCCTGCGTTCACAGTCAGTCCGAACACGGGCAGTGCAACAGTAAACTGCGCCTCCGACGCCAAGCCAGCAGGCGAGACTGGCAGCCGGATCACCCTTCCGACGGTTACCGACCGCTGCGGCCACACGCTGAGCCCGACCCTGACGAGCAGTCCTAGCGCGGTATCGTGCGAAGGCACCATGGTTTACGTATATACGTACGAGGACTGCGCGCACAACACTGCGACCTACACGTTCACGTACACGATAGACATGCCTGCGTTCACAGTCAGTCCGAACACGGGCAGTGCAACAGTAAACTGCGCCGCCGATGCCAAGCCGGCAGGCGAGACTGGCAGCCGGATCACCCTACCGACGGTCACCGACCGCTGCGGCCACACGCTGAGCCCGACCCTGACGAGCAGTCCTAGCGCGGTATCGTGCGAGGGCACCATGGTTTACGTATATACGTACGAGGACTGCGCGCACAACACAGCGACCTACACGTTCACCTACACGATAGACATGCCAGCGTTCACGGTCAGTCCGAGCACTGGCAGTGCAACAGTAAACTGCGCCACCGATGCCAAGCCGGCAGGCGAGACTGGCAGCCGGATCACCCTACCGACGGTCACTGACCGCTGCGGCCACACGCTGAGCCCGACCCTTACGAGCAGTCCTAGCGCAGTTGACTGCGAGGGCGGCATGGCGTATGTCTACACCTACGAGGACTGCGCCGGCAACACAGCGACCTACACGTTCACCTACACGATAGACATGCCAGCGTTCACTATAAGTCCGAACACGGGCAGTGCAACAGTAAACTGCGCCGCCGACGCCAAGCCGGCAGGCGAGACAGGCAGTGCAATCAGCCTACCGACGGTCACCGACCGCTGCGGCCACACGCTGAGCCCGACACTGACGAGCAGTCCTAGCGCCGTATCGTGCGAGGGCACCATGGCGTACGTTTATACCTACGAGGACTGTGCAGGCAACACAGCGACCTACACGTTCACGTACACTATAGACATGCCAGCGTTCACAGTCAGTCCGAACACGGGCAGTGCAACAGTAAACTGCGCCGCCGACGCCAAGCCGGCAGGCGAGACAGGCAGTGCAATCAGCCTACCTACGGTCACCGACCGCTGCGGACACACGCTGAGCCCGACACTGACGAGCAGTCCTAGCGCAGTTGACTGCGAGGGCGGCATGGTTTATGTCTACACGTACGAGGACTGCGCCGGCAACACTGCAACCTATACGTTCACCTACACGATAGACATGCCCGCGTTCACTGTAAGTCCAAACACGGGCAGTGCAACAGTAAACTGCGCCGCCGACGCCAAGCCGGCAGGCGAGACAGGCAGTGCAATCAGCCTACCTACGGTCACCGACCGCTGCGGCCACACACTGACACCGACCCTTACGAGCAGTCCTAGCGCAGTTGACTGCGAGGGCGGCATGGCGTATGTCTACACGTACGAGGACTGCGCCGGCAACACAGCGACCTACACGTTCACCTACACGATAGACATGCCTGCGTTCACAGTCAGCCCGAACACTGGCAGTGCAACAGTAAACTGCGCCGCCGACGCCAAGCCGGCAGGTGAGACAGGCAGTGCAATCAGCCTACCTACGGTCACCGACCGCTGCGGCCACACGCTGAGCCCGACACTGACGAGCAGTCCTAGCGCCGTATCGTGCGAGGGCACCATGGCGTACGTTTATACCTACGAGGACTGTGCAGGCAACACAGCGACCTACACGTTCACGTACACTATAGACATGCCAGCGTTCACAGTCAGTCCGAACACGGGCAGTGCAACAGTAAACTGCGCCGCCGACGCCAAGCCGGCAGGCGAGACAGGCAGTGCAATCAGCCTACCTACGGTCACCGACCGCTGCGGACACACGCTGAGCCCGACACTGACGAGCAGTCCTAGCGCAGTTGACTGCGAGGGCGGC
>Ga0310786_10010067_pt1 | contig 11915 bp, 13 predicted proteins | sample AusTroGonzalo_MG_FD_203881 | JGI IMG/M metagenome (GOLD analysis project Ga0310786, IMG submission 203881) | Bovine rumen microbial communities from tropical cattle in Woodstock, Queensland, Australia - Gonzalo_03 (v2) (version 2) | ecosystem: Host-associated > Mammals > Digestive system >... | reverse complement strand
CCCGACCTGATCACCGTAGCAAAGGGTATCGCCAACGGTCTGCCCTGCGCCGGTCTGCTCATCAGCCCCATGTTCCAGCCGGTCATCGGCCAGCTTGGTACAACATTCGGTGGCAACCATCTGGCTTGCGCAGCAGCACTCGCCGTTATGGACGTAATTGAGAGTGAGCATCTGGTTGAGAACGCCGCCAACGTAGGTTCATACCTGCTTGAACAACTCAAACAGATTCCCGGACCCAAGGATGTTCGCGGTCGCGGCCTTATGATCGGTATGGAGTTTGACCAGCCTATCAAAGAAATCCGCCAGCGTCTCCTCTTTGAAGAGCACATCTTCACCGGCGTCAGCGGCACCAACGTAATAAGATTGCTTCCTCCTTTGTGCATTACAAAGCAGGATGCAGACAGGTTCCTTGAGAGCTACGCTAAGGTTCTGAAATAATTATTTGCGGGAGTCAGTTCCCCAAAGCATTTTCTCACGGAGGGTGGCAAAGAAGTCGCCCTTCGCTGGTTTCATGACGCTGATGCGGAAGGGGGCGCGACTGATTTCGATGGCGGTGTGCTCGGGGCAGCTGAAGCTGTTGCCGTCTATTGATACCAGGAAGCTGTGGCTGCGGCTGGTTACGTCCAGGCGGATGGTCTCATCGGCCGGGAGTACGAGCGGACGCATGGTCAGGCTGTGCGGGGCAACCGGAGTGAGGCAAATCACATTGGTGCCCGGAGCGATGATGGGTCCGCCAACGCTCAGGGAGTAGGCGGTTGAGCCTGTGGGCGTAGATACTACAAGACCGTCGGCCTGATAGGTAATCATGGGGGTGCTGCCTACGCTGGTAGCCACCTGTATCATTGATGAGATATCGTGCTTAAGAATGGCTATGTCGTTGAGGGCGTAGGGGGTGTGGCCTGCGGGCAGACCATCCATGCGGACCTGAAGCAGGTTGCGCTCCTCGAGGGTATAGTCACCGTTGTGTATGCGGGTAATGGCATCGGTAATACGGTCTGTGGTGATATCGGCCAGAAAGCCCAGACGGCCGGTGTTGATACCCACCATCGGGATGCCCTTGCTGCCCACGCGGGTTGCGGTGCGCAGGAAAGTGCCGTCGCCGCCTACGCTGATGACTGCATCGGCCGTAAAATCAGTGCCGTCAAACAGGGTGTCATAGGGTATCTCAAGACCCATGGTGCGGGTCAGGAACTCGTAGTAGGGGCGGTCAACCGAAATGCCGTCACCGAGTGAACGGAGCAGGTTAAAGAACTGCTGCTCATGGCCGCAGAACTTGTCACGTGACGTATTTCCGAATATGGCGAAACGCATACGTTATATCGAATTATTCGTTACCTTTGCAAAGATAGTTTTTTTATTCAAGTGAGGGGACTTATGACAAGATTAAGTGTAAATATCAATAAGATAGCCACCCTGCGTAATGCCCGCGGAGGCAACAATCCGGACGTTGTCAAGACCGCTCTTGACTGCGAACGTTTTGGCGCCGACGGAATCACGGTGCATCCCAGACCTGACGAAAGACACATACGCCGCCAGGACGTATATGACCTTAAGAAAGTACTTACCACGGAATTCAACATTGAGGGATATCCCGCCCCCGAGTTCATGGAACTGGTAACAAAGATCAAGCCCGCACAGGTAACTCTGGTGCCCGACAGCCCCGAGCAGATAACCTCAAATCACGGCTGGAACACCCTGAACTATCAGGATTTCCTGGTAGACATAATAAGCGAACTTAAGCGTAACAGCATCCGCGCATCGGTTTTTGTCGATGCCGACCCCCGCATGGTTGAACTTGCCGCCAAGGCAGGGGCCGATAGGGTTGAGCTGTACACCGAGCCGTATGCATCGGACTACATAAAGATGGGTCCTGAGTATGCTGTAAAGCCGTTCGTGGTGGCCGCCAAGAAGGCGCGCGAGTGCGGCATGGGACTCAACGCAGGACATGACCTGAGCCTTGTGAACCTTAAGTATCTCAAGGAGCAGATTCCTTGGATTGACGAGGTGTCCATAGGTCACGCTCTGGTTTGCGACGCGCTCTATCTGGGACTTGAAAAGACAATAAGTGAGTACAAAAACTGCATTAAATAATATGTTCCTACAATCAACACTTGCACAGGCATTAGGCGACACAGCGGCTCAGAGCCCGGTTGCCGTACAGTTGGCCGAGGAGGCTACAGACAAGATGAATCTTTTTGACATGGCCCTTAAGGGCGGCTGGATCATGCTGATCCTGCTGTTGCTGTCAATTGTCTGCTTCTACATCTTCTTTAACCGTATAGCAGTCTATCGCAAGGCTGCCATCAACGATCCTCATTTCATGGACCGTATCAACGACTACATGAAGAGCGGCGAGATTAAGTCGGCCCAGATTTTCTGCCAGGCTACCGCTTCACCCATAAGCCGTATCGTTGAGAAGGGCATCGGCCTTTCGGATCATGACACAAAGGATATACAGCTGGGAATGGAGAACGCTGCCAATGTTGAGATTGCCAAGTTGGAGAAGGGTCTGAAGGGCCTTTCGACCATCGCCAGCGCCGCTCCTATGATAGGTTTCCTTGGAACGGTTATCGGTATGGTACGCGCCTTCTGGGAGATGTCAAATGCCGGTAACAACATTGACGTATCACTTCTTTCAAGCGGTATCTACGAGGCTATGATCACCACCGTAGGCGGTCTGATTGTAGGTATCATCGCCCTGTTCGCTTACAATTATCTTGTTGCAAGAGTTGACAGTATAGCTAACGAGATGGAGTCCTTTATCCAGGATTTCACCGTAAATCTGGAGAAGTGATATGCTGAAGAGACGTAATGAGGTATCGCCGCAGTTCAGTATGTCGTCAATGACCGACATCATATTCCTGCTGCTGATATTCTTTATGATAACATCCACGATGGTCAGCCCCAACGCCATCAAGGTGCTGCTGCCGCAGAGTTCGCAGCAGACATCGGCAAAACCGCTGACCCGCGTCATCATAGACCGCGACCTGAATTACTACACAGCGTTCGGCAATGATGACGAGATGCCCATTGTGTTTGAGGAACTGACCGATTTCCTGATAGACTGCTCACAGAAGGAGCCCGAAATGTACGTAGCCCTTTATGCCGATGAGTCCGTCCCCTACAAGGAGATTGTCAAGGTCCTGAACATAGCTAACGAGAACCAGTTCAAGGTGGTGCTTGCCACACGTCGTCCCGACCGCAAATAACGACCGATGAAAAGGGAGAAATTTGACATATTCTCAGTTCTCTGGACCATCCTGCTTCACGCTCTGGCCATTGTTCTGCTGCTGGTGCTTCACCTGAACAAACCGGTGGCTCAGGCAGAGAGCGGCGTACCCGTTATGCTGGGTAACATGGGTAACCTGGATACCGACTACGAGTTCACCGAGGTCAACTCGATGCCGGCACCCGCACCCGCAGCCGTTCCCGTACCACGCGCCCCGCAGGCCGAGCCCGCCATCACCCAGAATCTGGAGGAGACCGTAGCCATAGAGAGCGGCGAGAAGGAGAAACCCGTCAAGTCCGCCGAAACTCCCAAGCAGCCTACTCCCGAAGAGATCCGCGCCGAACAGGAACGCCAGGCAGCCGAGCAGGCCCAGAACCTGATGGCTAACGCCTTTGGCCGCAGCAGCACAATGCAGGCCAATGCTCCTACCGAGAATAACAGCGATGTTCAGGGCGTACCCGGATCAGCCGAAGGTAACTCGACCGAAGGCAAGACAACTGGAACAGGAGGTTGGGGAACATGGGATCTTAACGGTCGTGACATAGGTGATTTTGTACGTCCTGCATATAACGGAATCCAGGAGGAGGGTCGTGTGGTAGTAACCATTACGGTCGATCCCGAAGGTCGTGTGATTGACACCAGAATCAACAACCGTACCAACACTACCAACCTGCAACTCAGGAATGCCGCTATTGAGGCAGCACGCCGTACTACGTTCAACGCAATAGGAGGTGAGAACAACCAGACCGGTACCATCACCTACTACTTCAAACTGAAATAATCATGGTTTACATCTTTCTTGCAGAAGGTTTCGAAGCAATAGAAACAATAACTCCCCTGGATATGCTTATCCGCGCCGGAATAGAGGTCAACACCATATCCATATCCGACGAGTTTCTGGTAAAGAGCAGCCAGGGAATCCCCGTTCAGGCCGATGACCTGTTTGAGAACACTGATTTCAGCGATGCCGAGATGCTTATACTGCCCGGCGGACAGCCCGGATCGACCAACCTGGGCAAGCACAAAGGTCTGGAGGCTCTGTTGCGTGATGCTATGGCCAAGAACCTGCCCGTTGGCGCTATCTGCGCCGCTCCCACAGTGCTGGGCAAGCACGGACTGCTGCAGGGACGCAAGGCAACCTGCTTTCCCGGATGCGAGGGTATGCTCAAGGGTGCTGACTGCAAGGAAACATTCGTTCAAAAGGACGGAAATCTTATTACCGCATGCGGTCCCGCCGCTGCTGTAGAATTTGCAAAGGCTATCATCAGCCTGCTTCGCGGTGACGAGGTCACAGCCTCGGTTTGTGAAAAGATGATGTTCGGCCGTGCCTGATGCTTGATCTTGATCAGCGTGACGTCAAGTATCTGCCTGGCGTAGGCCCGGCAAGAGCCGCCCTCCTGAAAGGTGAGCTCCAGATAAACACGCTGCAGGATCTTCTCTACTACTTCCCGTACAAATACATTGACCGCAGCCGTATCTTCCAGATAAAGGAGGTTGACGGCACCATGCCCTATATCCAGCTCAAGGGTAAGATACTCAGTTTTGAGCAGATAGGTGAGGGCCGACGCCAGCGTCTGGTTGCCCATTTCACCGATGGAACGGCCGTTGCCGACCTGGTTTGGTTCAGCGGAATCAAGTACACCCTTGACCGATACCGTCCCGGTGTGGAGTACGTGGTATTCGGCAAACCCACCATATTCGGCGGCCGTGTAAACGTGGCGCATCCCGAGATTGACCTGGAGGCCAACATCAACCTCTCAGAGATGGGAATGCAGCCCTACTACAACACAACCGAGAAGATGAAGAAGGCGGGACTGAACTCAACCGCCATCCGCAAACTGGTAAACAACCTGATGGGCTTGATAGTAGAGCCGCTGCCCGAGACCCTTCCCGACTGGCTCCGTGAGAAGGAGCATCTTATGCCCCTGACCGATGCCCTCAAGGTACTGCACAACCCGCGCACCCCGCTTGAACTCCGCCTGGCCCAACTGCGCGTCAAGTTTGAAGAACTCTTTTACATACAGTTGAACCTTGCCCGCTTTGCCAGCGACCGCCAGCGCCGGTTCAAGGGATATGTGTTTGCCAAGGTGGGCGAGCACTTTAACCGTTTCTACAACGAGAAACTCCCCTTCAGTCTGACCGATGCCCAGAAACGCGTTATACGCGAGATCCGCAACGACATGGGCAGCGGACGCCAGATGAACCGCCTGCTTCAGGGTGATGTGGGCAGCGGCAAGACAATGGTTGCACTCATGACCAGCCTGATTGCCATAGACAACGGATACCAGGCCTGCATCATGGCCCCCACCGAGATACTCTCGGAGCAGCATTACGCAAATATCTGCCGTTTCATCGACGGATTGGGCCTGCGTGCCGAACTCCTGACCGGTAGCATCAAGGGCAAACGCCGCGAGGAGATTCTCAAGGGACTCAAGGACGGCAGCGTGAACATACTGGTAAGCACCCATGCAGTGCTGGAGGATCCCGTAGAGTTCATACGTCTGGGCTTTGTGGTAATCGATGAGCAGCACCGTTTTGGCGTAGCTCAGCGAGCCAGACTCTGGACCAAGAGCAATATGCCGCCTCACGTGCTGGTGATGACCGCCACACCCATACCGCGCACATTGGCAATGACCCTGTACGGTGACCTGGACGTATCAATCATTGATGAGTTGCCGCCCGGACGCAAACCCATCCAGACCGAACATTACTACGACGGCAATCACAAATCGGTCTATGCATTCCTGGACCGTGAACTTAAGAAGGGCCGACAGGCATATATAGTCTACCCGCTCATTGAGGAGAGCGAGAAGATTGACCTGAAGAACCTGGAGGAGGGTTACCTGACCATATGCGAAAGGTTCCAAGGCTACGGTGTGAGCAAGGTTCACGGCCGTATGAAACCCGCCGAGAAGGATGCCGAGATGCAGCGTTTCAAGAATAATGAGACTCAGATAATGGTGGCCACCACCGTGATTGAGGTGGGAGTGGACGTACCCAACGCCAGCATCATGGTGATTGAGAACGCCAACCGGTTCGGCCTGTCACAGTTGCACCAGCTGCGCGGTCGCGTGGGCCGCGGTGCCGACCAGTCGTTCTGCCTGCTGGTAACCCCTTACCAGCTAAGCGAGGATACCCGTAAGCGCATTGAGATAATGACCGCAACCTGCGACGGATTCGAGATAGCCGAGGCCGACCTGAAACTGCGCGGACCCGGCGATCTGGAGGGAACGCAGCAGAGCGGTATGGCGTTTGACCTTAAACTAGCCAATCTGGCCCGTGACGGTGCCCTGATTGAGCATGTCCGTGAGATAGCCAAGGAAATCGTGGCCGATGACCCAGAACTTTCACGTCCCGAGAACCAGTTGTTGGGACGTATGCTCCGCCGTCTCAAGAAAAGTGAGTATGACTGGTCTTCAATCTCATAGTAAATAACTACCTTTAAGCTACGCTTGAAGATAGGCTTCGCCTCGGAATAAAAAACAAGCTAGCTTCTTTTTTCTTCTCTCGGCTTGCACTATCTTTGCAGTCTGAAAATAAAAAGATGTACATGAGGGCTGTTTGCAGGTTCTTGATTTTACTGTCGGTTATGGTGTCAGGAGTGGTAAAATCCGCCGCTCAGGATGTTATGCCAGCACGCGTCACACCTGTAATGCCGATGGCAAGGGTCGAGATACCCGAGCATCTGAATCCCGGACTGGCGGTTGATCTGGAGAATCCGGCATCGTTCCTCTATCCGGAATGGAGCAACAGCTACGTGCACAACTATGACAATGTAAAGTTGCCGGACTCGGTCATCATATCCATGAAGGGATACGTTATGCCCACCGACAGCACCTACATAACCGATACGTTCGGATACCGTCCCCGCCGCGGGCGTCAGCACATGGGCCTTGACATAAGGATCAAGACAGGCGATACCATACGTGCGGCATTTGACGGAAAGGTGCGTATATCACGCTACGAGCGCCGCGGATACGGCCACTACCTGGTGATACGCCATCCGAACGGACTTGAGACGGTTTACGGACACCTGTCCAAGAAACTGGTGGCCGAAAACGATATAGTACACGCCGGTGATCCCATTGCGTTGGGCGGCAACACGGGACGTTCCACAGGTCCGCATCTGCATTTTGAGACCAGGATACTGGGTAACGCCATCAATCCCGCGCTGATGTTTGACTTCCCGCACCAGAAGGCCAAGACGGATTTCTACGTGTATGAGAAGAATACCCGCCCGGTCTACTACAAGGTCAAGAGCGGGGATACTCTGAGCGGAATAGCATTAAAGAACCAGACTTCGGTGTCAAGTATCTGCAGGCTGAACGGAATTTCAAGCAATGCCGTCATCAAGCCGGGACAGACGCTGAGGGTCAAATGACAGGACTGATATGAGTGAGAAAAAGAACACTCCCGATACCAACAGGGAGTTTGAGCAGGTGATTGAGATGTGCCGCGCCCTGTATGTAAAGAAACTGCAGGATTACGGTGCTTCATGGCGTATTATGCGTCCCGAGTCGCTGACTGACCAGATATTCATCAAGGCCAAGCGCATACGCAGCATCGAGACCAAAGGCGTATCACTCATTGACGAAGGCATCAAGTCCGAACTCATCGGCATCGTAAATTACGGAGTCATTGCACTCATTCAGTTGGAATATGGTTTTTCCGATACAGTCGATAAGGACGCGGAGTGGGCGCTTAAGGAGTATGACAAGTACTCACAGGCAGCCCTGGAGCTGATGAAAAAGAAGAACCACGATTACGACGAGGCCTGGCGCGGAATGCGTACAACCTCATACACTGATCTTATCCTTACCAAGATAAACCGCACTAAGGAGATTGAGAGTCATGAGGGCAAGACGGTGGTATCGGAAGGAATCGATGCCAACTACATGGATATGATAAACTACGCAGTCTTCGGGCTGATAAAGATACAGGAGCAGTCAAAAGCATAACATGAGCGCTGAAACCAAACATAGCGGTATGCCGATGAAGGTGCTGGTGAATTTCTGCCGGATCCTTCTGGGTCTGACATTCATGTTCTCGGGCATAGTAAAGGCTGTTGACCCCACCGGCACTCAGATCAAGCTGATTGACTACCTCTATGCGTTCGGTATGGGCGAGTCCATACTTGGCTCCACACTTCTTATCCTGGCCTGCATCCTGGCCGGTTTTGAGATACTGATAGGCTCCTACCTGGTGGTGGGCGCTTTCCGCAGGGGCGCATCGCTGCTGGCTTTGCTCATGATGGTGTTCTTTACACCCTTCACACTCTATCTGGCGCTGAAAAACCCCGTATCGGACTGCGGCTGCTTTGGTGATGCCGTAGTGCTTACCAACTGGGAGACTTTTGCTAAGAATATGTTCCTCCTGGCGCTTGCAATACTGGTATTCGCAAGGGGAAAACTGGCGGTTCCGTTTATTGCGGAGCGCCGTCAGTGGCTGGTGACCGTGATCATCGTAGCCATTTCGGTAAGGTTCATGGTGAGCAACATAATCAACCTCCCGGTACTGGATTTCCGTCCCTATAAAGTGGGGACCGATTTGCGTACGGCCTATGAGGAGCACGACATGACATTCACCGATTTCTGCATCATGAACGATGACATGGATGATGTGACTATGGATATCCTGTCCGATTCAAGTTACACCTTCCTGGTGATATCGTCCCATCTGGAGGATGCCAGCGAGAGTGACCTGGACCTGATTGACGACGTATTTGACTATTGCGCCAATTGGGGATATAATATTATAGGACTGACATCGTCGGGAACCGAGACCATACGTCAGTGGACCGAGAACGCCGGGGCCGATCTGCAGTTCATGTTCTGCGACGAGATTCCGCTTCAGACCATTGTACGCTCCAATCCCGGACTGGTACTGCTCAGAAACGGTGTGATAGTGAACAAGTGGAGTCACGCCAACATACCGTCCGATGAGGAGCTGAGCGGACCGCTGGATACCATCAGCGTAGGCCAGACACCCGAGCCCGATCCTATGAAGACCCCGTGGGCCGTAGCGCTGCTGTTTGCTCTGCCGCTGCTCCTGCTGGTTGCTATTGACAGACTGAAAGAATTGATACAATAACACTTTAATACTTATTGAAATGAGAAAGAAAATTGTTGCCGGAAACTGGAAGATGAACAAGACTCTCCAGGAAGGTATTGCTCTCGCTGAAGAGCTGAATCAGGTGTTGGCTGCTGACAAACCCAACTGCGACGTTGTTATCGGCACACCGTTCATTCATCTTGCAAAGATCTCTGATATCATTGACCACAAGGTAATCGGCCTTTCAGCCGAGAACTGCGCCGACAAGGAGTCTGGTGCTTATACCGGTGAGGTATCGGCCGCTATGGTTAAGTCAACCGGTGCCGAGTATGTAATCCTGGGTCACTCAGAGCGTCGTGAGTACTATCATGAGACCTACGATATCCTTAAGGAGAAGGTTCTGCTGGCTCTTGCCAACGGTCTGAAGGTAATCTTCTGCATCGGTGAGTCACTCGACGAGCGCGAGAAGGGCATCCAGAACCAGATTGTAAAGGCTGAGTTGGAGGGTTCAGTATTCAACCTGTCAGCCGACGAGTTCAAGAACATCACCATCGCCTACGAGCCTATTTGGGCTATCGGTACCGGTAAGACCGCTACCGCCGATCAGGCTGAGGAGATTCACGCTTACATCCGTTCAGTCATCGCTGACAAGTACGGAAAGCAGATTGCCGAGGATACCTCTATCCTCTACGGTGGCTCATGCAAGCCTTCAAACGCTGGTGAGCTTTTTGCAAAACCCGACATCGACGGTGGTCTGATTGGCGGCGCTTCACTGAAGGTTGCTGATTTCAAGGGCATCATCGACGCTTGGAAGAAGTAAGATTATGCCTCTTTTTGGCGCTAGTTTCACCGCTTTTCGGTCATAATGGACCCCATTACTCCCATCAAAACGGTAAAACTATCATCCAAAAATAGTCTATAATCTAAATAATGGATTATATGAAAAAAGTTGGAATTTTAAGTTTCCTGCTTCTCTTTACAGTCCTGGCCAGCGCTCAGCAGACAACGACGCTGGTCCAGGTGCTGGAGAGGGATATGCCCGGTAAGGGTCAGATCCGCGTGGAACGTGATGCGCGTCTGGACAGCCTTATCGGTTCGGTATCGGAAGTTGAATCCGGCACCAAGATAAAGGCCAAGGGATACCGAATCCAGGTCTTTGCAGGCAATAACACCCGTGCATCCAAGGAGAGGGCCAACGAGGTGGACCGTTATATCCGCGCCAAGTATCCCGACCTTCCGGTACACACTGAATTCAAAAACCCGCGCTGGTTGTGCACCGTAGGTGATTTCCTCTATTACGAGGAGGCCTATGATGTATTGCGCAAACTCAAGAAAGAGACCCCGTACAAGGGCATGATCATTTTACGTAATCAGGATATAACAATTCCGCTATGAGTTCACTGATACCATATTCCGATGAAAGTTCCGAGAAGTTTCTGGCACTGAAACATCATTACGAGGAGATACTCAAACTGATTGAGCCCGATGCCGGACGAGAGGGTCTGGTACGCACTCCTCTGCGTGTGGCAAAGACGCTTCTGGACTTTACCAGCGGGTATGAGATGGATCCATCGGCCATCCTTAAATCGGCTATGTTCAAGGAGGATTACAGGCAGATGGTCATAGTAAAAGATATTGACTTCTATTCTCTTTGTGAGCATCACATGCTGCCGTTCTACGGCAAGGCTCACGTGGCATATATCCCCAATGGTTATATAACAGGACTTAGCAAGATAGCCCGCGTGGTCGATGTATTTGCACGCCGCCTGCAGGTGCAGGAGCGCATGACATCACAGATCAAGGACTGCATTCAGGAAACACTCCAGCCGCTCGGCGTTATGGTGGTCATCGAGGCCAGCCACATGTGCATGCAGATGCGTGGCGTGGAGAAGCAGAATTCAGTCACCACAACATCCGATTTTACCGGCGCATTCAACCAGGCCAAGACCCGCGAGGAGTTCATGAATCTTATCGCTCCGCGCAAATGATACCAATGGGGCCTGACCCCAATGGTACCGTTTTATAGAGTGATGATGCGGTCGCCCAGGGTGCGGGAGAGTTCGGCGCGGGCGGCCAGGAGTTGCTGGTAGCGTGTTTGAAGAGATGCGAGAGTGTCCGATGAGGCCTCTTGGATCTCTTTTTCTATTTTCTTGATTTCAAGGCGGACAACCTCCATCTGGTAGTCGGCCATGATGTGGCGGGTCAGTTTGAAGAGGTAGTTCACATCCTCGGACGGCGTGCTGTCCTTGAAGAGGTTGCTCAGCTGGTAACGCTCCTCCATGAGGCTGGCGGCCGTGAGGCTTACGAATGTCTCGGGGTGGGACATGAAGAACTTCTCGGCATTGAAATCCTTCTCCTCTATATGCTCGGCCATGAGTTCCACAAATCGCTTGTAGACCGGATGGCGGAATTCCAGAGAATCATTCTGGAGCGAGCCTACAATGAACTGCCCCACGGTCATATCCTGCTCCTGACCCTCCTCATTCTGGAAAGTGCACATCACTTTACCGCCGTATCTGACAATCAGCTGCGACAGCAGGCGCTCCTTCTCCATCATGGGACCAAAGCCCTCGCGTTTGAGTGCGCGTATATCCTGACGGAGTTTCTCCTCGGCCGATATCTCAGGCTCGGGTGC
>Ga0310786_10010066_pt1 | contig 11916 bp, 2 predicted proteins | sample AusTroGonzalo_MG_FD_203881 | JGI IMG/M metagenome (GOLD analysis project Ga0310786, IMG submission 203881) | Bovine rumen microbial communities from tropical cattle in Woodstock, Queensland, Australia - Gonzalo_03 (v2) (version 2) | ecosystem: Host-associated > Mammals > Digestive system >... | reverse complement strand
AATAAGTGAGCGGAATACAAAAGGAAAATACGTTTTTCTTCTGATTTCCAAACCGACGAAGCAGCGAGAGAAGATTCAAACATGTTTGAACTTTCCCGAGTCATGACAGAGGAAGACGAAGTCAGCGAGAGGAATCTCGAGGCAACAGCCTCAAAATTACGAAAAAACGAGCGGTCCACTCCCCCCCACCTCCCCATAGAGGGGGAAGGCCGGGGAGAGGGTCATTTACTTCATTATCTTCTTTCCATTAACAATATACACACCCTTGGTTGTCGGCTTCTGACCATTGGGTAAGCGGCGGCCCAGCAGGTCGTACCATTCGGCATTGGCCGGTTCGGTATCTATGGTTTCGTCGATGCCAGTGGGGCCGCTGACAGAGAACATCTCGGCAGCAGCGCAGCATAGTCTAACCAGCTTATCATTCACCATCTCGCCTATGAAGGATCCGAGGAAGTATTCGCCGGGCTGGGTCAGGTCAACAGGCATCTGGTAGCTGAAGGTGTAGTCGCCCTTGCCGATGTTGTCGGGTAGGGAACGGAGATAGTCGTGCAGTCCCTCCTTCAAGACCAAGTGCTTCACCACGCTATCGTTGACTGTGAATGTTACGAGCAGACAGAGGCTGTCGGAGGGAATCCAGTGCGACATCTTCGTGTCTATACGGTCAGCTAGCTCCACGTTCCAGTACCACTGGTCGCCGTCGCGCGAGAGGTAGCTCTTGTTCTCCACGTAGTCATCGTAGTTGACGAGGGTGTCGTTATTCAGTTCCAGAGGCAGCTCGCCGATTCTTCGTTTTGAATCATAGGCGTAGAAAACCACGGTGCCGCCGTATTCGGGGACGAAACTGAAGGTAACATCGGCCTCGCCGTTGCCCGGGATATAGGCTCCGCATTTCATCCAATCGCCATATTCAAGTGCAGGTATGGTGTCAACTTCCTCAGGAGTGACATGTCCAAGATAGGCGGGAAGGAGATAGAAGACATCGGAGTAGTCCGTTGGATTGTTATTGCGGATGCGGATGGTGACGTCGCTGCGCTTATCCAGCTGGCCAGAACCGGCGGTAATGGCGACGTCCACTAATTCCATGCCTAATTTCTTAACACTCGCAATCAGGAAGAACTTGCCCTCGTCATCACGGCCTGCGGTCAGGTTCGACTCCATCGGGGGAACAATCTGCCACTGTTCGCCCGGGTGGCGTAAGCGCAGCATGGGATAGAGCGTCACGGACTGCCCGGGGGTGAAGTACGTGGAGTCTATTTGTACCCCGAAGTAGTTGTAATGATAAATTTTATACGAGAAGAGGATGCTATCGTTCGGGTCAACCATAAACAGGGGGTGCAAGTTGCCACCCTCGTCGATGGTACCCAATGCATTGTCAACCACCTCGTTGTGGACTTCACCGAACGAATAGTAAAAGTTCACGATATTGTCCTCCTCGATTGAGATGGGGTAGAACTGGTAGAACACGCTGGCGTGCTTTTCTTGAAAAGCGGGCTGCGGTTCCATATGCGGGTCGGTGTAAACGACGGTTTGCTCATTGATGCAGAATCCGATGCCGCTACTGCCGCTGCCCGAGCCCGTATTGTTGTAGGGATTGAGCACGGAGAGCGAGAAATATCCGTCGCCGTAACCGCTCCAGCCCCAGTTGATGTGGAACAGGCCGTTGCCGTCGTAGCCGTCGCAAACAAAGCTGTGGCCGCTGTCATCGGTGAAACCGGAATAGATTATCGGACGACCTGCGACCAACTCGCCGTAGACGAGTTCCTCCCATTCGTCGATGCCGAAACCAGAGCGCGAGACGTACTGTGCGGCGTTGTAGTCGTAATATTTGTTGAGTACCTCTGAAATCCGATTGGGCCATGCACCGGAGCCGCCTAACTCGGCAGGACCGTACATCATCTCGATCGACTGCCCGCAATAGCGCATCAGCGTTGCCACCGCATTGTCCTGTGACTCGGTAGTCTCTAAACGTATGTATCTATAGTCATCATTGATGTATCCATAGTCATCGAGCATATTGTCCCAGTCGAACCACGTCGGAGGCAGAGCACCGATGTGCCACGTCTTCTCGATGTCATTGTAACTTTCTTTGTAGTCGTATGCCGGTATTCCGTCGGGCACCGCTTTCGGCCACTGCCAGTAGTTCATCACCTGCGCCATGGCCGTGGCCGCACAGCCCACGTAGCACTGCTTGCCCAGAAGGTTCGGATTGGCGCCATGGTATGTCGGTACCTGGTTCCAATACGGTTCGTCCTGGTCCCAATGGGTTTTGACGAGCGGCTCCACGGCTATGCGCTCGGCGCGCCGTGACCGGCGGGCGGTGTTTGCGCCTTGGTCATCCAACGGTGTTACGGTCTGCTCGCCGTCTTCAAAGTCCGTTCGGTTGCCAAGGGTAGCGATGGACTTGTCATACTGCCTCAGCCACGAACGCATATTCTCCGGCAAATGTTGCCAGTCAATGCATCCCGAGTCGCTATATCCCAGGACAGGCAGGGTGCGCTGGTCGCCTGAGGCAATGACGAATCCCCCGCCCTCACAATTGAAGGCATATATTCCTTCAGCATCAATCTTAACGGGTGTCAACTTCAAGCCTCTTCCCTTTACGGGGGATGCCATGCGACGTATCGTTGCCGATGATTTATCAACTCTCATGTAATGTAAAGCACGTTCCATTGCATCCTGTTCAGACAAGTGCTGTGCCACGATTGCCAACCAACAGCCAAGGAAGGCTGCAAGCGTTACCATAACCCTTCTCATTTTCCCTTAATTATTTGTTTGTTTTTCTGAAGTTTGTTATACACATGAAGCTTTACTTCACGACATTTGACAGTGGTTTCTCTTTCCGGGGGCAAATTTATGAATTAATTAGCGGAATACAAAATGAAAATACCATTTTATTTATATTCCCAAGCGAGAAGAATTTCGAGGCGACAGCCACAGTACGGGAAACCAAGTGTATTCTGTAAGGATATTTCCAAAATTACCGTCTATATATTCATCAAGTTTACCTCCCTTCTTCACCAACAATACGGGAATTTTTCATAAACAATTGGGCAATCGTTCTTGAAGCCCCGAACACCGCCCCAAGAACTATGTCAGTTTTTTTTAACAAAAATCAAGACGAAAAAGCCCCTACTTCCCATTTGGGGGAAGAGGGGGCTGGGGGTTGAAGAGGGGCCTCTCTATTACCACTCCTCGTCCCAAATGCTGTTGTTCTCGCGGGTAAAAGCCTCGGCACTCTCCTCCGTACTGCCACCCGCACCACCATACAGGAAACCTTCCTGACATTGTAAGGTAGCGACAGGACTACTGCATATAATGCCCTGATGCTGTAGTCTTACTACAAAAATCTCCGGTCGATTATATATCCTTTTCATCTTACTTCATTATCTTTTTCCCGTTAACAATGTAAACACCCTCCTTCAATCCATTGAACTTTTTTCTTCCGCTCAAGTCATACACAGCGGCAGCAGGCTCTTCATTCCTGATTCCTGATTCTTCATTGAAATTCAATGCAGTGGCCTCATCCTCCCCGAACTCGAAGACAAAAGCTTTGACCTCGGGAACAACACTCGGCTCTAGTTGGAAGTAGGCACGACAGGCGTTCACATAGAAGTTGTTCACGTTAGGGTAATAAAGCGTGTTATTAGCACCCAAGTAGAGGTTCGTCTTCACATTCCCGGGGAGCAAAGCAGGGCCATAAGTACCCGTGAAGGTCACCGTACCGTCATAGTTGGTGACATCCGTCGGCGCAGTGCCTGTAATGGTCACACCCTCAAACACAGGGTTACTGACAGAGCCGCTACTGTTTTCCCACTTTACAATGTAAGGTTTCCCTGCCTCTATGTCTGAGGCAGCGACGAACTTCAGCGTCAGCGTACCGTCGCTACCCAGGCTTGACCCGGTGATCGTATTGTCCAGTTCCATGATAACAGCGTCTGAGAGATCGCTGGCGGCAATCTGCTCCGATGTCATCGGGAATGGCAGACACAGTGTATTCCAGTTCCCGTCCTTCGTCAACGAACGGCCGCTAAGGACAACGTCACAGGTCTTATCCTCCCATGTCGTCAGCAACTCCGTATTGTCGGCATTGTTGACCAGGCTGACAGGCGTGATGTCGATGATATAAGGCTCGGAGGTCTTCCCTATCATATCGAACACTACATATTCAAGGGGAGGATTGGGGGTACAGGTATAGAAATGCCCGCCCGTATAGACCCTGAAATGCAGATACTGGTGCTTTCCCGTATAATCGCCATACGACGTCAGGTAGACCAGGTTCGGATGAGTCGGATCATTCCCCACCTCATCTACTCCACGGAATTCATCTCCACAATAGACGGCCACTTCGCCCTCTGTAACGGGTTCACCGTTCTGCACAACCTGCGCAGTAATGGTCATACTGCCGTAATACTTGAACGCAGGAACCGATCTGTCGGGGAAGTGACTCTGGCCCATGAGGTTGGCACTCCCCAATACGAGGAGTGCCATAAGGGCTTGAATTCTGTTCAGTATCTTCATTTTACAGCTTTCTTTTGTCCGTTCACGATGTAAATACCCTTCTTCAGTCCATTGACCATTGAAGACTGAGAATTGAATATCTTTCTACCGCTCAGGTCATAACCGTCGCCTTCTGAGAGGGCTGGGATGAGGCCGTTGATGCCTGTAGCCTGATTAGCCATGTCTATAACCACGGGGTTCATTGGTGTACCGTAGATAGCATTCGTCTCATAGGTAAGAACGAGCGGAGCATCCACCGTCTCACCGGCGATTGACATCTTGAAGGTCAGCTCACAAGGATCGTCACCCGGAATAGTCATGAAGGCAACACCCTGCTCGTTGGTCACGGCTGCAGAGCGGCATTCCGTACCGGCGAATGCAGCCAGTTCAACACCTGCCAGTTTCCTGGCGCCGGCCACAACCTTCACAGCCATGATGGCATTGTCGGGATAGTTGCGGGCATCCACCGCATCGAACACAGAATGCTGTTCCTCATTCCTGGCAGGAGACAGGGCGGGTGCCAGATGGCGTACGCCTGCCACAACGGCATTAGGATAGCTGAAGGTCTGGTCACTACCGGCATTCTTCATCTGATAGCCCTGTCCGGGTTCCATCATCAGCAGAGAACCTGACCACTCAAAGTCATCCCAGTAAGCTACACCGCGCAATGCCTTTATCATGTCGCCGTCATTCTTGGTCATATCTGCAAGGGCATCGCCCAGAGAAGCGACCTGACCGCCCTGATAGCCTATCCAGTTCCAGCCACTGTAAACAGTCACAGGTGTATGGACTCCGCTGCCTACAACACGCAGTTTGCGGTCAGCCTTCATCTTAACGGCATACATATCTGTGTTAGACAGTTCATTCGTCAGGTTACCGCCCCAGATACCGTTCTCACACGACATGTATCCGCTTCTGTGGCTCTTCACTGCTATCACGTCTTCTGCAATGCCCTTGAAGAGTTCGGGGATAGTCATGTCGTCAGCCTTGACATAGAATGACACGTAGTTCCAACCTGCCTTCAGTTCGGTTACCTGTTCAATCTTGTCCTGAACGTTGAATACCTTAGGCTCTGCATAGGTACCCAGCAGTGTGAGGGGAGAGAAGGTAACATCGTCTTCTGAATCCAGCTTCACAACCGGATAGACAGTTCCCATAGAGGCATCGTATGCACGGAATGTCACTTCCCTACCCCATTCGCTGCTCTGACCGTAGATATCCATCGTCAGGTAGTAGTTGCCATAGCGCTCATTGTACTTGGGATGAGCCAGTCCGCGACATTCCTCGCCGACAAAGGCTGCCAGTATATCATCTGTGTCGGTCATCGGCTTTCCGTCCTTCCTGAGCACGGCAATGACGTTCATTGATTCCTCATAGTCATGTGGGTTCACATCCCATTCGGGCACATTGCCGGTTACCTTGATATTCAGTGTCAACGGAGTCTCTATGCCATCGTTACCGCTTACATATACAGTCTGCTCGTACTTGCCGATAGGTGTTGCCTCACTGACGGTGAACGTAATGGTCTGCTCGGCAAGGGGCTGCAGGCTGCCGTATTCCACATCGGCCTCCAGCCATGCAGGCAGGGCACTCATAGTCCAGGTCTGTTGCTTGCCGCTTTTGTTCACCAGGGTGGCAGTCAGGGTACTCTTCCCGGTTACCTGCTGTGTCAGTGCCAGCTCAGCCTCCTGCCACTTCAGCGGATTCTGGTTGACGAAGGCACTCCAGCTGACGGGCTCAGAGAGGTTGCCATTCCTGTCATGGACGTCACGGACGGTGAAGTTCAGTGTGCAGCCCTCCAGTTTGGCGGGTTCCTCATTCAGTTCAATCACGATCTTGTTATCAGAAGCTGTGAAGGTGAAGCTGACGTTCTCTTCCTCCGGCTTCACGCGCAGGGCAGGAGCCACACCGGTATAGTCCATAGTGCATGGTTCAGAGTTCAGAGTTGACAACTGTGCCTCGTTGCCGCTGCCGCAGAGGTCTGAGGCATCGCCGTTGGTAACTGCCTGGTTCTGGTTGTCAAGTGTCTTCACCTCGAAGGGATAATAGGCTACAAGTCCGGGCTCATCACCTGTCAGGCGAACCTTGCGCTGCTTCTTCAGCTGGTCAGCATTCATAGTAGCATTCCAGATACGTACCTCATCTACCATACCAGTCAGGAGTCGGTCATACTGGTAGAGTACCTCGCTCTGCTGCACATCCTGCAGGGTGCGGCGTGCACCGATAATCAGCTGGTCGCTGCCCAGCGAGCCGATCTTGTCGGCACTTACGGCAGCTCTTGACACACCGTCCACATAGACATTGGCATTGCCGTTACGCAGTACGCTCAGTGCTACGTGGTGCCAGGCGTTGTCGGTTAATTGGGAATTGAGGATTGGGAATTGGGAATTATTGCTCTCTAACCGGAGCTCGCCTTCGGCATTGAGTGAGAGACCTACCTCGCCCAGTTGCAGCAACTGTGCATCGGCTGTCTGTTCTCCTGCCTTTACCCACAACTCTACGGCATAATCGTCCTGTGGCATTGGCGGAATGGCAGAAGTATTAATGCCCACGAAGTGCTCACCGTCCAGTGTAACGGCCTTGTTCTCGTTCTCGATGTGCCATGTTTCCGCAGCCATTGTCATATGGCGGTTGCGTGCATAGTCGGTAAGGGTCATGCCCTCGCCCTCGTTCATCTTCCAGTAACCGATAAGGCCGTGGGTAGCAGGGCTCTTGGTTACGGAACGCTGCTGCAGGGCAGTGGTTATATCACGTGCCTCTTCCCAGAGCAGCAACTCGTGCATGGCAACTGTCATCTGCTCACCGACTGCAAGCGGACCGTTGCCCTCGTAGGCTGTCACTTCCTTGTCATTGAAGAGTGTTGTGGCGGTGGCATCCGTAGCCACGCTGGCACTCAGTCTGCCATCCTGTGTCAGGCTCAATGTAAGGAACGACCACTGGTTCTGCGGAACATCGTTCAATGAGGTATAGGTCTGGTCACCTATCCCGACAACCAGCTTGCTCTCATCATTCACGCCTACGGTCAGTTTCTGTGTACCCGTACCGTGGCTCAGCAGTGTACCTGCGCTCTGTACGTTTACCCAAGTGTCAATGCTGAAGTCCTTACCGCTCAGGTTGATATTAGCCTCGGTGGCAGCAGCGGCATCAGAACCGCCGGCTACACTGAGTGCTGTCTGATGGTCTATGACGGAGCCGTTCAGCACACCCGTCACGCGGAAGTTCTGGTCTTTCGACAGTTCGCCGCTGAGGATAGCCTCGTTAAAGAGGACGCTCAACTCGTCACCGGCAGACAGGATGCCGTCTGTGGGCTGGGGCTGACCCAGTGGCTTGGGACGGCTCATATCCTTCACTACCTGTATCTCCTGGCTCACGTTGGTCACCTCGCCGTTGCCATAGGTACGGGCAGAGAGGGCACGGAACTTATAGGTACGGTCAGGGAACACATTAACGTTGGTCATGTCGAAGTTCAGATTGATAATGCCGTTCTTAGGTAGCGGCTCGTCTATCGGATTCAGGATATCGCCTTCATTCACCATATATCTGCGGGCATCGTGCCATGTGCTCTCTCCCACGCCCTGATACTGTACGGCAATATATTCCAGACCGTTGTATTGGGGATCGAATCCGCTTACTGTCAGAGGCAGCATGCCCTTGGTAGAAGTATTCACCACTGCATTGTCAATACGCAATGCCACATCGGTGCTTGAGGGAACGAATTCAGCCGAGATGTAAACGGTATCACCGATAACGTCCCATGTACTTGCGGGATCCTTCTGGCACTGTGATGCCAATACTACGGCAATGTTCTCATAAAGCAGATCACCCTTGAGATTCTGTTCCAGTGCCAGGTTCATGCGGACTGTGCCACCGGCAGGTACCAGCACGCTACGGCCGCTGCCTATCTCATTGCTATTGATGTCGATGCCTGCGCCATTTACGTTGGTTTCATCAATCACGAACAGGTCGAAGTAGCAGTCCTCGCCAGTCTCGCTCTCGTTGGTGAGCAGCAGAGTAAAGTTGGCCATCTTTCCGGCAGGCACACCACCTACACGGTTGGCTCCGTTCTCCACGGCAATTCTTGGTTTCTCAATCTGCATAGTGGCAGTAGATATCGTATGCTTACCAGGTTCAAAATACTTGGTCTTCTGCTCACCCTCATACGGACAGCTGGTCTGGCCGCCACGAGTCACGAAGATAGCTCCTAGTCCATCGGGAGCCTTGTATACATCTACCGTCAGGGCATCATCATCACCCGTTTCCATCAAGGTATAGCCTGTGGTTACGGTGCGCTCATGTCCCCATTCATCAGTTCTAGAGTTACCAAACGATGTGGTGCTCTGTACGTTCACGTTTACATCGTTGCCGAAGATTTCAAAATCAGTACCTGAACCAAACACCATATGGGCCTCGAAACTGGCTGTATAGCTTGAATTAACACTTGCAGTATAGGTAGTAGACGACTCAATGAATGTACCTGAATCAAAACTCTGGTTTGAGTCGATGTACGTACGGCGGTTGTCAATGGCCAACACCTTCATCTGTTCATTATAGGCCAGCAGGTTCTCCCAGTTGGCAATCTGCTGATTGTAGTAGGCCACAGAGTCGGTATAGATTTCTGAGTCGGAAGGGATACCGCAAGTGTAGGTTCCTTCTGCACCGAAATTATCGGCCTCGGCATCAACTGATGATTCATAGGTCAGACCGGCTTCATCGAAACCCTTGGTTAGGAATTTGTTACGCATTGCAACGAAATTGGGAATCATCACGTTCTCAATGAAGTTCTGCGTGTAGTTGAACGTAGTACCAAACTCGGTTCCTGTTACATAGTTATCGGTAGCTGCCAAAGCAAAGCCTTCAGCTTCTTTCTTCAGACCTACGCATCGTGCGTTACCGAAGAGGATATTGGTTGAGTTACCAATGAACACGTCACCTTGGGCACCCACATACTCGGGTTGGTCGCTGGTAGAAACACGCTTGTTGTTGGTCACACTGATGGATTTTGTATTCGCATCTACGCCAGTTACTTCGGTAGTTACGCCAAGATCAACGGTTACCACCTCCTTGGTGTTGGTAATGATACCAGAGATAGCACCCACGCCCACTCCATTGAACTGAGTAAGTTCGAAACCAATCTCAGTATGAGTCATAGTCTCGGCCTCGTTTCCTAACGACTGCTCGGTGGTCACAGTGCTGGTTACAGTGTTGCCAGCTTCCCAGTAGGCCTGTGAGGCACTACCGGCAGGGTCACGCAGAATCATCGTTACCTGGTCGGGGCCTTTGGTCACAAAGTTAGTACCCGAAGGCAATGCACCCGTTACCACGCCTGCCAGAGAGTTGGTGGCATTGATACCATTCCATGTATAGGTTCTGTCGTTCTGCACAAAGGTGGCAGCCAACGACAATGTGTAGGGGGCGGTAATGTTGGGCAGACCGGCCGTCCACTCGTATTGCACCTTACCATCTTCGTCAAGGGTTACCATGTCTGGGGCTGTACTACCCAGGTCGCCACGCTCATCGTCCTCGTCAGTCAGTTCAGGATTAATTACCACCTGCTGCCCCGAACCCATCTGGTTGCTGAAGGTCACCTCTACATCGCGCAATGGCACCTCATAGCTAACGGGGCTTTCGCCATCCTTGTTCACGTAAGTCTCGTAGCCACGCACATTAAACTTATAGGTATTCTGTTGCTTGAAGAATGGATAGCCATAAGTATAGGTGATATCACCGTTTTCTTCAACAGTATAGAGGGGCAGCTCCGTATCAGGAGTCAACTTATCACTATAAGTATAGGTCTGCTCACCAAACGAACCGTCAGTATGTCCTTCCTGGGTAATCTCCAGATGCGGATCGGTGTAGTAGCTCATAATCATTTTAGCCACATACTCAAAGCTCTTAGTGTGTGAACCTTCAACCGCAAGAGAGTCAGTTTGTGTCTTTGTGGGATCGTTGGCATAGAGCACGGGCAGGTTATCGAAGGTAATCTGCTGATTGTTCTCAATGTCGATACTCTCTACACGGTAGTCGATAGGAGGCAGCAGGGCTGCAAACTCACCCGTTGCAGGGTCGGTCTTGATGACAATCTTCTTTACATCATCGATACTGCCACCCTGACGATAGGCAATACTCTGCACATCAGCAGTGGGCGAACTAACGGGCAGATTGTCTGGATTGCTGTCGTAGCTCACGGTGGTTCCCTGTACGTTGCGCACCACGTTCAAACCGTATTTGCCATCAATGCATAATGTAATAGTAGCCTGACCAATGTTGTTAACGCTCTGACCAAAGCCCAAAGGCTTCTGTTCCTCAATCTTACCGCCGGTAACACGACCGGCAACGGTAACCAGAGTGATATCCTCAAAGTCGAGGTTCTTCACAGCATCGTTATAGTTCACCAGAGTACCCGTTTTCTGGGGATCGGCAGGATAGCGACCGTCATTGGCAAACTCATGTCCCTGCTTGGCTACGGTGATATAGTGCTGACCTATGGGCACGCTGATTTCATACTCACCATTGACATTGGTGGTAATGGGTTCGCCCTCCTTGGCACAAATCTGTCCGTCAACATAAAACTGTACACCCTCTACTGGGTAGTCAGTGTTGGCATAGCGGATGGTACCACGTACAGGGAACGATGAAATATCGGTAAAGTCGGTGCCGTTGTGTACCAGAGAGTTATTGCCCACGAAACGCAATTGCTGCGTAGGGTTGAACTGGTGAATACCCAGGGTAGGAACAACGGCGTATGTAGTACCTTCGCCACGGAAGGGCACGCCCTGAATGATATAGTTACCGTCTGCATCGGTCTTGGCCCTCAGCTTCAGCTGTGCAGGCGTCAGGTTCGAGGGTCCGGCATTGCTGCCCGTCTTACCATGATGCTGGCGGTAAACTGTTCCGTCGCGCGAGTAGTCAAAGAATTGTTTACTCAGTCCCTCGTCAAAGGTCCAGTAGGTTTCCAGATTATTTTCATTACCAACAAGCAGATGGTCGTAGTTCTCAAGGATTTCCGTATCATTCAGAGCCTTCGACCAAATACGGAACTCATCCACATGACCCACAAAATGGCCTAAAGAGAGTTGTGTAGCACCTGACACAGTCCAGTCTCCATCTATATTCTGTGTACTGCTGTTCAACACGGGTGCGCCAGCCTCATCGGTTCCCACCACACTGGCTGTCACGGTCTGTCCGCTGCGTGTCAGCACAACATGGTTATATTGTCCGGCCTTCAGCACAGTATTGTCAAAAGTATAGACGTGATCACTGCCTCGCAGCTTCATTTCCTGAAGTTGGAATAAGTAATTTGTGGTAGTACCTTCATATCCTTTTACAGCCTTTACTTCAAAACGGAAATACTTATACGGCTGGGAGTTTGAAAAATTGAAATTAACATCAGTCAGGTTAGTTGCTGGCAGAGAGGTATAG
>Ga0310786_10010063_pt1 | contig 11918 bp, 10 predicted proteins | sample AusTroGonzalo_MG_FD_203881 | JGI IMG/M metagenome (GOLD analysis project Ga0310786, IMG submission 203881) | Bovine rumen microbial communities from tropical cattle in Woodstock, Queensland, Australia - Gonzalo_03 (v2) (version 2) | ecosystem: Host-associated > Mammals > Digestive system >... | reverse complement strand
GTCCGGCGCGGAGGCGGATGACGGGGTAGTTGGGATTCGCCGGTTCCAGGCGGACGCCGCTCTTGTCGCGGCGGTAGGTCTTCACGGTGAAGTCGCCGTCCACGCTGGCGATGATCACGTCACCGTCGGCGGGGCGGAGGGAGCGGTCAACTACCAACAGGTCGCCGTCGCTGATTCCCGCGCCGATCATCGAGTCACCCTCGACGCGCACAAAGTACGTGGCGGCCGGACGCTTCACCAGAAGTTCATTCAGGTCAAGCGGCGGCTCCTGATACTGCTCGGCTGGCGACGGAAACCCCGCCACCACCGAGCCAGACACTTTTGCTGTTTTACTCACGGCATAAATTATACCATATCGAGACAATGCTTGGTGGTAGAGTTTTAATCGTGTGGTAATTTTCTGACCGATTCGTCATGGATAAAACACCCGATTTCCCATTGGCATGGAAATTGCTAATCGTTGTGCATGACAACTTTCGACAGACCAGCGCTTAGAATCGAACAGCAAACTGTCCGATTACAATTTGAACGTAGTGTGCAGAATATGATAAAATATACGCCTGTTGAAAGCAATCATAAGGACTGTTACAAAGTGGAGAAGAACGGAAACTTGATTCTGACGGGCTGGGGCTACGCTGAATACGTGGCCTCGGCAGCGGTCGCATTGAAGGCACTTGGCGGCAGAGCGGACGTGTACGGCGTGAGCCGCAGGCGTCTGCCGGAGTTCCTTGGCGAGCTCGCGGGGGAACGTGGAACGCCGCATTGGAAGCACATCTACCTTCTTGGACTCTCGTTGAGCGGCGATCCTGAATCGCTCAAGGCAGCTCTTGCAAAGCTGAAGGCAAAGGGCGTGGATGTGACGTGGATAAGTGCTCTTGAAATGCCTGAACACATCTCCGCACTAATTGACGGCGTTATAAAGGTGCGCTGCTATGACGGGAGCCTCCTTGAAGCGGTCGGGCAGACGTTTGGCGTGGACGTCGAGGTGTTCATGCCGTTCCTCAAAGATCGGAAGAGAGTGTCGGCGGACGTTCGCGCCTACTTCACGCTGATCGACACGGCGCAGTTCTACTACCGCAATTACCAGGACGAATCGCTCTACGCCACGACCGCCCGTTATCTTGCCGGCGGCGTCCGCCCTGCGGCGTGGGAGCCGGATGTCCGAAGCGCCGTCGAACATTACGACCGCTACGGCAACAGGGAACTCCTTGGAAAAAGCGACGAGATCAAGACATTGCAGGATCGCATCAACCGGGTGGCGGCGCATGAACATGCCCGCGTCCTCATCCTCGGCGAAAGCGGCACAGGCAAGGAGACCGTCGCCCAGCAGATCCACACAAAGAGTCCGAGATGGAAGATGCCGTTTGTCGCCTTCAACTGCGCGAGCGTGACGAAAGACCTTCTGGAGGATCGGTTCTTCGGACACGAGCGCGGGGCGTTCACGAACGCCGTGGAGCGGACGGATGGCCTGTTCCTCCAGGCGGACGGCGGCACGCTCTTCCTCGATGAGATTGGAGAGATGTCGCTGGAGGTTCAGGCACTACTGCTGCGCGTTCTTGAAGGAGGACGGTTCATGCGTGTGGGCGGCAAGGAGGAACTGAAGTGTGACGTTCGACTCATCACAGCCACAAACCGCGACTTGCCGCGCCTTGTAGTCGAGGGAAAGTTCCGCGAAGACCTCTACCAGCGCCTCAATGTGGTGCAGATGAGAACGCCGTCCCTGCGCGAACACAAGGATGACATACCGATCATCGCCAACGCATGGTGGCGCAAGTTCCACGACAACGCCGTACTCAAAGAAGAGCAGATTGCCGCGCTGATGGCCTATGATTACCCCGGCAACGTCCGCGAACTAATCAACATCCTTGACAGGGCGACCGCCCTGGAGGAGTATGATTTTGAAGCCCTCATGCGTGAACACAAGGAGATGAACGCAGGGCTTTCGGGTGGACTGGAATTGAAATCAACGCGCATCCCAGACAAGCTTGAGGATGCGACTCGACTTCATGTGCGCCGCGTGTACGAGAAGTACGGACAAAATCTCACTCGCGCTGCCGTAGCTCTCGGCGTGAGCCGGAACACAGTGAGGAAGTACTTGTAAAGAAGGTAAATAGAATATGGCCATTCACGAAAATGTTAAAAAGATAATCTCAAATGTGGTATTCCCAGAGTTGGTTAAGAATGGGGAATACGCTTCTTTTTCCGAAGATGCAACAGGTCGATTCGACTATGTGGCTTATGCCTTAAAAGAACTTAAAGATGGGAAAGTAATCAGTCCGTGGTGTAATGATGCGATAGAGCGGATTCGCGTCGTAATCTGTGACAAGGAATATCCTGAAGGATTGCTTGAATTCGACCTAAAATATCTAATTGAAGAGGTGTTTAGCGGAACATGGTATAAGGATGACGCTGCAAATACAATCCTGATTGTTCGCCAAGTTGATGAGATGTTGGATTTTTCATGGTTTCGTTTGCGGGACTTCATCCAACGAATGGCCGAGAGATGTTTGACGCTTAGACACCTTAAGGACTTTTTGCAAATGCGGCCACAATGCAATGCGACATTATATTCGGGGCTTCCTGGCGAGCTGTTTTTGCGAGACGCAGGAAGACCAGATCGACTTTTGCTCAACTATGAAGTATTCTTCTTTGAGAATCGTATCAGGGGTTTTCAAATTGCTCTCAAAGATGAGCGGCTGCGAGACATTAATCTTGGATGGATTGGGGAGGTGAAGATGCCTGGTGCCGATCTGCTGTCCAGACAAGAGCTTGATGCAAGGCTTCAAGGAGACTTTGAAAAGGTTGTGAAAGATTTTATATCCAACACTTATGGTCAATTTGCACTTGGGAATGCATCTAAAGATCCCGAATATTATTCACAAGACGTATTTGATCGTGTTGTTGGAACGGTGGCGTCGTTGATTGCGCACGAACCTGAAATCGCTCAATACGATTTAATTGCCAATCTTTCGAGAATGATTGCACCAATCCCAATGCGTGGTTGGGTGCGGGATGTTGCAGTACAATACAAGGCAATGCTTGAAGCGAACGTTTATGAGATGACGGAGAAGCAACGATTGGAATCAATGAAGAATATTCCAGTCATGGATATCAAGAAACCTATGGTAGTGCGTATTGGATGCATGTATTCAGATGATTGGGATTTCAATGACTATGAGGAAGGCGAACGGATTAGGATTGGTAAAGATGTTATCTCCGCAAATTACATGATTCTTGAAAATGAAGATCAAGACGAAGCGTTGGATGGACGCGAGGGAGAGTTGCCGACGAGTTTCGATTACGAACTTTACGACGGGCAGCTCTGCGCAATTGTTGACGGCAAATTCATCCCTTGCGAGGACGACATTGAATTTGAACAACGTCTGAACGAGATAGACTACGAATCGTGAATCAGGCAATTTAAAGGAGAAGAAAGCGATGAAGTACTTTGTGTGTACATATGGCAAAGACGATAGTTTTGATGGTGCGAGAGGATTCTTTGAAGAGTCTGCACGAAATAATTGGTACAAGATACATAAGTTAGCGAAACATCCACGCGCAGTTTATGAAATAAACGCTGGAGACATAGTTTTTTTGAGCTTTAGTCAAACATTGGTTGCTTGGGGTGTTGCTGTTTCCGATGTGAAAAAAAACGAAAATGATGAATGGCATTTAATGGTCTTAGTTGATAAGTGGCGATTTAAGAATCCAGAGAATCTTTATGCGGGGGTCTCATCGTATGGCGTCTCGTGGGCGACGATCATAGGAGGATCAATGTCTACAGTCCGAATGGTTAAGGCGGCGTGGGCTGTTGAAAAAATTCAATGCATGGGCATGATCAAGGATTTGCCTGCATTAGCCAATTTGTGTTTTGAACTTCCGATAACAGATATTGCCTCGTGGCAACATGCGCAATATAATTCAGACTCTGGCATTGTTGCAAGTATCCCTGCATTGCAAAGAGGTCTTGTATGGTCTCCTCAGCAAAATGAATTGCTCTGGGATTCTTTGATGCGACAAATACCTATAGGAGCCATTATTTTAAGCCCAATGAGCATTGCGCAAAGTAAAGGGATTCCGTGTACACATTTGATATTGGATGGACAACAGAGGTGTAATGCGATCGCGCTTGGCTTCGATAATGATCCTTTCGCTTCTCAGCGTGGGTCAGAAAAGAACAAATCGTTGCTATGGTTGGATTTGTCTCCTGATGAGAATTCGCTATTTAAGACGACGCGAAAGTTCTTGTTTAGGATTACAACATCAGCTCATCCCTGGGGGTATCGGATATGGAGAAACTGCTTGGTATTGTGGATGAATGGATAGTTTATAAAGAAGGAAAAGGACTGCCAAAAGTGCTGAAGACGGCGGTCGCTCAGAAAACCCCTGAGTTGTATTTGTTGCTGTTGACATTGGCAAAAAATAATGTGGACATAAAACGTCCCAGTATTATAGCCTTAACATTGTTGCTGTATTTTTATGATTTCAGAATAAGGAAAAGCCGCAGAGATATGGCTTGTAAGTATATAATAAAGGAATTGTACGCAAATGGGTTTACAGAGAAAGTGCTTCAAAAGGCGGTAGCGTATTCGATGACAGGGGAAGGTAATGATAGATGGTTGATTGGAGTGATAGATCTGAGGAATGTCTCAGATGCTCTTAGAAATTCAGAGTACAAGCTTTCTGCTTTTCCTGTAGAGACGCCTTGGCTTGAGACCTTAAATAGATTTAAGAACAATAAGGAGTTTTTACTTTTTGTACAAGCAGGGTTTCTGGAAGAAACTTTTAAGGATTATGATCCGGCGAGAAAGGATCTTTGGGCTGAATATAATCGACCGTGGGATTATGATCACATACTGCCGCAATCGGTTGTAAATAGATGGGAACATGATACAGTTGATAATCAGACTTGGCTTTGGTGCATTGGGAATTTCGCTGCAATTCCTCTTGAGGAAAATCGTAGCAAGAATGACCGTGAAGATTGGCAATATTACGATGAACGGAAAGGAAGTTGGCCAGAAATATTTGACGTGGAGCAGATAGCGTCTTCATACAAGGAAGATAATGCTGACGACGGAGGATTGTCGTTTAGGTCTGCTGTCTGTAAGCGGTTTATTAGACTCTACACGATGTTGTATGAAGCACTCGAGCCGCTATTGAATGAACTACCAATTGAGGATCGTGAGGATTCTTGAAAATAGGAGTTGGGACAGAAAATGCTTGAGGTAGCAAAGACCACCTTTCTTCCCAACCGTGCAATCTACGAATCCGTCATCTGCGGGGTTGTACCGCAGGCGAAGGAGCGGCTTTGGATTGCGACTGCGGATATCAAGGATATGTACGTTGATACCGGCGGGCGTGATATGGTGCCGTTCTTGGAGGTGTTGGACGGGATGCTGAAGCGAGGTGTCGAGGTGCGGCTCATTCATGCGAAGGAGCCGGGGCCGAACTGGCGGGATGATTTCGACCGCTATCCTGATCTGTGGCGTGGAATGGAACGAATGCTTTGTCCGCGAGTGCATTTCAAGTGTATCATCGTTGACGGGCGCAAGGCGTATTTCGGCTCGGCAAATTTGACGGGCGCAGGGATGGGCGCGAAGAGTGAGCGCAAGCGCAACTTCGAGAATGGTGTTCTGACAGATGATCCGGCATTTGTCGAACCGCTTGTCGAGCAATTCGATTCCGTCTGGCGCGGCGATTTTTGTGCCGACTGCGGGCGACGCGACTTTTGCAGCGATCCGGTGAGGTAGTTTGACCTGCCTCAGTAGTTACTCAACACAAATCAGACAAAGTGGTTTAATTCTTTTTGCGCCGCCCTGATTGAGTTGTATGTGAGGTCGAGGCAATTTGGCTGATCTGGATCGCATCCATATTCGAGCAACAGAGCTTCTATGGATTCAATTGAGGCGAATCTGTCGTTATGCCAAGGATGGCCTGCCGAATTCCCCTCGTGGTACAGAAGATACCAAAGCGCATTGTTGCCGAAGATGTCTTGGGTGTTGCGGAGCGTCCCTGGGGTTGACGTCTCAATTTGTTTGAGAAGTGGGACGGCGAGATGCTGATCCAATGAGGATGCGCAATAGAATGCCAGAGCGTCAATTGGGAGAAACCTTGCTACGGCATCGAAGTTGCCGAGAAGGATGTTGATGGCACTTGCATTGATGAGGTGCAGCAGGAGGTTCTTTGAGAGTTGCCTATTGCTCATCGTCAGCATGATGCCGAATTGAGCGGGATTGTCGGCCGCGATGGAATCAATCAATGTTTGAGGCAGTTTGGATGCATACGAAGAACTGAACTTATCGTAGAATCTTCGCTTGCAAAAACCGCGAGGGTATTCTGGAAGCGGGTTGCCATTCGTAAATGCCTGATAATACATTTGCTTGTATCGGTTTGCGAAGATGCGCCGATCTTCTGTCCAACGATATCCGCGCATTTGTATCGCGCAAAATATTGCCCGTGCAGCGCGCGGCAGAATGTGCGTCGCTTCGACGATTGTTTGATATTGAACAGGGATGTCGGATCTTGTGTCATGTATTCGAGCAAGTGTTGCAAGTTGTTGCGTTGTTAGGTCAATGAGGTTTTCCGGTCGATAGATATTCCAAGCAAACGCCGATGAGTCAAAAAGCGTAGCGAGTGGACGAAAAGAATGATATCGACCATCGCTCAATAGAACCGTGCGTTTTTCGCCGCCAATGCTGTAATCTTCGTCAAGTTGTGCATGGTTGTCTATAAGAAAACCGATCTGTTCGCTCGTTGTCATGCCTTCCCTAACAAGATTATCGAAACTGAGTGCGGCCTTTACAGCGTCATCGATTGAGAGTTTCATTATGGTATTCTTCCTTGTAAAGATATGATAGCAAGGGGTATGCCAATTACCGTTTTGTCTGAAACGCGTATGGTTTGCGCTAATTATTTGAACGAGCGGTCAGAATTTGAACAGCGAGGAGATGAAAACGATGCATTTTCTGCCTGTTTTCTTCTTGGCATGGATGTTGCTATGGTACATGCGAAAGGAACTAACGATGACAGAGACGAATGCGACAAGCGAATACTGCTGTACATGCCAGAGCTGGCATGGCATCAGAAAGTATGAGCCAAGGCGGGGGAAGGTGAAGTACGAGAACCGCGCACCCGACACGCCATGCAACATGAACTATCGCAAGCCGGGCGCATGTCCCAAGGGCAATTGCCGTGGATATGTCCGCTGGGTGGAACTCGGATGACATCGAAAGGTTGTTTGAAAATGAAAAGCACAGAACTTGCAGAGATACAATCGACTGTTGCCCGAAAATTCTCGATCACCACTGATCAGATGCTGTCGAGAACTCGTAATCAGACAGTTATTCTCGCATGTCAGATTGCAATGTACATTGCACGGATGCATACGACGAAGAGTCTTCCAGAAATTGCGGCTTCGTTTAATAAAACACATGTAGCAGTTCTTTTCGGCGTTAAAACAATTAAAAAGCGTCTTGAAGATGAGCCAAGCCTTGCGTCAACTGTATCTGGTATTCTGGAGGAACTTGAAGCAATTGAATCAAAAAGGAGCGACGAAGTGAAGTTCAACGAGACAAGGCAGAGGTTCGGTGATGTTGCGACGAAGCTAAAGGCGGCGTTGGCATTGAAAGATGTCTTTATCCAAGTCGTTTCAGCAGAGCAGAGCGGGAGGTTTACGAAAATCACCGCCAAAATGTCGCCCAGCGACATCAAGTGGCTGATCGAAAACAAATTCACGATTCCAAAGGAAATCGGCAGCGATTCTATTCGGGTTGTCGAATCGGACGATGGGGTTGTGTCGATTGAGGTCGGCTTGCCATTTGAGCGATGGAAGGACTTGTCGTACCATGAAGTAATGTTCGACGTGTTCTATGGCTCTGGCAAGACCGAAACAGAGGATATGTCTTTGCCGGTCATATTCGGAAAGATGTCGAATGGAGAAATTGTCACCCGCGATCTTGCGCGGTTGCCGCATCTGCTGATAGGTGGCCTGACGGGTTCCGGCAAGTCGGTGTTCTTGAATTCGCTTATCTGTTCGCTCGTCCAGAACCATTCACCCGAACAAGTGCGATTCGTCCTAATGGACCCCAAGAGAGTTGAGTTCGAGATATATGCGAAGTTGCCACATCTGTATTCGCCTATTGTCCATGAACCGGAACAGGGCGTTTCGACGTTGAAGGATGTCGAGGCCGAAATGGATAGACGACTGGATTTCTTCAGATTGAAAGGATGGCGCAACATTGCGGACTTCTACAAGGCGAATGCTGAAGCGCGAATGCCATACCTTATTGTGGTGGTTGATGAGCTTTCTGATTTCATAGTTGGATCGGATAGGGTTTTTGAATCTACTGCCAGCCGGATTGCCGCGATAGGAAGATCGGCGGGTGTGCATCTTGTGATAGCCACCTCCCGTCCTGACGCGAAAATCGCATCAGGCAGCTTGAAGGCGAACATTCCGGGGCGGCTTGCGTTTAGGGTCTGTCAGAAGGTCGATTCGCGTACATTGCTGGATGAATACGGAGCGGAGGATCTTCTTGGACGTGGCGATGCCTTGCTAAAAGACTGCAATGGGGAGCTGGTTCGATTGCAAGTTCCTTATATTCGTGACGAGGCGATTACACGGATTGTCGATTCGGCAATTGCACGATATCCTGGACGACAGTTTGCCGATGGAATTGCACCCGCATCTGCCGAAAAGGAGGACTATGAGTCGATGTACGCACGGGCCTTTGATTTAGTCCGCACAACGCGTCGGGCTTCGATATCGTGGCTTCAGCGGAAGTTGAACATCGGATACAAGGATGCGGCTCATGTCATGTCGCTACTTGAAGAGCGCGGCATAATCGGCCCAACAAACGACAAGAGGCCACGTGAGATCCTGATCGAGGATAGTTGAGGGGGCGTGTTATGGAATATAATGAAATCATGGTATTTCAGCGGTCGATAGAGACTTGCGCCGACCCGGCGGAAATTGCGCGGAAGGTGAAACTTGCGTTCAAGAGGATGCCGGGGGAGATGGCGCTTGCCTGTTTTGCCAAGGTAATGACGGCGGAACTGCCTCATCAGATCAAGGTTGCGGCATGGGATGCCGTCCGTTACTCGCACATCTGGTGGGGCGTGGACGAGGTGCTGCAGGGAGCAGTTATGGAGAATCCAACCGTGCAGCAGGCGTTCGCCGACGCCGTGCCGATGCGGAAGTGGTTTGTGGGAAAAAGGATCGAGGGTTATGAAGGCATTTGCATGACGCTTGGCCCTGAAATTGTGTTCACACAAGGTTTTGTGCAGTCGGACTTGCATCGGCTTATATTTCTCATTACCCATTTTTCTGACGAGGACGCCGCAGAAAGGATTAGTGGCCATGTGGCATTACATGGGAATGCCGCATCCATCACAAACTACTTGGATGTGAGGGGCAACAATCTGCTCTGGTATCTTACCTATCGGGACGATCAAAACGCACGAGGTGGTTTCGCCTGTCCGTGCATCGAACGCGAGTTGCTACGGATTGGTGTAGATCCAAACCGCCGCAATAACCTCGGTCTTTGCTGGAACGACGTCAAGCGTCATGTCATTAGGCCGAATCTGTAGGATGGTTACTGTATGAAGAAGAGCTATACCGAAAAGGACATCAAGACGCTTGATCCGTTTTCCCATATCCGGGAACGGCCTGGGATGTACATCGGGGACATTGGAGATGGAAGCGGATATCACGACTGCGTGTACATCCTCCTGAAGGAGGCTGTTGACAACGGCATAGACGAGTACATACGTGGGTTCGGAAAACAGATCGACGTGACGGTCGACTACGGCACGGGCGAGGTGTCGGTGCGCGACTATGGGCGAGGAATCCCGTTCGGCAAGGTCATTGACTGCATGACCAAGATGAACACAGGGGCGAACTTCAACACGGATAACATCCAGTTCTCCGCCGGAATGAACGGCGTCGGGATGAAGGCTGTTAATGCGCTCAGCACGTTCCTTACCGTACGCTCTGCCCGTGAGGGGCGGTACTTCCAGGCAGACTTCAAGTCCGGCGTCCTTGCTTCAAAGAACACAGGACGGTGCGAGGAAAGCGAACACGACGGAACACTCGTCCGATATCTGCCAGATGTAAAATGCATAAAGCGTTTTGTCATGAAGGAAGAACACGTCGTGCGCCGCATGCAGATGTACGCATATGTGAATCCGGGATTGAAGATCGTTTTGAACGGACAAGAGATCGTCAAACCAGGAGGTCTTGCCGATCTGATTTCAGAGACGCTCAAGCAACCCCCGCTCTATCGGCCTTTTGCATTCAGTTCACCGAACCTATCGTTCATCTTCACACATTCCGGGCGATCCGGTGAGGAGTTCTATACGTTCGTGAACGGGCAGTACACGTCCGATGGCGGAACACACCTCGTCGCGTTCAAGGAGGCTTTGACAAAGGCGCTGAAGGACTACAGCCCGAAGTCAAGATTCGACGGCGATGATGTGCGGGAGGGAATCTGCGCTTGCCTTGCCATGCGCATGAAGACGCCCAACTTTATCGGGCAGACGAAAATCAAGCTCGGCAACACTGACATGCGCAATGTCTGGGTCCAGGAGTGGAAGAAGTACATATTGCAGGAACTACATCGCGCTCCGGAGGAGACGGACAGGCTTGTTGCGAAGGTCGAGGAGGCGGCCCGCCTCCACGGGCAGATGAACGAGATTCGGAAAAAGGTCAAGAAACTCTCCGCCGCCTCCACTCTGAACATCAGGAAGCTGGAGGATTGCCGCGAGCATTTGCGACTCGACATGAAGGGCAATCGCAAGGGCTGGGGCGAGGACACGATGATATTCCTCACCGAGGGTGACTCGGCGGGCGGCACGGTGAGCCGTGCGCGGGATGCCCGCTACCAGGCGGTCTATCCTCTGCGCGGCAAGGTGAAGAACATGACCGACGCCGACCGTAACGCGATTGTCGACAATGCGGAACTCTACAACATGGTTCGGGCGTTGGGGATACAGGAAAGCCTCGATAAGTTGCGCTATGGGAAGATCGTCTTTGCGACCGACGCCGATGTGGACGGACTGCACATCCGCAATCTGCTGATTGCGTTTTTCATGCGGTTCTTTCGTCCACTTGTCGCCGACGGGCGGGTGTTTATCCTCGAAATGCCGCTTTATCGGGTTCGGAAGGCGAAAGGCGGCGGCGAGATGCGCGTTCGGTACTGCTATTCAGAGGAAGAGCGTGAGGTAGCGCTTGCCGAGATGGGGAAAGGAGCGGAGCAGACGCGCTTCAAGGGGCTTGGCGAGATAACGCCGGAGGACTTCACGGCGTTCATTGGCAAGGACATCCGTCTTCTGCCGGTGACATGCACGAGCGACACCGACCCCGACAAGTCGCTCGAGTTCTATATGGGCGACAACACGCGCGCCCGCCGCGACTACATCATGCGAAACCTCGTCTGCACGGAGAAAGACATTGAATAGCAAGAACAACAAAGAACCGCCGAGCCTTTTCGACGATGTGTCGCTGTTTGCGGATAGGCAGGAAGAAGCGGAGAATCCTGTCGGCACGCACGACGGCCTTACGGGGGCAGGTCCCCTTACGGAACTGCTCGACTCGAACTTCATGCAGTACGCCACATACGTGATCGGTTCGCGAGCCATCCCGGCTGTAGAGGACGGCCTCAAGCCGGTCCAGCGGCGCATTCTCCACGCCCTGTGGGAGATCGACACCGGCAAACTGATGAAACTGCCGCGAGCGGTCGGGCGCGTGATGTGCTACCATCCGCATGGAGACCAGTCCATTGGCCCAGCTCTTGTTGTGCTTGTGAACAAGCTCTGGGGCAAGGGCAAAGGATATGTTGTCGAAGGACAAGGCAACTACGGTAATCTCTACACCGGTGCCGATGCCGCCGCACCGCGATACCTTGAGTGCCGGCTCACGAAAC
>Ga0310786_10010062_pt1 | contig 11918 bp, 7 predicted proteins | sample AusTroGonzalo_MG_FD_203881 | JGI IMG/M metagenome (GOLD analysis project Ga0310786, IMG submission 203881) | Bovine rumen microbial communities from tropical cattle in Woodstock, Queensland, Australia - Gonzalo_03 (v2) (version 2) | ecosystem: Host-associated > Mammals > Digestive system >... | reverse complement strand
CAATACCATTCAGGACGAGGACAACCACATGATGGTGCTCCTGAACTATCTGGCAGAGGCCGGTTTGTTGAAGAATACCATCATCATCTATACAAGCGACCATGGTGAGATGCAGGGTGAACATGGCCTTAAAGGAAAGGGAGGCAACATGTATGAGAACAACATTCACGTACCGCTGGTTGTCTATCATCCCGAGATTCCTGGTGGCAAGCATTGCTGGAACCTGACCTCTCATCTTGATCTTGCACCTACATTCATCGACATAGCAACCAACGGCAACAAACTGCAGTTCAATGCCATTACATCTGCTTTGCACGGCCATTCTCTGCTACCTGCTGTCAAGGATCCCAGTACCGATATTCGCAACAGCGAGGGTGCTCTGTTCTGCTTTGAGATGATTTCTATGATTGATGGAGACTACGTACTGAATCCTAATGTGAGACCCGCCTACCGTGCCGACATGAACAAGCGTGGCTTTGTACGTGGTATCATTACACCTGAGTATAAGTTCGCCCGTTATTTCTCACCTCTCAATTTTAACAGTCCTGCAGACTACGATGCTCTCTGGGCAAATAACGATGTAGAACTCCTACAGTGCGGAACCGACGAGACAGAAAACTTGGCATGCCCTAAGAATAATGATAATAAGCAGCTTGTTGAAACAATGAATCAGAAGCTCAACACGCTTATTCAACATGAGATTGGCACCGATGATGGAAGTGAGACCAAGAAGGGTTATCTGGGTGGTGTAGAGATGTATGACAAGAACAGGTATGCCCAGTAACGACGACTTCCGACATTATGCTATTGAGGTAAAACCAATAGGCGCTGCATGTAACCTCAGATGTGAATACTGTTATTACCTAGGGAAAGGGAGCGGTGATAAAGCCGCCCCCGCCCTTATGGCAGATGACGTACTGGAGAACTATATCCGGCAGGTCATTGACATCCATGGTCAATATGCAGAAATAGAATTTGCTTGGCACGGCGGAGAGCCAACCATGTGCGGCATTCCCTTCTACGAGAAGGCCATGGCGTTACAGCAGAAGTACGGAAAAGGACGCCGAATCCTTAACACCCTTCAGACCAATGGTACTTTGCTTACAGATGACTGGTGCCAATTCTTCCGCGACAATCAGTTCCGTATTGGATTGAGCATAGATGGTCCCGAGCATCTACATAATATATATCGTAAGGATGCACACGGAGAAGGAACCTTTGCTCGAACCATGCATGGACATGAATTGCTGCAGAAGCATGGCGTGGAGTTCAATACTCTGACCACTGTCAATGCAGCTAATGCTGATCACGCTAAGGAGGTTTACAATTTTCTGCGTGAGTTTAGCAACTTTATGCAATTCTTGCCCGTAGTAGAACGAAGGACTACCCCTCAACCACTTTCTGGTAAGGAAAGGGATGGTCACATTCCAGTTGCCATCCCACCTGGACTTTATACGACACCCAAAACAAGGGAGGGGCAAGGGGAAGAAATCGTTCTTGCACCGTTCTCTGTGTCGGCTGAGGCATACGGAAAGTTTCTATGCACAGTGTTCGATGAATGGGCACGTAAGGATATCGGGAAAAAGTTTGTACAAGTCATTGAGGCTACCATTGGTAATCTCACACACCGGCCTGCTGGGTTATGCGTCCATGAGTCTGTCTGTGGGCACTGCGGTGTAATAGAGAAGAATGGCGATCTTTACCGTTGCGACCGCTATGTATTCCCTGAATATCGCGCAGGAAACATTATGACTGACAATCTATACAACTTAATGCAAACAAACCGCCAATTTGGTGAGTATAAATTGGAGAGTTTGCCCCCCGCCTGTCTGCACTGCGATGTGGTAGAACTCTGCTTTGGAGGTTGTCCAAAGGACCGTATAGAAGAACGTCTCGCATTTTCTGCAGAGTATGGCAAACCCATAGTAGAACGTCGCAACTATCTATGTTCCGGCTACAAAATGTTTTTCCAGTACATCAAGAAGCACTTTGGAAAGATAAGGTAACACATAGTTAATAAATATTCATATTTTTCGTTTTTTATTTTGGAACTTCACGAAGATTGTACTATCTTTGCATAAAATTTATAAACTTTTACACTTAAACTACCATGCAAATGATAAAACAATCGGGCAGCAAGGCCTATTTATTCTCTATTGTTCTCGTTGCCGTACTGGGTGGACTTCTCTTTGGATATGACACAGCTGTTATATCCGGAGCAGAAAAAGGTCTGCAGGCATTCTTCAAGGAATCCGCTGATTTTGAATATACAGATGCATGGCACGGTTTTACCTCGGCCAGTGCATTAATAGGTTGCATTATAGGCTCTGCCATTTCTGGTTTTCTGGCAACAAATTTTGGGCGTAAGCGTTCACTGATAATCGCAGGTATGTTGTTTTTTATATCTGCATTGGGAAGCATGGAGCCCGAATTCATATTCTTCGAGCATGGAGAACCCCTGTTCAATCTACTTATTACCTTTAATATCTATCGTATTATTGGCGGTATCGGCGTCGGCTTGGCTTCTGCCATCTGTCCCATGTATATTGGAGAGGTTGCTCCATCAAATATTAGAGGTATGCTGGTAAGCTGGAATCAATTTGCCATTATCTTTGGTCAGTTGGTAGTTTACTTTGTGAACTTCTTCATCTTAGGAGATCATATACAGCCATTGGTAGAGGAGATGGGCAAGGGTATTGCTGCCATCAACCCTGATGCTCAATGGACGGTAACTACCGGTTGGCGTTATATGTTCGGTTCCGAGGCTGTTCCTGCAGGTCTCTTTGCGCTGCTTATCTGTTTTGTCCCCGAAACGCCTCGTTATCTGGTAAGCATTGGACGATCTGATGTGGCTGAACGTATATTGGCAAAGATTAACGGAACAGATAAAGCTACACAAATTCTACAGGATATCAAGGACACCATGGTTGTCAAGACCGAGAAACTGATGACCTACGGATGGATGTGTATCTTCATAGGTATCATGCTAAGTGTGTTCCAGCAGGCCGTCGGGATCAATGCCGTCCTCTACTATGCTCCCCGAATCTTTGGCGATATGGGTATGGAAGATCCCATGATGATTACTGTCTTTATGGGTATCATCAACATTTTGTTTACATTAGTAGCCATCTTCACCGTGGAAAAATTAGGTCGTAAACCGCTGCTCATCTCAGGTTCTTTAGGTATGGCTATAGGTGCTTTTGGTGTTGCTATGACTTTTGGTCATGCAGGATTCGAGACGGTGACCGCAACCAGCATTCTGGTTTACTCTGCTTCCTTCATGTTCTCTTGGGGCCCCATCTGCTGGGTTCTCATCGCAGAAATCTTCCCCAACACCATTCGTGGAGGTGCCGTTGCTATTGCAGTGGCATTCCAGTGGATATCCAATTTCATTGTCTCCAGTAGTTTTGTGCCTATGTTTAACATGCATTTGACAGAGGGTGACGATTTTGGACATTGGTTTACCTATGGTCTTTACGGCATCCTATGTATATTGGCAGCCCTGTTTGTATGGCGCTTGGTTCCCGAGACCAAAGGAAAAACACTAGAGGACATGACCGCGTTATGGAAAATGAAGAATGAAAGTTACCAAACAACTAACGGTAAAAAGTAAACTAATATACTATGACTAGAAATTATCTATTAGGCTACGATGTGGGTAGCTCAAGCGTAAAAACATCTTTGGTAGATGTTGAAAGCGGAGCATGCGTAGCATCAGCCTTTTATCCTAAGACTGAAGCTCCCATTAAGGCTGTCCGCCCTGGTTGGGCAGAGCAGGACCCTGACGCATGGTGGCAATACTTGAAAGATGCAACAGCCGATGTGCTAGCCCAGAGCGGTGCAGCAAAAGACGAGATAAAAGCTATTGGCATATCATATCAGATGCATGGTTTGGTGTGCGTAGATAAGAACTTAAAACCCTTGCGCGATGCCATTATCTGGTGCGACTCGCGCGCTGTTCCCTACGGTCAGAAAGCATTTGAAACCTTGGGCAGCGAACTGTGCCTGAGCCATCTGTTAAATTCACCAGGCAACTTTACTGCTGCCAAACTGGCTTGGGTACGCGAGAACGAACCAGAGACTTTTAATAAAATATATAAGGTAATGCTACCAGGTGACTATATTGCCTGCAAGCTTTCAGGAACACCTGCCACTACGGTAAGCGGACTCTCCGAGGGTATGATGTGGGACTTCAAGGACAACCGTCCTGCACTGTTCCTTCTTGATTACTACGGTATCCCCGCCTCTATGCTTTCAAACATCGTTCCCACTTTTGGTGTTCAGGGAGAGGTTAATGCCGCTGCAGCAGCCGAGCTGGGGCTTGCTGAAGGTACGCCCATCACCTATCGTGCTGGCGACCAGCCCAACAATGCCCTTTCACTGGATGTCTTCGAGCCAGGTGAAGCTGCTACCACAGCAGGAACCTCTGGCGTAGTATATGGCGTTCTGGGTAATGTAGCATACGACCCACAGAGCCGTGTCAATACCTTTGCCCACGTTAACCATCAACTTCCAACTCTCAACTCTCAACTCTCAACAAGACTAGGGGTACTGCTATGCATCAATGGTACAGGTATCCTGAATTCCTGGATGCGTAAGAATGCAGCTCCTACAGGTATTGGATATGCTGAGATGAATGACTTGGCAGCTCAGGCTCCTATTGGTGCCAACGGCCTCTCTATCCTACCCTTCGGCAATGGTGCCGAACGCGTGCTCTGCAACAAGGAAGTAGGCGCCAGCATTCACGGCATCAACTTCAACACCCATACGCAGGCTCACCTATTACGTGCTGCTCAGGAAGGCATCGTATTCAGCTTTGCCTATGGTATGGAGGTGATGCAAGAGATGGGTATGAGCCTGAAGACCATACGTGCAGGCAAGTCCAATATGTTCCTCAGCCCCATATTCCGTAACACCTTGGCCGGTGTAACGGGTGCAACCATCGAGCTCTGCGATACCGACGGCAGCGTAGGTGCTGCCCGTGGCGCAGGTATGGGAGCCGGCATCTATGCAGACCACAAAGAAGCCTTCACAGCCTTGAAGAAACTGGAGGTAATAGAGCCAGTAGCAAAAGATCAAGCAGCTTATCGCGAAGCCTATGAGAGGTGGCATCAGCTCATTCCCTAAGGACCTTAAGAACTTTAAGGACCATAACGACTTTATATTAACACCTTAAATAAAATCACAAATGAAACAGTATTTTCCAGAAATTTCCGCCATCAAGTTTGAAGGCGTAGAGAGCAAGAATCCTCTGGCCTATCGTTATTACGACAAGGACCGTGTAGTTATGGGCAAGAAGATGAGTGAGTGGTTCAAGTTTGCTATGGCATGGTGGCACACACTATGTGCTGAGGGCTCCGACCAGTTTGGTGGTGGTACCAAGTCGTTCCCTTGGAACACAGCTGCAGACCCCGTTCAGGCTGCCAAGGAGAAGGCAGACGCAGGCTTCGAGATTATGCAGAAGTTAGGTATCGAGTACTATTGCTTCCACGATGTTGACCTCGTAGCTGAGGCAGCTACCGTAGAGGAGTACGAGAAGAACCTGAAGGAAGTGGTTGCTTACCTGAAGCAGAAGCAGGCCGAGACCGGCATCAAGCTGCTCTGGGGTACAGCCAACGTATTCGGCAACAAGCGTTACATGAACGGCGCCAGCACCAACCCCGACTTCGACGTTGTAGCACGTGCTATTGTTCAGATTAAGAATGCCATCGATGCAACCATCGAGTTGGGTGGTACCAACTACGTATTCTGGGGTGGTCGTGAAGGTTACATGAGCCTTCTGAACACTGATATGAAGCGTGAAAAGGAGCATATGGCTACCATGCTGACAATGGCTCGCGACTATGCTCGCAGCAAGGGCTTCAAAGGAACCTTCTTAATTGAGCCCAAACCCATGGAGCCCAGCAAGCACCAGTATGATGTGGATACAGAGACCGTTATTGGTTTCCTAAAGGCACACAATCTGGATAAGGACTTCAAGGTAAACATCGAAGTGAACCACGCAACTCTGGCAGGTCACACCTTCGAGCATGAGTTGGCATGCGCTGTTGATGCCGGCATGCTGGGTAGCATCGACGCAAACCGTGGTGACTACCAGAACGGATGGGATACCGACCAGTTCCCCATCGATCACTACGAACTGACTCAGGCTATGATGCAGATTATCCGTGGTGGCGGCTTCAAGGACGGAGGTACCAACTTCGATGCCAAGACCCGTCGTAACAGCACCGACCTTGAGGATATCTTCATCGCTCATATCGCTGCTATGGACGCTATGGCTCACGCTCTGCTCAGTGCAGCAGATATTATCGAGAAGTCTCCCCTCCCCGCTATGTTGAAGGAACGTTACGCCAGCTTCGACAAGGGCGAAGGTAAGAAGTTCGAGGAAGGTAAGATGACCCTCGAGGAGGCTTATGCTTACGGCAAGAAGGTTGGAGAGCCCAAGCAGACAAGCGGAAAGCAAGAGCTTTACGAAGCTATCGTAAATATGTACTAATCTATCTCAAATATATATATTGCGAAAAGGGGTCTCTCGGTATCTTGAGAGGCCCCTTTTTCTGCAGGATATTTACAAAACTTAAAAGTGGAAACTTAAATCAAATCCGCATTGGAAGGGATTGCCACGCTGAGCCATATATACCTCACGCCCCGTAGCCTTACTTGAGAAAGCAAAGGTATTATATTTACTGTCTGTAATATTGCGCGCCCAAAGGTTTAGTTTACATAGTCCTAAGTCTGCCAATACATGGGCGCCAAGTACCGCATAGAAATTCTGAGAATAAGTATTAGACTCATCCCACCAGATTTTTCCCTGACCATTCATATTGGCACCAACGGTCAGACCCTTCAGGACTGAACAGTTTGTATCGAACGTGTAATCAACTATGGCAGAAAGTGTGTGCGCAGGAACGTAAGGTACTTTCTTGCCTTTGTAGTCTATTTCATCTGCGTTTCTGCTGGCACGGTTCTTATATTCCTTAAAAGCTGCATGAGTATAGCCATAACCCAATGACCATGCAAGGTGATTGCTGACGGCACTACCGCGCAATGTCAGTTCCATACCACAACTATAACTCTTTCCCGCATTTACCATCTTGCGTCCGTAACCGTAATCCTCCGTAAAGACTGAAAGTTGCTGATTACGTATCAGCATGTAGAAAAAATTCAGGTCGGCATGTATCAGGTTGTTGAAGAGATTGGCATGTGTACCCAACTCATAGTTCCATGACTCTTCGGGTTTGAACTTGATACCCTCACAGATTGATTCGTATTTTGCCTCATCTATGGTAACAATGCTTTCTACATTCTGATGTGTGCTCTGTGCCTCCTGAGCAGCTGCCATAATAACATTTGAATTGGTCTGAAGATCGTTCTGGATGATATCGCCAAACGACTGTATGTTGAATCCACCGGCACGATAGCCCTTAGTAACGGTAGCATAGATGTTACTGCCATTATCAAACTTATAGGTCAAGCCAAACTTAGGCAACAACTGACTGAATCCTGCCGACTCTGTGTGATCATAGAGCGAAAGAACACGTGCCATGGCATCCTGTCCCATTATGCTGAAGTTCAGGCGGAAGTCACCCTTGGTGTCATACGCTATCTTGGAATGTGTATAGTCATAGCGCAGACCTGCGGTTGCCGTCAGACGGTCTGTCAGATCGAAGTTCGACTCGTGATATACACCAATGTTTGCCTGTGGTGTATGGAAGAGACAAGGAACCAACATTTGTACTCCTATGTGCACACCGCCAGCTTGCTCGATGGTTGCCTTAGCTGCTTCCTCAGGCATACGGGCCGACATAGAAGCCAAAATGGAATTGTAGATGCCAGCCTCAGCCTGATCTAGACGCATGTTCTTCTTCATCATATCACCAAAAGCTGTTCCAAAGGTGTTGGGAGCTGTTGTTTTCAGCCACTGATATGAACCAAACACGCCTGTTGTCCAATGCCAACGGCTCTGGTTATTACTTTTGAAGGTAAACTCCTGCGTAATAGCATTGCTCAACTGAGACTGGTCAACAACAATAAAATCAATAGATGAGTAATCGTTGTCCATCAGCAGGTTGTCCTTCAGATACTGATAGCTGGTGTTGGAACTGAAATCAAATCCTTCGCCACGATATTTCACTACAATACCCGTATTAAGCATATTACGATTATATTTACCTTGCTTATCTTGGTCTGGTTCTGAGATGACTTTTCCGCTTTCAGGCTCCAGCTCACCATAGGGATATGCATGCTGTTTTACATACTGATAGTCAGCCATCCAGTCGAACGACAATTTATCGGTAGGCTGATATACCAGACGCAGTCTGCTTCCTGCCTCGTTCATATCGTCGGCGCGCTCACCTGTCAGTGTATTTTTCCAGAAGCCATTGGTGCCATTATAGAAAGCGCCTACAGAATAAGCCAGTTTATCATTTACCTTATTATAATGGCTCACCTCAGCATTACGGTACATGTGGGTGCCAAAACCCAAGTTGACATCTGTTCCCTGATAACGCAACGGGTTCTTGGTATATTGACGTACCAATCCACCCTCGGTATTGATACCATAAAGTGTACCTTGGGGACCACGGAGTACATCTACACGGTCTAACTGCCATACGTGACTGTTAAAGGCAGACTTGTTCATCAAGGGAATATCATCCACGTATATACCCATAGAAGGACTGTTTACGCGAGACCCGATACCACGTACGTATATAGAGGAGGTGAAACGAGCACCATAGTCCGGCATCACAAAAGCAGGAACATAACTTGAGATGTCGCGCAGGTCACGGACGCCAAGGTTTCCCATCTCCTTTCCTGTCATAACTGTAGAACTTACGGGCTGCAGTCTCAGGCTCTTGAACTCCTTGATTCTGGGTGCAATAACCACCTCATCAAGATTATACACGCGTGATGAGTCTATGGGTGCTTCTTCCGTCTCGGCTTTTACCGAGGAAACAACCCCAGCAAGAAGCGATGCTGCAATAATAATTCTTTTCATTTCTTTATATGTTATTCTGGTTTTATTATTCTTTTTACCATGTTTGCGGCCTGTGTGATGCGGTGGCCCATTCCTATTCCGTCTCGTAGGTTGCCACCAATGATAAGACCTGAATATTGTCTCTCTATGGAACTCACAGCAGAGAGACGCTGTTCGCTGTCTACCTCATATTGCGGTATAGCGTATTGGTGACGCGAAATATTGAAAAAATCAGGCTTTGCCTCCGACGGGAACTTCAGCATAGCGTGTAAACCTTCTGTTACAATGTCTTTTATTTCGTCGTCACTCTTCTCCATCATCTCTGGATGTTTGGAACCTCCTAAAAAGAAAGAGAACAAAGCACCACCCTTAGGAGCACGCTGCGTGAAGCAGGCTGATGGGAACAGAATTCCCAATAGTTTTTGCCTTTCTTTCGTGGGGACTAAACCGCCAAAGGCACAATAATCACCACCAAAGGTATCTGGCATACCTACATTCACTTCAATGATGGGTGCATATACCAACTTGGCAATATCATCCATTCGCTTCTTATCAACAAAGGGCAACAGCTCTGGAAGGTTATAGGCTCCGCATGTAGTAATGACCCACTGACTTTGCAGTTGCTGCACCTGTCCATCGGCACCAATGAATATTGTTATCCAACCATTTCCCTCAGGGTTTATCCGTACATCCTTTACACCTAAGGATATATTTTCCTTACCGATATAATCGGCCTCAGCCTGTGTAATCTGGCTCAGACCGCCTTGAGCAGAGAAAACCTTCTTCGTAGCCAGACGGTCACGTTCAGTTTTCGGTTCTTTCATTTTGGCAATACTGCCGCGTATGAAACTGCCATATCCCTGTTCCAAAGCATAGAGTTTGGGCAAAGCAAAACGTACTACCAGCTTATCTGGATTACCTGCATAGACACCAGAGATAAAAGGGTCAACTGCATAGTCCAGAAACGACTTACCTAAACGTCGGACCGTCAGTGAAGCTATGCTCTCATTGGGATTATTGCCTCGCTTGCGCCAAGGTTCCCCAAGGATACGCAACTTATCTGAGAAGCGAAACAAAGGAGTGGTGATACCACTGAACAGTCCCGAAGGAAGGTCGTAGAAACGCTTTCCCTTCCATATCAGTCGGCGCTTGGCAGCATCAGGGGCAGTTTCCAATTGGCAACGGCCTTCGGATGTTATAGCCAGGTCATTCATCAGCTCAGCCACCTCTGGTGTTGAAACAGCTCCTGTGGAAGGACCCGTTTCAAATATATAATGTTTAAAGCGCTGTGTCTGTATTTGTCCGCCGACACGGTTGTCGGTCTCGACAACATGCACATGGACACCCTTGCGCTTTAGCCAGTAGGCTGTGCTCAAACCTGTGATGCCTGCACCAATTACTGTGACTTCAGTCTGTTCCATTATCCTGTGGTCTGTCATTTTCGGGTGCAAAGGTACAAAGATACGCTTATACTCACAATCCTCATTTATATGGATTTTGAGCTTAAGAAAGGTGTACGGACATAAAAAACTGTTAATATTTATCTCATAAATCCAGAATATTAAGGAAATCACATTATATTTGTAGCAAAAAAATAGCAAAAAGCATCTAATATGAGACAACAACAATGTGCCGCTATTATCCTATTTGCACTTATCATAGCATCCAGTCTGACTAGTTTTGGCTGCTATAGTTGCATGAGCAGACGTGTTAATGAGGATATGAACCGTGCCCTTGCCCTGACCATGCAGGAACAGCAGAGCGATGTTATCTGCCAGGATACTATACGAACCTTCAACAGCCATTTGCAGATTGCCGACCTCAAAGGCAAGGCTATTCTTGCCGTAGATGCACGCGGCAAGCGCTTCAAGGCGTACGCTCATTGTTCTGAAGCCACCATCTTTAGCCTGTCAGACCAGCGGCCAGCTATCCTTTTGTGGTCCATATCGTTCCTTTGGGCTATGTATATGTGGTACAGACGCCAGCAAGGCAAAGCCAATATGCTACCATTAACAACCATAGAGAATGGATTTGGCGGACTCACCTATTCCGAGACAGAAGGCCTGTTCTATACGGCTGACGGAAAAACTGTGGAGCTAACCCCTATGCAGCAGCAATTAATGGAGATGTTCTATAAATCACCAACCCACTCACTAAGCAAAAAGGAAATCTGCGATGCCCTTTGGCCCAAGAAACCAGATGCAAGCGATACACTCTATACACTTATCAGAAGACTGAAACCTGTCGTAGAGCAACATTCGCAGTTGAAAATCGAGTCGAACAGAGGAAAAGCATACCAACTGAAAATCAATTAGATAGCTTTTCTGTCAGACAAATGTCAGATTAATGTCAGGAAGATTTTTCCACTTGTAGCTTATTTTGTTCATAGCTTTGCGACGTGATTTTAAACGCAAAGCATGATGCAACAAAAAACATTTCAGAGAATCAACACCTGTATGGCATGGCTAATGTCTGTCATTGCCGCTATTGTTTATGGTCTGACCGTTGAGCCCACGGCCAGCCTTTGGGATTGTCCCGAATTTATTGCGTGTGGCTACAAATTAGAGATTGGACATCCGCCTGGGGCACCCTTCTTTATGCTGGTTGCCAACTTGTTTTCACAGTTGACCAGCAATCCTTCACAAGTGGCATTGATGGTAAACCTGCTTTCAGCACTCCTCAGTGCGGGCTGCATCTTTTTCCTTTTCCTTACTATTACACATTTTGCAAGGCAAAGCTTTCTGAGTGAAAAAACAAATCAATTATCTATTCAGAGAGTTATCACCGTCGAAGCATGCGGCATGGTGGGAGCCTTAATTTATACCTTCAGCGATACTTTCTGGTTCTCGGCTGTCGAGGCAGAGGTCTATGCCTTCTCCAGTTTCCTGACAGCCCTGATGTTCTGGTTAATTCTAAAATGGGAGGATGAAGCTGACAATCC
>Ga0310786_10010061_pt1 | contig 11919 bp, 12 predicted proteins | sample AusTroGonzalo_MG_FD_203881 | JGI IMG/M metagenome (GOLD analysis project Ga0310786, IMG submission 203881) | Bovine rumen microbial communities from tropical cattle in Woodstock, Queensland, Australia - Gonzalo_03 (v2) (version 2) | ecosystem: Host-associated > Mammals > Digestive system >... | reverse complement strand
TCACCTTTTTTATCACTTCATCCTATACGGCCCAAACCGCCCCACCTTCTTGCAATATTCCTCGTACTCCTCGCCGAAGTCGCGGCGGAGGCGGGATTCTTCGGTGCGGACTTGGACGAGCATGATGGCGACGAAAACTATGAAGACGACCACCGATTGCCAGGTCCAGATCCAGATGCAACAGCCTATCAGATAGACGAATATGCCGGTGAGCATCGGGTTGCGGCTGAGACAGTAGGGACCGTCGGTCATCAGGTGCTTGGTGCGCGGGGCGACCTCGTGACCGAAGGCGTCCATCGGGTTTCCGTCGCCCACGCGGCGCATATAGACGATGGCCCAAATGCTTAATGCCAAGCCTGCTACAGCGAGAAGTAACGTGATGATGACTTGTGCGGTGTTGACATCCGTGGCGGGCCGACCAGAACAGAGCCACATGATCACGGGGATCAGCACCACAAACAGCACGAAGCCGAGCGCATAACCGAAAGTTTCTTTCAGCTTGTTCATCTTAACGAATCACTTTGGTAAACACCGGAGCTTGGCCGTTCTCAACGGTTACATAGACCTTCAATTCGCCGGCAGGCGGCATGTTCGGCTTGTTCTCGCGGGGAAGATCTTCAGCGGTGAAGAGGTACTCCATGCCGTCGGGAAGAGTGCGGGATGCCACTGTCTTAGCCTTCGCATGCATCATCGGGTAGTCACCGACAGCTGCGTCGAAGATGGCGGCCTCTTCTTCGCTAACTTCGTGTTGCGCAGGGAATTCCTCCAACTTCACAAACTCGCCTTCGAGATAGCCGTTGGCCTTCAGGAACTGATCTACCTCCTTGGGCATTGCGTCCATGCGGGCGGCGCGAACACCGTAGCCGGGCATCACCTCCGCATTGGGCTCAGCCTGCATAATATCCTTCACGCTGGATTCCAAACCGCCGCTGCCGAAGGTGCAGAACGGCACGATCTTCTTGCCGCTCAAATCAGCATTGAGGAAGAACTTTTGTACGGGCGGCGCGTAGGTTCCGAACCAGACGGGATAGCCGATGAAGATGATGTCGTAGTTGGCGAGCTCGGCTTTAATCGGCTGAATGTCAGGGATGTTTCCCTGCTCGTGTTCTTGCATGCAGCGTTCGATGGTGGCTTGGAAATCGCCATCGTAAGGGTTCACCGCCACAATCTCCTCGATGTCAGCACCCAACTTCGTGGCAATCTCGTTCGCCACGGCTTTGGTGTTGCCGGTTTGGGAGTAGTAAAGCACCAGCATCTTCGGGGTTTCCTCTTTCGGGGCTTCTTTCTTCGAACCGCAAGAGACGGCGGTCAGCGTCACGGTCGCAAGGACCAGCAAAAGGTTGATGTTTCTCATTTTATTACGTTTTTTTGTTGTTTATTGACTTCTTTCCCTCACACCGCATTTCGTGTGATTTGCACCTACTTCATTCCAGGGGTTGCGCTTCGCTTACCCCTGGCTACCGAGCTCTTGCCCCTACGGGGCTGCTTAAGGAAGTAGTTTTTTTATTCGTTCCGCCACCTCCTCTGGGTGGTCCACCAGCAGCTGCCCGTGGTTCATCTTGTCAAATATCTCCACGTGGGCAGTGGGACAAAGCGACAGCAGGTGCTTGACTTGCGGTTTGGCGGCGAAGGCCTCCCTGGTGCCGTACCAAAAGTGTATGTCAGGGCCACTGATGGATTCCAATGTATTAGTATAGACGGACTTATACCCTTCCCTTACGGCGCGGGTTCTGTCCGATGGAAACACCTTTTTCACCTCATCCAATAGCACATCGAAGTAGTGCGAATGGAACAGCCACCGCCAGAAGCCGGTCCAGTGGTAGCAAGTCCACACGTTGAAAGCCTGGTAATAGCGCAGCGGGTTCACGCTCCATCTCGGCAACGCCAGGAGCGGTGCGGCATCCATAATGGCGTGATTGACAGCGATTTCTTTGCGCTCCATCATCCGCGAGAGAATCTTTCCGCCTAACGACAATCCGTAGGCAACATCTAGTTTCCCGTCGAAATGCTCTCGCACATAACGATTGACCTGCGCCGCTTGGTCGTCCACGGAGGTGAAACGCGAGGGCTTCCCGATCAGAAAACCGTCAATCTCCGCAGCCACAATGTAGAAGCGATCCTTTAGCAGCTCCACTAATGGGAAAAAGATCTCGTGCGACACGCCCAATCCCGGCAGCAGCAACAGTGTCGGATTCGTCCGGTTTCCGTAGTCGTGAAAATCCATTGTTCCATCAATTTTTCGTGGCGGCAAAAGTACGTTTTTTTTCTCACAAAAAAGTGTACCTTTGCGCCCTCAAAAAATCGGGCAGAAAAGTATATGAAACCTTGGCAAATAGCGCTATTTATCATTTTGATAATCACCTGTTTAGGGATTATCAGCTTTTTCTTTCCCGAAGATGGCGTCACGCTCGCCAAACACACGATTAACTTCCCGTCTATCGAAAATGTGCTGGCCGACCCCGATGCCGACCTTCCTGACCTGCCTGGCGATAGCCTCTCACGCGACAAACGCATCCCCAGAGCCACGCTTTTCAACCGCAAGAAACGCGAGGCCATCATCGCGCAAATTGCCAAAGAGGATTCCATCAAACAGAAACGCGTTGCAGAACAATTAGATACGCTCGAACATTTCAAGGTTACCCTCGCTACGGAAGGCCATTTCTACCTGCCCGAAGGAGATGTCACCTATTTCGACAAATTCTTTGCGAAAGCCGCCGCCGCAAAAGGGAAAGGCGAGGTGTTACGCGTGTTGCATTACGGCGATTCGCAGATTGAGATGGACCGCATTTCGGGTAATTTGCGTGCATACTTCCAGTCGAAATTCGGCGGCGGTGGTCCAGGCTTACTGCCTGCTGTTCAGACCGTTGCCTCTTACGCGGTGAGCCAATCGGCCTCTGGTCCGTTCACCCTCTACGCCTCCTACGGCGATGGAGCTCGTGCGCGCGGCAACTACGGTCACATGCTCAAATGCTACCGACTGACCGGTGGCGGTACCTTCAGTGCCAACGCCACCACCAACAAACGCTCAGACAGTCGCGTGAAACGGTTCTCCCGCGTCACGCTACTCTATAACGACCACGACGGCAAGTTCCGCGCTTCCCTCAGCGACCGCAAGCATGGCTACGATTCCATGTGTATCAGCGCGGGAACGGGCATCCATGCATTCCTCTGGCAGACAGACTCTTCCACCGCATCGCTGCGTATTAACATGCAAGGCACCGCCGACATCTATGGTATCATGATTGACAACGGACCGGGCGTGAGCGTCGATAATATCCCGCTGCGAAGCTCCTCCGGCAATCAGTTCACCCTCGTCACCGACACCATCCTGCGCAAATGCTACCAACTTTCCAACGTCGGGATGATTATCATGCAGTTTGGTGGCAACACGGTGCCGTCGGTCTATAGCACCAAGTCCATCAACGACTATTGCGCCCAGATGCAGAAGCAGATACGTCGCGTGAAGAGCGCGTGCCCCAACGCAACTATTCTCTTCATCGGTCCTTCCGACATGAGCCACTCCTATAGCGGCTCCCTGCAGACTTACAAATTCTTGCCTGAGATGATCGACAGTTTGCGCAATATGTGTCTTCGTAACCATGTGGCTTACTGGGATTTGTATGAAGTGATGGGCGGCAGAAACTCTATGGTTGCCTGGGTGAAGAAAGGTTGGGCGGGTCCCGACTACGTGCACTTTACCCCCACGGGCGCGAACTACGTGGGCAAGACTCTGTCCGAGAATTTCGCGACCTTGTATGAACTCTACCTCACCCGCCGCAAGATGGGTGAACAACAATTCGACAATCTATGGGAGGCCGCCGAAAACTAATACTTATCCCATTGATTATCTGTGTGATGCATTCGTTTGCGCAGACGGACGAAGCCACTGACAGCGTGGCGATAGAGATGCAGATGGACACCTCTGCCGTGTGGGTGCTCCCCGAATTGTTCTCCGACTACGATTCCACTTTTTCTTTCATTCATTTCAACGAAGATACGCTCTATTGGGGCAAAGACAGCATGAATTTGGTGCGTTTTTACCAAAAATGGAACGATGTGATACAAAACAAGCGGGGTAACGTCCACATTATGCACATAGGCGGCTCGCATGTGCAGGCAGGCACGATGTCGCACCGCATCCGCAAGCATGTTTTGGCGGAATATGGCGATGAACCTGCCGACCGTGGTCTTATCTTCCCCTATTCAGCGGCCAACGTCTGCAACAATCCCCGCGATTACTGTATCACTCGCTCAGATGCTTTCTCTTTGATTCGCAACGTTTATAAGGAGTATCCGTCGCCATTGGGCATGTCGGGAATCTCCGTATATTGCACGCAATCAGTGCATTCCATCAAGTTCAAGATGAACGAGCCCGCATACGATTTCGCCACCGACACGCTCGTTCTTTTCGGTCGCTCCAACGGCCATTACGTCGATCCGATTCTGAAATACGACACGATTTGGCGTTTTGCGGACGAAACCGACACCGTGAACGACCGTTTCTATTACTACCTTGATCGTCCAGTGCAGGAGTTCACGTTCTATTTTCCTTGCGGCGCACCGGACACATTTTTCGTGAACGGAGTATGGTTGAAGAACGGTAAACCGGGCGTAACATTTACGTCCATAGGCGTTAACGGCGCTGCGCTGCCCTCTTACTTGCGTTGTAAGAACTTCACCCGCGACATGAAGGCTTTCCCGCCCGATTTGGTTATTTTCGGTATCGGCGTGAACGACGCTTATGGCAATGACTTTGATTCTACTGTCTTCAAAAACAACTACTTACAGCTTGTCGGTCGCATTCGCGAGGCCAATCCCGATTGTGCGTTTATCTTCCTGTCGAACAACGACACTGGGAAGAAAGTGAGACGCGGACGCTACACTGTGAACCAGACAGGTCCGCAGGTGAGCGAGACGATGAAGCGTTTGGCCGACCTCACGGGCGGTGCCTGTTGGGACCAGTTTGAGGTGATGGGCGGACTCGGCTCCATGGCCAAATGGCAGGCCAAAGGGCTGGCTCAGAAAGACCGTGTGCACTTCACCGTGAATGGTTACAACCTCATTGGCGACCTTTTCTATCATGCTTTTGTTCAACCACTTAAATCACTGCAACAATGACCTGGGAGAATATTTCACAATTTCTGATCAACCTGTTCTCATTTGATGAGACACATCCGTTGCTGTTCACCCAGTTCAACTTCTGGGCCTTCTTCGCTATCGTGTACGCGCTTTTCGCCCTCTTCCATAGCAAACGACTGCTGCGCAACACGTTCCTCTTCTTTGTCAGCTTGCTATTCTACTATAAAACCTCCGGCCTATTCGTCCTTATCTTGCTGTTTGATACCTTCTTAGACTACTTCCTCGGCATCTTCATGGACAAATCGCAGCGCAACGGTCTGCGCAAGACGTTCATGATTTCCGGCGTGGTCATTAACTTGCTGGTACTCTTCTACTTTAAGTACGCTTATTTCTGCACCGATGCCTACAACACCATCGTGGGCAGCGAGCACGAGGTTATCAACTGGCTCGCGCAGTGGGCCAACGATTGGTCGGGAAGCAACTATTTTGATGCCTCCAAGATTCTACTCCCCGTGGGTATCTCATTTTATACCTTCCAGAATATCAGTTACTTGGTGGATGTCTATAAGCGGAAAATTTCGCACGTTTCCAATATCCTCGACTTCGGGTTCTACGTCTCGTTCTTCCCGCAGCTGGTGGCTGGTCCTATCGTCCGCGCCGACCAATTCGTGCCGCAGCTCTACAAGAAGTTCTTCCTGACCCGACGTCAATTCGGCATCGCCGTTTTCTGGATTCTTAACGGATTAGCCAAGAAGCTGATAATGAGTGACTATCTCGCAGTCAATTTCGTGGATAGGGTCTTCAACAACCCGTCACTGTTCACCGCGTTCGAGAACCTATCGGCACTGTTCGTCTATTCGCTGCAGGTCTATGCCGACTTCTCGGGCTACACCGACATCGCCATCGGCGTGGCCATGCTGATGGGTTTCTACCTGCCCAAGAACTTCAATTCGCCATATAAGGCCACCAACCCGGGCAATTTCTGGAAACGGTGGCACATTTCGCTCTCCAACTGGCTGAAAGACTACCTCTACATCCCGCTAGGCGGTAACCGTAACGCCACTTTCGGCACCTATTTCTGCATCTCGCTCATCGCGGGAGTCATCATTCTGCTCACCAAGAGCGCGGTGGTGACCAGCATCATCGGCGGTATTGCGTTGGCGTTGATTGTCGCTTCGCTTGTCAGCAAGAAAGCGCGTTTGAAGATCAGTACCAATCTTAACATGATGAATACCATGTTGTTAGGCGGTCTATGGCACGGAGCCTCGTGGAACTTTATGATTTGGGGCGGTCTGAACGGCATTGGCATCTTGGCATACAAGATTTGGCGGCACTGCAACATGCTTGTGCGCAGTACAATCGCCACAGTATTCTTTGTCACATTCTTGATTACCAATCATTTGTGGCCGCATCCTGCGTTAATGATCGGCGTGGTGTGGACAGGTATCTGGTTTGCGGGCACGCTCATCAAGACGGTCTTCACGCTCATCAAACCTGAAAAAACAGTGGAGTGGCTCGACAAGACGTGGGGCATTTTCCAAACGTTTGTCTTCATCAGCTTCACGCGTTTGTTCTTCCGTTCAGGCTCCAACCTTGATCCTGCCACCGCCAACGAAACGGCGTGGGAGACGGCAAAAGCGATGGTTAACAGTATCGGCGGACAGTGGAACGTGGCGGCCATCCCCGACATTATCGCCAATTACAAGTTCGTCTTTATCATGTTCGTGTTGGGCATGATTATCCACTGGTTACCAGAACGTTGGAAACGCTGGTACCGCATCAACTTCGCCATGCTCCCGCTCTGGCTGATGGGAATCATCGTGGTGGTCGTCGTCTTTGTGCTCTATCAGTTTGTTACTGCGGATTTGCAGCCGTTTATTTACTTCCAGTTCTGATAGGGTCGAGGGTCAAGGGTCGAGGCAATAGGCAATAGGGAAAAGGCAATAGGGAATAGGGTCAAGGGTCGAGGCAGTAGGAAAAGAGAAATAGTTATGTTTTGGAATTACTTTGTTTTTGTGGGGTTTGCGGTGGTTGTGGTGGGAGGAATAGTCAGTAGTGTTTACGCCCATAAGATGGAGCATATACTCCAAGATGAAGGGGTGGAAACCAGTACCCTTTCCTTCTTTGTCTTTCCCCAGTTCTTGCATGAATACAGACGTTTCCTGCAAACGCTCACGGACCAGGAGAAGCTGGAAAGATACAGCAAGGTGTGTCGTCAAGCGTGCCTTTGGTGAAACATTTCCCTCATTGCCCTTGCCACTATGTTTGTTGTGACGTTTGTTAGTATGATTAGATAATTAAACGCCACACTGTTAAATTACACCAGTATTGCATGTTGCAGTTTTATTGCAAACTGTGTTACACCTTGATGGATGCGCTCTACAGTTTTTGGCGAGGGTTTCCGATGGCCGGTTACGTAATGGCTCAGTTGTTTGCTGTTGATACCTGTAATTTTCTGCAAGCCGGTAAGGGTGAGAGTGTCTCCGTAATACCGTAGGAAGCTGGCAGTATCGTAGGCGAACTCAAATTCAAATTCGGGGAGCGACTTTCCAGATTCTTTGGCCAGCTCTATCATCTCGTTATGGCATTCGAAGAAATCCTCTTTGGCCTCCTCTTCGGTGTTGCCACATCCAAGAAACATGCAGTTATGCTTTTCGCTGCGAGCATGAATGGAGACCATGCCGTCGCGTCCCACTTCTATGATTGCTTTTATTTTTTCCATATTACTATGATACATTTATCGGTCAGATTCTGATTCCTGATTGGCTCACAATGTCAGCCAAAGTACCATCCGCAACTTCCTTTGCCCCGTGGCGCGGAATTGGGAAGTGGCTATGTGTGATGGTGCTGTACCAGATGTCATGTCGCTTACCATGCCTCACAAAGTAGCATTCTTGTGCTTTGAGTATCCGTTCTAGTTCTTTAGTCTTCATTCGTTTTCATCTTTTAGTACAACGCCGCAAAGATATAAAATTATCTATCATAATAGATCTGTTTCAACATTTTATTTTGATGTCTTTTTATGAGAACAAAAATACAACAAAAACAAGCCTTTGTCAAGATTTTTGCGATTATTATAAATCCCTGACAACTAATATATTGTAATTCGTAAATCAACCATTTAACATTTAATAGTTAAATTTAAGATTTGATTTTCGCAGAAAAGAAGGGTTTGTGGCGCCAATCGTCTGTTGGCAAAAATCGTATCTTTGCCTCAACATTTTGAATCCATCAACCGATTCGAATTTGCAAATCTTGGCGAAGTTTATGGACAAGGATGCTGCTTTCGTGATATTAGTTACGAACACAGATTACACAGATGCACACAGATATTAATGCCACCATCTGTGCAAATCTGTGTGCATCTGTGTTCGAATTATCAGCACTCGACTATTACCCAGAAAACATCACTATTGATACGAATACGACCTTTAGAATTAAAAAATGTTCAGCATATTTAATTATTTTGTATGTTTGCAACCGAATAACAAAATTAATAATAAAATTTGAAAGCAAAAAGTATGGAATTTTATTACAAAACAGAGAGTTACGCAATCAATGGGGCTGCTATGCGTGTCTATAATGTGCTTGGTCCAGGTTTTGTTGAGCCGATCTACCAAGAGGCATTGGAAATTGAGCTTCAAAGAAGGAACATCCCTTTTATCCGTGAGCCAGAAATTGAAATCTATTACGATGGGGTAAAATTAAAAAAGAGATTTCGTCCAGACTTTATATGTTACGATAAGATTATTGTAGAACTTAAAGCAGTGATGGAATTAGATGACTGGAACCGAGTACAAGTATATAACTACCTGAAAGCCACGAAAATGAAAGTAGGATTATTGTATAATTTCGGGCATCCCGAAGGATTAGAGTATGAACGCAAGGTAATGTGATTTTTTTATACGAACACAGATTACACAGATGTACACAGATATTAATGCCATCATCTGTGCAAATTTGTGTGCATCTGTGTTCGAATTACACAACAAAAACATCCCTTTGTGGGTTCGTTTAAATCCCGAACGCCTCACGATGCCACAAAACGTAGCGATAGGCCTTCATCAATAGGCTGAATTTCGAGAAACTGCGGTCCTGCATGGAGGTTGGGGTGATTTCGCCGATGAAGCGCATGAACGGCAGATTCGTGGCGGGGAACGAACGATCGTCGCACTGAATTTGGAACGGAGTCTTGTAAGGGTAGTAGCCGTAATTACACGAATTATCGGTGTGGCTTACCACCAACGTCTTGCCAGCCTTGTTCTGAAAGGTGACTTCGAAAGTGCTGGCAGAGGTGCAGCTTCCATCTTGGTAACTTTGGATAATTTCCGTCCAAATGCTGTCGCTGAGTTGGGGAAGAACTTCCAAAACGCGCTCCTTAGTGGCACTGTCGCACCATGTACTAAAATCCACCATCTTCCTGGCGTATGGGAATATAAACCGCCCGAGAGAGTCGTAATCTTCTTGCGTAAATCCTATATCCGACACTTTCACGGATGCATCATACCCCGTGTTGAGTGCCTTCAGCTCCTTACGGAGCTCTTTGTCAGTGAAGGTATGTGAGAACTTTGCACCTTTTCTCCAAAGCGACAACTTATTGATAACGAATTTGTTGCCTTTCAGATGATAAAGAACTCTCTCCGAATAGCGTTGTCCATCGCAGGGAAAGAACTTGTAAACGATGTCAATCGACTCAATCGGGCTCTTCAAGAATTCATCCAACGGACGCTCAAGGCGGTATGGTGTGACGACGGGTGTGTCTATTTTTGCAAGATACTGTCGCGCACCGTCGGAGAGCAGCAAGTTTCCATTGAGTTCGCCCGTACCGATTTGTACATCCTCAATGGGGAATGTGGTCTTCAGATGCCTGTACCACTTCTGGTTATGCTGGTCGAAAAGGATAAGATCATGAGGGCTATCCAAAGCAACACGGAGATCACCTGACTCGAGTTCCTGCTTAATGTCGCCGTTTTTATCACGGATATAGCAATAACGGTTCGGCTCTATCGGTATATCTTCGGTGTAAAGCCCGTAAGCGGTCAATCCATCCGCTGAAATACGGTACAGACTGTCAATCCGCTCTTGTAGGGCAGACTTCCTATTGTCATTATAAGAATAACCATAAACAGCTTGATTGTCAGCGTGTTTGACCACTGTAAAATAACAAGGACCGTTTGTGTTCACGGTGTCGAAAGTAACTAAATCAGCACTTCGAAGCAATTGGTTCTCCCGTGTGACAATCACCCATTCGTCGTTGTCGCGATCCACGGCAAAATCGCGGATGTTAAGCGGGATTTCCCGCCAGCAGATGCTATCAATAGATGTCCAGAAATAGCGGTCGGCTTGCTCCATCATCATCTTGGAGCGGCAAATCGCATAAGAGTAGAAAAAATAGTTCTTCTTTATTTCGGGGTGTTGGTCGTATGGAGTGGGAATCTTCTCATAATGCGCCCAGTTGTCGCGGGTCATCATCAGACTTTCCCTTGAAATGCCTTCGGAATCTTTCCAATTGAGACGTCCCATTCCGTCGTGCCCGTTGTCATCCATATCGAAGCGAAACTCACGGTCAGGAATCCTTGCAATTTCCTGAAAATGCAAGCCTTTGTCGGACGAATAGTACATGATACTGTCCACGCGAAGCCAAACTTGTCCGCCTTCCCGACCTAAGGCCCATATTTTGCCCCGTTCCATCTGATACGGCATAGAAAGGTGATTCCAAGTTTTGCCTCCGTCTGTGGAGCGTAAGTATTTGTTATAGTACTTGTTCGTATCCGACGGATCGAATATTCTGCCGAAAATGAGCATGGTATTCGTGTCAGGGCATACCACATAACTCAAATACACACTATAACCGTATGGGCTCGACAAACTCTTCCATGTGTCGGACATGTCGTTCATGTGCCATACGTCATAGTAATCGCTCATCCAGATTTCGCCCGAAGGAGAAACGGCGAACGAGGTATTGCTTGCAGTGAGGCTCAGGCTTGCCTTATAGTCACGGACCGTGTTCTGTCCTACAGCGCTGGCCAAGCACAGCAGCATAAGTATTGTGTTGATAATCTGTTTCATGACGAGACGCTTATTATTGAGGTGCAAAAATACATTTTTTGACATTGTTCTATTAATAGGATGCGAAAAATGCAAAGGGTTGCAGTTGGTTGAAAAAAATATTATTTGTCAACAATCTAAAAAAAATGTATTTTTGCCTTTGCAAAAAAATTGAGATAAGTAATCGTATATTAATCACATATTATTCACCAAAATTTTATCAAAATGAAAAAAGTATTTTCTATCGCAATCGTTTGTTGCCTCGTGGCAATGACTGGCCTTTTCTCCTCTTGCACACCTAGAGAAGATGGCGACTGGCTCTATTTTGTTAGAGTGGACGAGAACACCGAAAATTCCTTGAAAAACAATTTCAATGTGTTCGCATATCCTATTGTCGCTGAAAGCATGAAAGCCGATGCTGACAGATATGATCCAAACACGGGTATGTTTGTCTTCAGAGGCGAGAAGAAAGAAGTGACAAAGAGAGCTGAGGATTCCTTCAATAAGGCTATAACCAAAGTTGAGAACGATCCCGAATACAACACCCTCATCATTTTGGCTGGCATCAAAGTCAATTTGACTCGCACGAACCGCGATACCAACCAGGAAGAAGTCGTTTACAGCCGTACCTTAAAGGACAAATAATAGTTACTCTTTTCACATCATAAAACTAATTTTGCTATGAAAAAACACCTTCTGTTTTTGATTGCAATCTGCACACTCACGATGATGACCGTTTCTTGCAACCGGGAAAATGGCGGCGGTAGTAATACTGGTTCTAACCCCACTGTC
>Ga0310786_10010056_pt1 | contig 11922 bp, 8 predicted proteins | sample AusTroGonzalo_MG_FD_203881 | JGI IMG/M metagenome (GOLD analysis project Ga0310786, IMG submission 203881) | Bovine rumen microbial communities from tropical cattle in Woodstock, Queensland, Australia - Gonzalo_03 (v2) (version 2) | ecosystem: Host-associated > Mammals > Digestive system >... | reverse complement strand
CAGCCGCTCATACAGAGGGCTCAGCTCGGTCTCGGACAGGGGGATCTGCTGTCCTGTGCTCTCGTTGACGCTGATGATCCTTCGCTCGCTTTTATCCTCCGGACTCTGCAGATGGCGCGCATGCCGGGCGCTCTTCATGCTCTGGCGGATCTCATGGAAGTCCGTCACCGTATCGCCCACGGAGATCAGCAGCCTGTTCTCCCCGGACAGTTCCGGCAGATGCATCGCGGAATTGGCGAAGGAATAAGCCCGTTCCTCCGTATCCTCCGGATTGTCGCCCAGCACGAGCGCACGGGCGCCCTTTGGCGCGCCGCAGATATAAACGCAGCCGCCGCTCATCTCCGCCAGGGATGTCAGCGCGTTCCGGCAGGCAATCCGCTCTTCGCCCTCCGCCGGGAAGGCGATATCGATCACGGTATAGCTTCCGGCCGCCAGATTCACCCCCAGCTCGCGCATCTGCCGCAGGAGTGCCTCGTCGTCCTCCCGGTCGCCCTCGTCCGTAAACAGCGAGGCCAGCAGTTTGTCCCGCAGAAACTGGTTGCCGGAGGAAAGCCGCTCCCGCAGGGCGGTCAGATTCTCCCGGTCCCGGCGTTTTTCCTCGATCTGCCTGCTGACCCGGTCCAGCGCCGCTTCCAGTTCCTTCGCGGTCACGGGCTTGAGCAGGTATTCCTTCACGCCCAGGGAAATCGCTTTCTGGGCGTAGGTAAAGTCGTCGTAGCCGGACAGGATGATCCGCTCCACCCAGGGCATCGTGCGCTGGACTTCTTCGCACAGCCTGATTCCGTCCATAAAAGGCATCCGGATATCCGTCAGCAGGATGTCCGCGTTCAGGTCCCGCAGCATCGGCAGCGCCATCTCCCCGTCCGGCGCCTCTCCGACCAGCTGGTACCCCTTCTCCTCCCAGGGAAAGGAATTGCGCAGGTTCTCCCGGATCGCGATCTCGTCATCCACGAGAAAGACTTTCATCATTGTCGATTTCCTCCCTTGTGCGAATCGGGATCGTGAAGGATACTTCCGTTCCTTCCGGACCGGACTGGAAGACCAGGCCGGTCTGTTTCCTGTAATACAGGCGGATGCGCGTATCCACGTTCCTCAGGCCGAAGCCGGTATGGCCGGGCTCCAGCGCCGGCTGGGCGGTGGGCGTTTCCTCCCTCAGCATCTCTTCCACCTGGCGCAGCTGTTCCGGCGACATGCCCCTGCCCGTATCCGCTACCACAAAGGTCAGGATTCTGTTCTGCCGCGAAACCCGGATTGTGATCTTTCCGCCGCCGCGCTTGTTCTTGATTCCGTGGTATAGGGCGTTTTCCACCAGCGGCTGAAGCAGCAGCTTCAGCATATAGATCTCTTCGAGGTTGTCCGGCATCTCCACTTCATAATCCAGGATATCCCTGTACCGGATCTTCTGAATGCTGAGATAGGCGGACACATGCTTCAGTTCCTGCGTCACGGGGATCCAGTCTGCGCCGGCCGAAAGGGAAATTCGGAAAAAGTCGCTCAGGTTCCGGGTCAGTTCCACGACCTCTTCGCCTTTGCCGCTCTCAGCCTGCCAGACGATCGTGTCCAGCGTGTTATACAGAAAATGAGGGTTGATCTGCGCCTGAAGGGTCCGCAGTTCCGCCTTGGAAAGGTTGTCCTGCTTCTGGCGCACCTGGTCGATCAGCATCTCCAGCCGGTCGGCCATCTGGTTGATCTGCTCGCTCAGTTCCTTCAGCTCCGCCACGTTCATCCCGCGGACCCGGTCGCTGAAATTGCCTTCCGCGATTCTGCGGACCGTTTCTTCCAGGGAATAGATCGCCGTATGGATCGACGCCGTCAGTTTGCGCGTTTCGCTGCCGGTACGGACCAGCGCGATAATCAGCAGCAGGATAACCGCCACCACCGCCGTGATCAGAATGATCCGCAGCCTCCCGCTGGAAACGGAGGCATTCTTGATTTCCTCCGTCGTGAAAGCATCCAGCATGTCGGCCACCAGGCGGCCCACGTTGCGGACCTCGTCCACGATGCTCTCGATCTCCTGAATGGGCAGCCCCGCCGCCATCCCGTCCCGGACCTTCAGCACATACTGCTCCAGGGTGTCCATGGTCCGGCGGGCGATGGTCAGCTGAAGATGCCCGCCTCCCTCGGTTTCCGCCAGCAGATTGTCCAGCGTGGTCTCCGTCCGGGAAATAAGGTCCTCTACGCCGCTTTCCTCAAACGAAGCGCGCCCGGCCGCCACCGAAAAAAGGCTCTCCGCAATCGTTGTTTCCAGCGCCGGCTTCATTTCCGCCGCGGCGTCCATTCTCCGGATCATTGCCTGCGTCTGGGAAGAATACAGCATCATCACCACCAGGCCGATGATCAGCGGAACCGTCAACAGGATCGCGATGGAGCCGACCGACCGGCGGAGCTGGGCGGTGATGCTGGTTATACCGCTGCGGCGCATCTCAGAACCCCTCCACCTTCGGATCCGTCAGATCGTCAAAGTCCGTAAACATACCCTCTTCCGGAGAGTTTGTCTTGAGCACGGACCTGCCTTCGGTCAGTTCTTTGACCAGACGCATCACCGAGATGCCGAGGTCGGGCGTGCACTGTACCACGCAGTTGATCCGTCCGGCCTTGAGCGCGTCAACCGCTTCCTTTTCGCCGTCCACGGTAATCAGAACCAGGTCTTTCGGCACTCCTTCGGTCTTTTCCAAGACATCCAGCGCGCCCAGCGTCATCGAATCATTGTGGGAATAGATGACGTCAAAGCCGTCGCTGCCGTATTTCGTCAGCAGCTCCCGCATGCATTCCTCGCCCTTGCTGCGGAGGAAGTCGCCGTCCACGCTGTCTATCACCGTGAAACGGGCGTCCTGCCCGATTACGTCCATGAAGCCTTTCTGCCGGTCCCGCATGGGCGTGGAGTCCGGCGTTCCGCAGATCTCCACGATCCGCAACTTTTCAGCGCCGAGAGCGTCCGCTTTCCGGATCAGGTATTCTCCCGCCCGCCGGCCTTCGGCATAGAAGTCCGCGCCGACGTAGGCAGTATACAGGCTGTCGTCCTGGGTGTTGATCATCCGGTCCATCAGGATCACCGGGATCCCGGCCTGTTTCGCTTCCCTCAGCACGTTGTCCCATCCGGTCTCGACAATCGGGGAAAACACGATCACGTCCACCTGGTAGGCGATAAATGAGCGGATGGCGTCGATCTGTTTCTCCTGCTTCTGGTTGGCGTTTTCCATCATCAGGCCGTACCCGAAATCCTTCGCGGCCTGCTCCATACTGGCCGTGTTGGCGATCCGCCAGCTGCTTTCCGCGCCGAGCTGGGAGAAACCGACCACGATCGAAGAGCTGTCTTTTTCCGTTTCCTGTTTCCCGGCGCAGCCCGTCAGTCCGAGCAGCAGCACCAGTGCCAGAACCAGCGCAAACCCCTTCCTCATATTGCTCTTCCTCCCCGGTTTCTGAACTCTCCGCTCCGGCCGCGGCCGTAAACCCCTGTGCTTGACACCGAAGGTCCAGGGCGATCGGAAAGCCCTGGTCGCGCCCGCTGGCGCGAAAGCTCTCACACTCTGTCCTTATCCCATATGTCAGCCGAAGGAGCGCGAGGGCGATCGGAAAGCCCTCGCATCTTCACATCCTGTCCTTGACCATGGTCAGGGCAATCCTCTTCTTTTTCTCATCCACGCTGACGACCCAGACCTTCACTACGTCCCCGACCTTCACCGCTTCGCTCGGGTGGCGGATAAACCGGTCCGCCATCCGGGAGATATGGACCAGCCCGTCCTGATGCACCCCGATGTCCACAAAGGCGCCGAAGTCAATCACGTTGCGCACTGTCCCCGTCAGTTCCATCCCGGGTTTCAGGTCCTTCATGTCCAGTACGTCGGTCCGCAGCACAGGCTTTGGCAGCTCGTCACGCGGATCCCGTCCCGGTTTTTTCAGTTCCTCCAGCATGTCCTTCAGGGTCGGCAGGCCCACGCCGATATCCCCGGCCAGCTTTTCCTCCCCGTAGCTCTTCGCCCGGGTCACGATATCCGGAATTCCGCCGTTTTTGACGGTCTTGATGTCATAATCCAGAATTTCCAGCAGCTTCTTTGCCGCATCGTAGCTTTCCGGATGGACGCCCGTCGCGTCCAGCGGGTTTTTGCTGTCGGCCACCCGAAGGAAGCCCGCACACTGTTCGTAAGCCCGGGGCCCGAGCTTCGGCACCTTCTTCAGCGCCTGCCGGGTCGGGATCCCGTTCTCCTCCCGGTACGCCACGATGTTCTTCGCCAGCGCCGGGCCGATCCCGGCCACATGGCTCAGCAGCTCCGCCGAGGCGGTGGACACTTCCACACCCACCTGGTTGACGCACTGCTCCACCACGCCGTCCAGGGCGTCGGTCAGTTCGTTCTGCTTCAGGTCGTGCTGATACTGTCCCACGCCGATCGCCTTCGGGTCGATCTTGACCAGTTCCGCCAGCGGGTCCTGCATCCGCCGGGCGATGGAAACCGCGCTGCGCTGGGTCACGTCGAAATCCGGGAACTCCGCCGCCGCCAGCTTGCTTGCGGAGTAGACCGAAGCGCCGGCCTCGCTGACGATCATATAGGCCACGCCCGGCATCTCCGGCAGCAGTGAGGCGATGAACTGCTCGCTCTCCCGGCTGGCTGTACCGTTGCCGATCGCGATCGCAGTCACGCCGTACTTCTGGACAAATCCCTTGATCAGCCGGGCCGCGGCGGCTTTCCCGCCCTCGTTGCCCGGCAGGGTGAAATAGCCCACGCCCGTATCCAGCACCTTGCCGTTCTCGTCGATCACGGCCAGCTTGCATCCCGTGCGGAAGCCCGGATCCACGCCCAGCGTCACCTTGCCCTTCACCGGCGGCTGCATCAGCAGCTGGTGAAGATTCTGGCTGAACACCCGGATCGCGGCCACATTGGCCCGATCGGTCAGCTCGTTGCGGACTTCCCGCTCCAGCGAGGGGAAGATCAGCCGCTCCCAGGCGTCCTCGCAGGCCAGCGCCACCTGCTCCGAGGCGGGGCATGTTCCGCGGACATATTCCCGCTTGAGCGTAGCAACAGCCTTCTCTTCCGGCGCCTCCAGCGTAACCTTCAGAAACTCCTCGCGCTCGCCCCGGTTCACCGCCAGGATCCGATGGCTCGCCATGGTGCGCACCGGCTCGGAGTATTCGTAATACATGCTGTAGACGCTGTCTTCCTCTTTGGCCGCCGCGGTCCGCAGGACGCCTTCCCGCATCAGCATTTCCCGCAGGGCCTTCCGCAGGCCCGCATCGTCGCTGACCGTCTCGGCAATGATGTCCCGCGCGCCGGCCAGGGCGGTTTCCTCGTCCGGCACGTCCTTCTCCGGATCGATATATTTCGCGGCTTCCTCTGCCGGGATTCCCCGCGGCTGCTGCAGCATCAGCCACATCGCCAGCGGCTCCAGGCCGCGCTCCTTCGCGATGGTGGCGCGGGTCCGGCGCTTCGGCCGGTACGGGCGGTACAGGTCTTCCAGCTCGCTCAGGGTTTTCGCCTCCGCCAGCTGCTTCGTCAGCTCCTCCGTCAGCACGCCCTGATCCGTCAGGCTCTTTTCGATTTCTTCCCGGCGCTTGTCCAGGTTCCGGAGATATTCCAGCCGCTCGGCGACCTCTCTCAGCACCTGGTCGTCCAGGGACCCGGTCATTTCCTTCCGGTATCTCGCAATAAAGGGAATCGTGTTTCCGGCGTCCAGCAGTTCCACCGCTGCCTTCACCTGACCCGGCCGCAGGCTGAACTCCGCCGCCAGTTGTTCAATGTGATCCATCGTCTGTTTTGCCTTTCATGATCATATTCAATTCGATAACGCCCGTCTTCCTCAGACAACAGGCCCACGTCATCATCTGACTTCCACAGACAGCTTATGCGGAAGGCAGATAATAAACCCGCCCATCACTCTGACCTCAAGGTTCTCCCGGGTGACTTCCCCCATCTGCACGCAGTCCTGCCCTTCGCAGTTCGCCTCCGTCATCAGAACCGAGCTTCCCGTCAGGGTCACCGTGTTCTCCCCGCCGTCCGGCTGGAGGATCCGCACCGTGTGCTTTTCGCTGAAAGGCAGATCCGTCACAGGCTCTCCGTTCAGCGTGATATAAACCCGCAGATCCTCCCCGCCGGGGTTGATATGCGTTTCGTCCCCCAGCGGTTTTCCGTCAAGCAGCACCCGGAGAGCCGTCTCCTTCTCCGTTCCGCCTGAAGGCCTCAGCACGAACACCCACAGCAAAACGGCGGCGGCAAGCAGCGCTGCGGCCATGATCCACAGCCAACGTTTCTCCTTCACCGCCTGCGCCTCCGTCCTGTCGGGTTATACTTCGTCTTCTTCGCCGCCCGCTTCGTCGTCGGGTTCCCCGGCCGCTTCCTCCGGACCCTGTTCCTCTCCGGAGGACTCGCCTCCGCCCGCCGTCTTTGAAGGAACCGGAATCGTCCCGTCCTCAATGCCCTGAATATACTCCTCCAGGCACAGGTCGTGTTCCTTCATGTACAGCGCGGGTTCCGTGCCGACATAGCGGATATGCCACGCCTCGGCATTGAAGCCGGTGATCTTTTCTTTCTCCTTGGTGTAGCGGAGAATAAAGCCGTAGTCCCAGCAGTGTTCCTTCAGCCACTTGTACTGCTTCGTGCTGGAGAAGGTCTTCGCGCCCGGAACGTTGATATCGAACGCCAGTCCCAGATGATGCTCGCTGCATCCCGGCTCCGCGACGGATCGCAAAGCGGCCCGCCTGGCCTTGGAACTGTTCCAGTCCTTGTTCTTCTTCCGGTAGCTGCTGATCTTGGCGTTGAGCAGCTTCACCTGGTCGTCCCAGGTCCGGTAGGCCGCGCTGATCTGCCACTTGGAGATCTTGTCTTCCTTCGCGGCTTCGAGCATGGTCTCCAGGGCCTCCGCCGCCGTGCGGACGGCGCGGGTCTTCTTGTACTTGACCTTGACCAGCTTTTTGTCCAGCACGTCCGTCAGGGTTACCAGGTCCGCCGGGACAAAGTACTCGTCCACCGGATGATCGGCGTTCACCAGCATCGGGACGTCCCCCGCCAGCACGTCCACCGGGTCGCTGTTCTCCGGCGCCGCGACCGCGTCGTCCGCGTAAAGCTTCGCCAGCGTCGTCTCCCCGGCCACGCCGTCGGTGGACAGCCCGTTCCTGCGCTGGAACGAGATCACGGCACGTTTGGTTCCGCCGCCGTACTGCCCGTCAACCTTGCCGTCCAGATATCCGAGATCCTTCAGCCGCTGCTGCAGCCGCGTCACCTCGTCGCCCTTGGCCCCCACTGTAAGGATCCCCATCGCCTGCAGTTCCGCCGGCGTGTGCGTAACCGCCGGCGTGGGCTTTTCGGTCGGTTGCTCCGTGCTCTCCGCCTCCGCCGTAAACAGCGGACATAGCATCATGATCATCAGCAGTGCCGCAAGCATACGGCAGCATCCGGTTCGTTTCATATTCATGCCTCCCGGTTGAATATTTTTTCCATTATATATCACTTTGGCCTATTCGGGCAAATTTCCTTGTCGACTTCCGAAAAAATTGTTATACTCGCAGGGAAATCCGCCGGATGACCGGGGAAGGAGTTATACCATGCCTGATGTCGCCGTTCATGCCGCTTTCGGCCGGGAAGTGCTTGCCTCCCTTTCCCCGGAAGTCCGGAGCGTAATCCGTCCCGATCCCTGGACCGTCGGCCTGTTCGGTCCGGATCTCTGGTTTATGCACCGGCCCTGGCGCCGCCGCGAAGGCCGCGGACGCCGGATGCATACGACCCGGCCCGGCACCTTCCTCACCGCCCTGCTGGAGCGCGCCAAGGATTCCCCCTGCCGGGAGGAGCTCTTCTCCTGGCTGGCCGGCTTCTTCTGTCACTATGCCCTGGACAGCACCGCCCATCCTTATATCATCTATGTCACGACCGCGGAATACCATTACCCCCGCTGCCACATGAGCCTTGAGCACGAGCTCGACATGCGCCAGATCCGGCGCGACGGTGCCGATGATACGAAGCACCCTGTTACGGAGCGCTATTTTCCGCCCGTGAGCCTGCCCGCCGTGATGAAGGCGGATGTGGATGCCGTTTTTGAGCAGACCTACGGCTGGAAGGACGGCTGGAAAACCTTCAATCGGTCTGCCCGGCGCTATCGATCCTGCTACCGTCTGCTGGAAAACCCTTCCGGTTTCCTTTCCCGGCTTGCCCGGGCAACAGGGCATCCGCTCCTTCGCTCCCTTACCTATTCCGAGTCGCATTTCCGCGAGGCGGACGTGGAAAACACGGAGCACCGTCTCTGGCGGCATTCCCATGACGAAACCCTGACCCGGACCGACAGTTTTCCCGAACTGCGGGAGCAGGCCCGGCTCCTGGCTGTCAGTCTCATCGAATCCTCCTTCCGCTATCTCTGGCAGGGGCAGGGCACCGCGGAAGAGATTGCGGCCCTGATCGGGAACAATTCCTATCTCAGCGGTCTCCCGGCGGATGACCCCCGCAACCATAACGTCAAATCCCTTCTCCCCTCCGGATCCCCGGATCCGAAAAAATAAGAGACGAACGAATTCGTCCCTTACACTCGCGGGCTTATCTGCCTTTCAGCCTTCACAGTCCGGCATTACAGCATTCTTTTCCTTTTATCCTTCAGCTTGCCTTCTTTTCCAAGCGCAATCAGCCGCTCATACCGTTCCACCGCCGTTTCGAGCACCCTGTCCCAGGGCACCGGGATCGTATCCCGCGCGTTCTGCCCGATCTGCCGGAGCTTTTCCGGATCCTTCATCGCCTCGTCGATCACCCTGGCCAGGTCCTTCGGATCGTTCTCGCACAGGAATCCGTTCTCCCCGTGGCGGATGACCTCGGCGGCCGTACTGGCGCGCACCATGACCGACGGCGTCCCCATCACCGCCGCCTCCCGGACCACCATCGGCGAAGCGTCGTACAGGGACGGGAACGCGAAGATCGCCGCCCGGTCGTACAGGGCGTCCAGCAGGCTGGCGTCCGTGATGTGGCCGATCTGCTCCGCCCGGTCCTGAATGTTCAGCTCCCGGATTTTCTCGCCGATGGCGTTCGTGTCCATCCCCTGCCCCGCCAGCAGCAGCCGGTAGGACCGGCCCTGCCGCTTCAGCTCCGCGCAGGCCTCCAGCACCGTCAGGATGTTCTTTTTCCAGTCCATCTGCCCCACAAAAAGGATCAGGGGTGTATCGCCCAGATTCCAGCGGCGGTTCACTTCGTCCACGTCCGTCGGGGAAGCGCTGCGGAACGTAGCGCCGTTGGGCATGATCTGGATGTCTCCTTCAAACCCGTATTCCCGGAGCACGTCGGCCGTGTTCTTCCCCACGGCCCAGACCTCGTCGCACCGGTTATAGAAGTTGACGACCAGTTTCACCCCCACCTTCGCGATGGATTCGGACTTGGTTGCCCGGAGAAAATCGTCGTAATACTTGGAGTGGAAGGTGGCGACCAGCGGCCGTTTTCGAACGGCGGCAAGGCGCAGGGCCTCGGACCCGGCGGTAAAAGGGCTGTGCGCGTGGATCACATCCAGCTCGATCATCCGGATCCGCTTCCGGTAATGCGCGTCCAGAATGGCTTCACCCACCTTGTACTGCTTCATCCCCGGAACGCTGTTCCCCACATAGTCCACCAGTTCGAAGGGAAAACCGCCCTGAAAACCCGTATCATACATCGGGGCCACCACGGTTACCTGGTGCCCCATCTTGCACAGCGTCTCGGAATAGGCCTGAACCACCCGGCCGACCCCGTCCACAATCGGCAGAAACGTGTCTGTAAACTGCCCGATTCTCAGCATTTCTCTGTCTCCCTCGCACCGGCCGCTGCCGGAATAGTGATCATGTTATTATCGCATGTTACGCCCAAAAAAGCAAATAAAAAACGGCACGGCCCCCGCAAACAAAAACACAACGAAAACCGCTGCGGGCCCGAAGAAACATTGACATCATCCGGTCCAGGGTGTAGGGTGGAACAGGGCGGAACAGGGGGATGGCCTTTGGCTTCCCGTGCAGCGCACGGAAGAATTCAACAAAGTTCCGCCATGGTAAAGGAGTCAATCCGATCATGAAGAACACCTTCGGCAGCGGCGTCTCCGTTACGCTTTTCGGCGAGAGTCACGGGGCGGAAATCGGCGCGGTGCTTGACGGGCTGGCGCCCGGAATCCCGGTGGACGAAGCCTTCATCGCCGCGCAGCTGACCCTCCGGCGCCCCTCGGGCAAAATCTCCACCGCCCGGCGGGAAGCGGATCCCTTCCGGATCGTCAGCGGCGTCTTTGAGGGGAAAACCACCGGCACGCCGCTGGCCCTTCTGATTCCCAATGCGGATACGCGGAGCGGGGATTATGCCCGGGGGGCTTTCCGGCCGGGTCACGCGGACTATACCGCGAATGTGAAATACCACGGCTTTGAGGATTACCGCGGCGGCGGGCATTTCAGTGGCCGCATTACCGCGGCGCTGGTCGCCGCCGGCGCCGTCGTGATCCCCGCCCTGCGGCGGAAAGGCATCCTGATCGGCACCCATATCGCCCGCTGCGCCGGCATCAGCGACAGGCCTTTTGGCGATCTGTCCGCCGATCTTCCCCGGCTGAACGCCATGCCCTTCGCGGTGCTGGATGAAGCGCAGGGCCGGGAAATGCAGGTTGCGGCTGAGGCGGCCGCGGCAGAGGGCGACAGTGTCGGCGGCATTCTTGAAACCGCCGTTACCGGTTTCCCGGCCGGCGTCGGAGAGCCCTGGTTTGATACCCTTGAAAGCCTTCTGGCCCACGCGCTCTTTTCCGTTCCCGCCGTCAAGGGGGTCGAGTTCGGCAGCGGCTTTGCCCTCGCGGATCTGCGCGGCAGCGAGGCGAACGATCCGCTCCGGAAAGGTCCGGAAGGAATCCGTACCCTGACCAATCACAACGGCGGGATCAACGGCGGCATCTCAAACGGCATGCCCCTGCTCTTCCGCTGCGCCGTGAAACCGACCCCTTCCGTCTCCAAAGAGCAGCTTTCCGTGAACGGTACGACCGGAGAGGAGGAGACGCTGCGGATCCGCGGCCGTCACGATCCGGCCATCGTCCATCGCGCCCGCGTCGTGGTCGACTCGGTCACCGCCCTGGCGCTCTGTGACCTGCTGGCCCAGCGTTTCGGCACAGACTGGCTCGGGGAGGACGGCGTATGAAATACGGTTGCATCGGGGAGCACCTGCCCCACAGCTTTTCCAAAGAGATTCACGCGGAAATCGCCTCCTATGCCTATGAACTGAAGGAGCTGACGCCGGAAGAGCTTCCTGCTTTTATGGCCGCGAAGGATTTTCAGGGGATCAACGTCACCATCCCGTACAAACAGGCCGTTATCCCCTTCCTGGATCATATCGACGAAACCGCGGAAGCGATCGGCGCCGTCAACACCGTGGTCAACCGGGACGGCAGGCTCTGGGGATACAATACGGACCTTTTCGGCCTGACCCGCCTGATCCGGAAAATCGGTCTGGATCTTTCCGGCCGCAAAGTCCTGATTCCCGGAACCGGCGGCACGTCGAAGACCGCCGCCTATGCCGCCGAAGCCCTCGGCGCCGGGCAGGTCCTGAAGGTCAGCCGCTCCGCGAAGAAAGGCGCCGTTTCGTACGAAGAGGCACTGAGGGATCACGCTGACGCGGAAATCATCCTGAACACCACCCCCTGCGGCATGTATCCGCGTCCGGACGCGCTGCCTCTGTCGCCCGGTTCCTTCCCCCGCCTGCAGGGCGTCGCCGACGTGATTTACAATCCCCTCCGGACCCGTTTCATCCTGGAAGCCCGCGCACTCGGCCTCCCGGCGGAAGGCGGGCTGTATATGCTGGTCGCCCAGGCGGTCCGCGCTTCGGAGCTGTTCCTGGATACCGCGTATCCGGAGGATCTGACGGACCGGGTTTATGCCCGGATTCTCCGCCGGAAGGAGAACCTCGTGCTCATCGGCATGCCGGGCAGCGGGAAAACCGCCGCGGGCCGTATATTGGCCGAAAAAACCGGCTT
>Ga0310786_10010055_pt1 | contig 11922 bp, 9 predicted proteins | sample AusTroGonzalo_MG_FD_203881 | JGI IMG/M metagenome (GOLD analysis project Ga0310786, IMG submission 203881) | Bovine rumen microbial communities from tropical cattle in Woodstock, Queensland, Australia - Gonzalo_03 (v2) (version 2) | ecosystem: Host-associated > Mammals > Digestive system >... | reverse complement strand
TTTCTCATGTACCGAACGAGAACTGTGGAGAGCCTGGCTTTCAGAACATTACGACAAATGTTCTGAGATCTGGTTTGTCTTTCCAACAAAGAAGTCAGGAGAAAAATGTATTTCCTACAATGATGCCGTAGAAGAGGCCCTCTGTTTCGGTTGGATTGACGGCAGAGCAGGGACATTGGATGAAAACCATCACATCAGACGTTTTACACCTAGGAAAAAGGGAAGCAAATATTCACAGCCAAATATCGAACGTCTTATTCAAATGGATGCAAAAGGCCTGATTCATCCACAGGTTCGGGACTCAATAAATCATGTTCTGAGCGCGGAGTTTGTTTATCCCAAGGATATCCTCAGGGCAATACAGAAGGATGAGGAAGCATGGAAGAAGTACAACTCTTTTCCTGCTTCATACAGAAGAATACGTGTTGCCTATATAGATGCTGCAAGAAAACGCAAGAAAGAGTTCAAGAAGAGGCTTGCAAACTTTATTGCAAAAACACGTGAAGGAAAGATGATTTCCGGATACGGTGGGATAGAGAAGTACTACAACTGAGACCAATCAGCACTGGTCGATCTCTGTTGTTCTCTCTTGTTTCTTCTTGTTCGGGTTTATTCCGTTACGTTTCAGATAAGCTTTAAACGGTTCTTCTGCTGCCTTCTTGAAGCGTTCTTCCCAGCCGTTCTCAAAGAAGTAACAAATTTCCTCGTCTATGCCTCTGTAGTCATCTTTTTCAAGAAGAACTGTGTTGCGGCAACCACCTGTGCATTTGTCGATAAACTTGCAACTGCGGCACTTGGGATTGTGGTTTCTGATATCGCCTACAGTTGTGGCACACAGGTCTGTGTATTCTGAGTCTCTGAGAATTTCTCTGAGAGGAGTCTCATAGATGTTGGGGAAGTGACTTGCAAAGCCGCAGTCACACATGCCCATGCACGGGGCCACCATGCCGTCGGCGCCAATGTAGAAGTTCTTGTCTGTAACGCCGCAGGAAAGCATATCTTCATCTTCAGCAGGGCATTCACGGACATCATAAAGATCCCAATGGCTGTCACCCGGGGTGTACATGAAGGTGTCATCCAGCATGATTGACAGGGGAGCGTTGTCTTCAAAGTACTGGGGAACGTATTTCTCAAACATTTCAAGGCTTTCCTGTCGTGTGAGCTGAATATCCTTCAGATCCGGAGATGCCCATTCGCCAAGTTTCATGATTTTTCCGCACTTCATGCTTTTTACACCGTATGAAGCAAGGAGTTTTACGGTTTCACGCAGAGTAGATGCGTTCTTTCTATGCATGCTCATTGAAACAGAGACAACGTACTTGCGATCCTGCAGAAGTTTGAGAGCGTTGAGGGTCTTTTCCTCTGCACCGTCTATACCACGCAGGAAATCGTGCATTCCTACGCCGTCAAAACTCAGCTGGAAGGCTGGATGCATCTTCCTCTTATCAAGTTCATCAAGAAGGTTTTCATCTACCAGCCAGCCGTTGGTGTAGATTACATTCACTCCTATGTTGCGCTCGCGAAGAGCATCAATAAGCTGGAAGAAATCGCCGCGGATCAGAGGCTCTCCGCCTGTGATTCCGGCAGTGAAAACGCCACATTCAGCCAGCTGGTCGGCTATGTTGAGAAGCTGCTTCAGGCTTGGGGAACCATGCTTTGCATGAGGTGCGCTCATAAAGCAGTGGCGGCACTTGAGGTTGCAGGCTCCGGTAATGGACCAGTGGACATTGCGTCTGTATCTGGCAGGGTATGTCTTATACTCCTGTTCAGGTTTGATGTATTCACCAAGGATGGCTTCTCTGATAATGCCGGATTTAAGGGCCTCTTCGTAGACTTCCTTTTCTTCTTTTGAGAGGGCCTCCAAATCAATATCGTGGGCGCCATCGCACTTAAGAAGAAACAGGTATGACTCCTTGTCTACAAACCTGGCCTCTTTCTTTTCCTTATCAAAGATTCCTGTGGGGCTTTTATACCAGCCCCTAAGGCTGTATTTGCTGTCAATTATCAGTCTCATTGTCTACTCTCTGTCTTTCAACAAGTTCCTTAAACAGTCCTTTCTTTTTTATCAACTGTTCGTAGGAGCCTTCTTCGACTATCTGACCTTCATTCATGACAAGGATGCGGTCACATTTCTTTATGGTTGTGAGTCTGTGAGCTATGACAATCCTTGTGCATTTAAGCTCGTCTATTGCTTCTGAAACATTCTTCTGGTTCTTGTTATCCAAAGCGCTTGTAGCTTCGTCAAAGAAGAGGATTGAGGGTTCCGGGGCAAGGGCACGGGCTATCAGAATTCTCTGCTTCTGACCGCCAGAGAATCCGCTCTGGTTTTCAGATACCAGAGTATTCATTCCCATGGGCATCTGCATTATGTCGTCGGCTACTGCAGCTGTTGCTGCGGCCTTCCATGCTTTCTCAATACTCGGAGAAGATGTTGAGAGCATAATGTTGTCATATATGCTTCCGGCCATCAGTTTGCCGTTCTGTACAACAGCTCCCATCTTACTTCTCAAAGACCTCAGATCAAGTTTCGACATATCTTTTCCATCGTAGAAGATGCTGCCTTTTTCAGGTTTTTCAAAACCGAGCAGAAGCCTCATGAGGGTACTCTTTCCACAACCTGTTGTGCCTACGATGGCAATATACTCACCGGGGCGGATTTTGAAGGACAGGTCGCGTACAACATATGGTGCTTGTTCGTTATATCTGAAGTAGAGATGGTCCACATCAATTTTTCCGGAGACATTGGTAACTATTTCTGCATTTTCCGGAACTTCCGGCTCCTCGTTGAGAAGGGGGTTTGCCATTTCAAGCAGAGGCTGTATCTGTCCGATTGACAGTGCAACATCGGAAAGAGATGAGAATGCACCCATTGCCATACCATATGCCATGTTAAAGGCAATGTACTGGGAAGCTTCAACTCCGGAATACGCTGCGAAGTAGTAGAGAACAACAGTTCCGAAAAGTGTGATGGCAGTTGATATAACACCGTTAATTTTCAGGAAGAGAGGGGGATTGTATTCATATTCCGCTTCTTTTGCATAAAGCGAAGCCCATCTTGCAAAAATCCTTTTCTCGGAACCTGTCAGGCGTATTTTCTCTATTCCTGAAATCATGGAATAGCTGAGTCCCAACTGTTTTGCAGAAAGTTCTATTTTGTTTCTTAAAATATCCGCCTGCTTTTTGACAGAGAGGAAGCTTACGGTTGTGGTACACACAATAACCACAACTGCCGGAACTACAAGGACAGGTGCAAAGTCTATGACCTGTGTAAGGTATATGACAAACATTACTGCCGTAAGACCGGTGGAAAGAATGATGTTTACAATCATGTTGCACACGCCGCTTACGGATTCTGCTCTACTGGAAAGTTCTCCGGCGCTGTGTTTTCTGAAGAAACTTGAAGGCATGGACAGTATACGCATCATTACGGCGGAACGGATTGAGATGTCACTCTTTATTTTGATTCTGTTTGTAACAAGATTCCTGATAGCAGTGAACAAGTGTGTTGAGATAATGACACATACAATGAATACTGCAATTCCGTTCAGAATTCCGGAGTTGCTGCGGTTGAGAACGGGTCCTGTAAGTATCCATGTGAGTTTCGGAACCAGAGTATTGACTATGGCAACAGCCAGAGCCGCAACGCCGACAAGTATACGGTCACCATGCCCCAGAGTTCCGCGAATATACAAAAGCAGGTCCTTCATGGACAGTTTTTTCTGGGGAAAAGGACGGTAGAATACTACGCCTTTCTTCATGAATCTGGATGCATTGCGTGAATTGACAGTAGCTTTCTTTCCGGTTGTCAGGTCATTGAAACGATAACCGGACAGTCCCTTTGGAAGGAGGGCAACAGCTTTTCCGGATTCTTCCTCAAATGCCAGGATGGGGCCGAATGAATCTTTGTACCACGAATCTTCCAGATCTATGATTCTGTACATGATTCCGTGGGGTCTCATTGCGTATTCTATCTGCTCCTCAATTCCCATTGCTGAGGGCGGATTGGGGGAGGGTTTATAGTGGAAATACCTGAGAATGTCGTCCAGAGCATGAGAGGAAACAATATAATCTTCCTCCATCTGTTCCATTGCACGTTTTCCAAGAACGGCTCCGGCAAGCCTGACAAAGGACTCCTCAAACATTTCCTGATCAGAGTGTTTACGCTGTCTTATCTGTTCGTCAAACCAACCCATATTCTATTCGCTTGCTATTAGTTCCTTGTACAAGCCGTTAAGTTTGTACAGTTCGTCATGTGTTCCCTGTTCTGCAATTCTGCCGTGGTCAAAAACCAGAATCTGGTCACAGTCTCTGATAATCGAAAGGCGATGGGAAATAACCAGAACGCTTATTCCTCTGTTTCTGATTGCCTTGATTACTTCATATTCGGTTTTTGCATCGAGTGCGCTTGTAGCTTCATCAAGAATCAACAGCTTGGGATCCTGGGCAAGGGCCCTGGCTAACTCCACAAGCTGTCTCTGTCCGCCGGACAGATCCTTGGCATTCTCTGTAAGTCTGTAGTTGTATGAACCCGGCAGCTGAGTTATGTAGTCATGAATCTGGGCATCTCTTGCAGCCAGTATGACTTCAAAGTCTTCAATTGAGGGATCCCACATTCTTATGTTGTCAGCTATCGTGCCTTCAAAGAGCGTAATATTCTGGTCAACAACTGTTATTGATCCGGTAAATACGTTGCGGTCAATCTCGTTTATTTTCTTTCCGTCAAACAGAATCTCTCCACTCCATGGGTGATTAAGTCCAGTTATCAGTTTGGAAATTGTTGATTTTCCACTTCCGCTTGCTCCTGCAATTGCTATGCACTGGCCGCTCTTTATTGAAAGAGAGAAATCTTTGATAAGAGGTTCTTCCATCTTTGAGTAACCGAAAGTGACATTTTTAATTTCAACGCTTCCGCTTAACTTTTCATATGAAACAGTTTTGTCCTCGGGTGCAAAATTGACGTTCGGGTCAGAGGGGTACTGCATTACATCGTCAATACGCTCCATTTCTGTGCGCATTTCCTGAATTGTTTGTCCCGATTCTATAAGCGTTGTTGCCGGGTTCATGAAGAATCCCATCAGACCCTGGAAACTGACTACCATACCCAGTGATACTTCGTTCCTCATTACAAGGAAGACGCCCATAATAAGAACGAGGCTGTTTGCCAGTTTTGTAAGTAATGTAGGAATCATGCCGATGTATTCGTTTATTTTCATCAGCCTGACATTACCTGTATTTACTTTTGCCTGGTAACCGGCCCATTTTGCAAAGAATCCTACTTCTGCGCCTGAGGCCTTGATGGTTTCGGCCATGCTTATTCCGGCAACGGTCTGGGAGGCAAGGTTTCCATTGTCTCTCATCTGGACTCTTGTAATATTGAGACGCTTTGAAGATATCAGCCTGGATAAAAAGATGTTGATTACCTGTGCCGATACGCCCACAAGTGTGAGAATTGGCGACTTCCTGATCATTATCACCAGGTAGAAAATCATCAGGAAAACATCAAGGACAATAGGGCCGAGTGTTTTAACCAGGGTATTAACTATATTTGCGTTTGACTCTTTTCTGTGAAGAATATCTCCGGCCATTCGCTGGGAAAAGAATTCCATTGGAAGTCCAAGAATCTTCCACATGTATGAAGTGCTTCCGGCGACGCCGAGTTTGCCGCTTATCTTGAATGAGTACACGGCATTGATTAAGCCTACCAGCACCTGAAGGCCGGCAAGCAGGGCCATGATTCCAATAAACGGCATGAGCCATGTCGGGGCTTTTCCGGGAAGAATCATGTCCAGGAATATCTGGGTCATTATCGGATTTATGACACCGAACAGATACGAAATAATGGCTGTGACAGCGGTAAATACAACAGCACTTATTGCTGTTTTGAGCTTGTTGTGAGCAAAAACAAGAGTGCTCTTTCTTTTTCCGGAGGGGGAGAATTCTGGGCCTGGAGTTATGTTGAGACATATTCCGGAGAAGAATCTCTCAAAATCCTTCATTGGAAGTTTTACTCTTCCTTCCGCCGGATCGTTGATTACAGCATGGTTTCTGGTAAATCCATCAAGGACAACAAAATGCTCATTATTCCAGAAAAGAATACAGGGGAAAGTACCTTGTTCTCTGAGGTCCTGAGCAGAAAGCTTGTAACCTGTGGCCTCAAAACCATACGACCTTGCTGCTTTTACCACGCATTTTGCGTTGGAACCGTCACGTGAGACATCACAGTCCGCACGGACCTGTTCGGGAGAAACCCATTTGTCATAGTAAGCCATCACCATACCAAGACAGGAAGCTCCACACTCCAGAGCTTCCATCTGCATGATTACAGGAACCTTTGCGATTCCTTTTTTCAATGGTTTTCTGACCTTAGTTCTGCCCATATGCCTACCGGAAAAGGAAACTGATTGGTGTTATGCTGTCTGTGATAACCTGAGCATAGTAATAACCATCGGGAACGTTGATTATTGCGTCAGCGTAGTATCGTCCGTATTCGTCTATTTCAACGGTATCGATCATTCCTCTTGTGCTACCAATCAAAATGGGCATGCCACGTGTCAGGTGATCGGTTGAAATAATCTCGGCAACACCATCTGTTACTCTGGCTGTTTCTGAAATGCGTAATTCAATTTTGCCTACAGATGCCCACACAACAAAACCGATCAGAAGGATGGCAACAGCAGAGAGAATAATCCAACCCGAAGGTCTGGTTGTCTTAAGATAGTTGCCCAGATCTTCGGGTGATGTCAGGGATTTGTTTTTGTCTTTCTGCTCTTCAGTAGTCATTGTCTTTCAATAATCAATAGTCAGAGCAAACAACTGTGCCGCACTTGTCAACCAGAAGGCAGGTCTCTTTATCTCTGTAAGAAGATCTGCAATCTTTGTTGTAATGGTATTCGTTGTTAATGTGACTACATTCGTCAGTCCAAACACAGTTCTCGTACTCTCTAAAAGTACTTCTGCATTCATTTCTTTCTTTCTTCCATCCGCCTGAAACAGCTTTAAGTTCTTCATCCTTAAGTGCTTTGATCTTGGCAGCTTCAGCATCGGATTTGGATTTTACGTTTGAATCTCCAAGTATGAGGTAGTCATAGAATTCCTCTTCTGTGACATCGTAGCCGTTCTTCTTTGCGTATTCTGCAAAAAGCTTTGCGGCATCTTCTTTTTTCTCGGGTTTGCCACAGTAGTCAACAAGACCCTGCTTGAGATCGTTTTTCTTTTCCAGATCTTCGAAGAATTTCTTCAGGCTTTCTTTGCTCATATTTGTCTCTCCTTTTTTTGCCATATCTGAGCGGCAGAAATGAAAATATTAGAGTATTATATAAATTCTCTTCTATTACTCAATATAGTATATGAAAGATAACTAAAATAAAACCCTTGCCTTAAAAAGCAAGGGCATTATTCTTGTTTCTACTTTTTTTACCAATCAGGAGTATTGGTGAAGCCTAATACATAAGCAGCACCTTTAAGTACGCTCTTGCAGAAGCTTCCAAAACCGCCGCCTGCAATAGCTGCAAGTTTTTCATCATCAAGTGCTTTGATTTTTCCGGGTTCAGCATCATCTGAAGCTCCGGCAACGAAGCAATCATAGATTTCTTTTTCTGTTACATCATAGCCGTTCTTTTTTGCATACTCAGCAAAAAGTCTGGCAGCTTCTTCTTTTGTTTTGGGTTCGCCACAATAGGCAATGAGGCCCTGCTTGAGACTGTTTTTCTTGTCCAGGTCTTCGAAGAATTTCTTCAGGCTTTCCTTACTCATGTTTTCTCATTTTTATGCCATACGTAAACGGCAGATTAATAATAAACTCTTCTCGATATTATCTGTCAATTCTCCTTATTCCAGGATCGGCAACAGAGTCAATTTTCCTTTTTTTCCCAGTACCAGCAAGAGCATCAGCTACCCAAATGGAACCTTCTACTTCAGAATTGCTAACTCCACCAGAAATGGCTGAGAGTTCGTTATCATCAAGAACTCCGACCTTTCCAACTACAGCATCAGATTTGTTCAATACGATTTCTGTTTTACTCATGTTAGTTCTCCTTTTTCTTTCACCATTTATAAATGGCAAAATCGGTAGTATTAGGGTAGTATACAGGCTCTCAACCAAAAGTTAATAACTTTGTTAAAGGACTTACCGTTTTATCTCTCGAATCATGTGATATTCGTTCAGAAGTGTTCCATCTTTCAGACGTACTGCATTCACGCCTACACCTGTTATCCTGAAGCCCATTTTTTCATATAGAGCTCTGGCTCTGTTGTTGCCTTCAATAAACTCAAGTTCCATCTGAAGAAGGTTTTCATTACTCTCTGCAATCTTGATAAGTTCCTGAAAGAGCCTTGTTCCTATACCTTGATTCCAATAATCCTTGAGCAAAGCTATTGCTACACTGGCACGGTGCCTTGTCTTTATTCTGTCGTTCCATGTGATCTGGCAGTTGCCGGCAACTTTTCCTTCCACAATGCAAACGAGCATCGCTTCTGTGTTCGAACTGTTAATCCTGTCAAACAGTTCTTTTTCGCCTTCTGCGGTGTATCTGCTGCACTCTTCAGGATATCGGAGAACAAAATCTGTCTCTTCCGCTGTTTTGTGAAGATAGTCGAGCATTCCTTGGATATCTTCGTCTTTAGGACTTCTAATCAGGGCTTTTCTTCCATCCTTTAACGTATATTCAAACTCGCGAATGATCATGCACTATCCTTGCCTCCGTGATTACATTAGGTGACTGCTGCCATCTTAGCACACTTTGGGACTGTCTGGGACCTGAAAGGAATCAGAAGTAATGCCTCAGAGTCAAACCATATTCTCAGTTAATGATGACTTTATCTTGATTATAAACGACGAAGAATTCATTTATAAAAAAATCGATTTTTTATAAACGAACATTGTGTTCTTTATATTTTGGCACTACAAATTATATACATCGGAGAAGAGCAATGATAAGCAAAACAAAAAACCCTTGCCGTTGAAAGCAGGGGTTTACATAGACCTATTTGAAAGAAGATAGATTATCAGCTTTCTCAACTGTTATAGCTCTACCTTTAACCATCGTTTCTCGGACAAAAATCAATTGTCCTCGGGCTTCTTTATAAAAATCTGATTCACAATATTTCCAATAACCGCGTCGGAAATGCGGAACCTTAACACTTTTTTCATCGGGGTCTAAAACTTTGTCTGTAGTCAAAACAGTTACAGTCTTCTTTAGAACTGACTCTCCATAATCAACAGTAATTTTTGGGACGCCATTTGTTACACAATCAGGGAAACAATTCATATAAGCTAAAAGATTTAACCCTAATCTGAATACGCGAGTTTGTTCCTCAGATGATTTGTCTGCTGCATGCAACAATGCTTCATAATGCGAGTCGTTCAAGCCATAAACCTTCTCGCCTTTTAGACAAAACAATTCGAGGATTCCGTTGTCCACATTGACACCTATTTGATATGCATAACCTTCCTTCTGATTTTCATATGGAATGTGTAGGCCGAAACAATAAATGATAAAACGAGCTGTTTCATTTGTCTTCAAATAAGCAATAGTCTCTCTTTTTCCATTCTCAATCAGAAATCGTTTTATACCTTTTAAATCTGCTAACCTTGTTCTTTCCAAAAACCCCTTTAGAGTCTCATCATTCAGAAAAACATGAACCATTTCTCCGATTGAATCTTCAAAGAGCATTTCATATCCACGCATTATTCCAGATGAATCGTCTGATGACATTCTGGCAGCATTTTGTTTATTCAAAGAGCAAAAAGTTGCAACGTCCATTTTAGGAGTTATCTTTGTTTGTGAGTGATACTGTTGCCATAAATAATACAAAGGTTGGCTGAACCATTTTTTCTTCATTTTATTACCATCCGGTATTTATGCTAAAAACTAACTTTTGGAGAGGTTAGGTTGACTCTTAACATGGGTGAGGGCGGGCGTTTGATGTATCTGGATAATTCTCCGGCCATACTCTTAGATGCCTTATGCTTCTTTTCATAGCCTCACCTCTGACTTGTATTTAGTTTAAGGTACATATTTACTCATTTGAAGATTTGAATCAGAAAAAAGCGAATCACATTAATGATATTGCACACAGTTTTATGGCATCCTTTTGGGTATAAAAAATGGCCGAACTATCTCCGGCCTGTAGGTGGACCAGGATCTTGCAATCAGTCCTAAACCAATTGCTTGGTCTATCTGCAATCTAGCAAACAATTAGGTAGAAGGCAATACATATTCATCTGTATTAAGAAACAAAAAATCTTTTATTCCTCTCAATTCCTTTCCATTAATCCTTATTCCCAAATGGTTTCTACCCTCAATTGCTCCTCAAAATCTTAGCACGTTATTTAGCACAATTGGGCAGGAATAGCAGGGAATAGGAGGGTATAGGTAACCAGTGTATAATTACTTGTATTGTAATGAATTGTTTTACTGATTTTATCTTGTTGCGTGGTAATGAGTTATTTTGCCTGGATAAAGAAAAACCCTTGCGTGTAAGTTAATACATTGCAAGGGTTTGTGCCTTGAGACCGGGAAGATTCGAACTTCTGACCCTCAGATCCGCAATCTGATGCTCTATCCAGCTGAGCTACGATCTCATTTCTGCAACCAAGGTTGCGGACTTCATAATAAGAGATTATCGGCATTTTGTGCAATATGGTTTTGTCAGATGTTCAGAAACTATAAGAAATTGCCATTTCGGATGTAACATTTTACATAATATTTTGCTATGTTATTTTAATTTGTGGAGGACCATAAATGGTATTCTTACAAATCAGATGGAGAAATTGAGATTGATAACTACATCTACTTTCCCAGTACAGATGTTGTTAAATGTCTGATAAACTATACACTGAATTAAATTAGATTCTTTCGGCGGTCTTATATGAAGAGAATTATTAATGTTTTATTTCCGGTCCTGATGGTCTTATTGCTCGTTTCATGTGGCGGCTCTCCCGAATCCGGTGGAAAGAATGCAAGATTTGCCAAAATCAACCTCTCAGGAGCAGTGGGATTAGTATCTCAGAAAGCCGGGTCGACTAAAGGATCCAAGGCGGCAGGGCCGGAGCAGCAGGATCTTTACAAGATTGATGAATCTGATGGGAGCGAAGAACCTGTAGTACTGATGGATGAATCCGGAAATCCGGTTCTTTCCTGGGGAGATCCTACCAGTGTCTCAAGGCTGAATGACAAGTATTTTATTCTTACTTTTAAGAAACAGGGAACATATTATCCTCCGTTTCTTCTGGTTTCAGCCGAGGAAGACATACTTATTTGTCTGAACCATATTTCTGACTATAGCCACAGTTGTATGGAATTGGAGGAAATGGGTAATTTGGCAACAACGGAGTATGTCTCAACAACAGATAACGAATATATCTATTGGACGCCACCAAACATGGCTTCAGACAATATGTTGAATGGAACCAAATTGAACAGATTCAACAAAGAAACAAAACAAATCGATACTCTGTATAGAGTTGAAGATAAACAGATATATGCTCTTTCAGTAGGAAAGGCAACTTCGGGGCCGTATTCCGGAAAAGATGTTGTTATGATGTACACAACTGGGAATACATACAGTAATGCATCAAGCGAGAAGATAATAAAGGTTCTGATAGATGGTTCTGTAGTAAAGACTTTTACAGATCAGACAACAAGTACTAATCCGTTTGTTTTCTTTATCAACAACATTTTCTATGTAGTGGATTCAGGAAAAGTATGGACATACAGTGTGGATGGTTCTTCCTTGCCTGAATCAATGACATCATACGATGTGGCCAATGTTTCAAGTTACTACAGAAAAGTTGTCACATCCGGAACTACAGGTATTCTCTTTGGTGAAAACAGTAGCGTATTCTACTTTGTCAATGGAACAAATATCAGCAGGATTCAATGCGATTCTACCATTGCTGATATTCAGACAGATGGTTCACAT
>Ga0310786_10010054_pt1 | contig 11923 bp, 10 predicted proteins | sample AusTroGonzalo_MG_FD_203881 | JGI IMG/M metagenome (GOLD analysis project Ga0310786, IMG submission 203881) | Bovine rumen microbial communities from tropical cattle in Woodstock, Queensland, Australia - Gonzalo_03 (v2) (version 2) | ecosystem: Host-associated > Mammals > Digestive system >... | reverse complement strand
GCGCTTCTCGATGATGAGCATTGACAGCGAACCATAGATGTTGAACGAGATGATCAGCATGATGAACAGCAGGATCAGGTAGATGGCGATTTTTTCGTATTTCAGCAGCTTGTAGAGCATCGTGTTTTGCTGCTGGCGGTCGCGCACCGCGAAGCCGTCGCCGAGCTTTTCCTGTAGCTCGGCGAGGAAGGCCTTCGAAGCCAGCTCTTTCCTGTTGAGTCCCGACGGTGCCAGATAGATTTCCACGCCCGATACTTCATCGTCGTATTCCAGCAGCTGCCGCAAAGCCGGGAGCGGCATGAACATGTATTTCTGGTCGAAATTCTGCTCCAGGGCCACGATGCCCGCCGGATGCAGCTTCTCCTGCCGGAGCGAGGAAAGCGGATTCAGCAGGTCCACCTGCTGCGTACGGCTGGGAAACCATACGATGAGCGGCTGCAGGAATGCCGTCCGCACACCGAGTTCCAGGGCTACGGTCCGGCCCAGCACCACATTGTTCAGGTCACCTTCCGACAAGATGAACACCCCGTCCACCAGATGGTCGCGCAGACCCGTGATTGATTCATAGAGCGAATCCACGCCCCGGGCCGTCACCACCTTGTTGCGGTCGCCATACTGCGCGAACACGTTCTCTTCCAGTACGCCGCATCGGGCACGGACCCGCGGGTCCGCGTCCAGGAAATCGAAACGTGCATCATAGGCGAACACCTTGCCCGATGCCGGGCTTACCAGCACGTCGGCCGTATAGCTGTCGTTGAGGTCGCGGACGATTGAATCGAAACCGTTGTAAATGCTCAGGATGATCACCAGCGCCGCGCTGCCGATGGCAATGCCTGCCGCCGATATGATCGAGATGATGTTGATCACATTGTGCGACTTCTTGGCAAAGAGGTAGCGCCACGCCATGAACCGGGAGAGTCTCATCGGTCCGGAGCGGGTTTATTTTTTCAGCAGTTCGTCGATGTGCTCGACGTAATCGAGCGAGTCATCGAGATAGAAGTTCAGTTCCGGGACGATGCGGAGCTGCTTGGCCACCCGGCGGCCCAGTTCGCCGCGCAGGTAGGGTGTTTCGTCTTCCAGTTGCTGCATCACGGCTTCCGCCTTCGACGAGGGGAAGATGCTCACATAGACCTTGGCCAGCGCCAGGTCGGGCGTGATCTTTACGCCACTGACGGTGATCATGGCGCCGTCGTAGGCGGCCATGCCGCGGGCACGGATGATTTCGGCCAGGTCTTTCTGTACCTGCCGCGCCACTTTCTGCTGTCTCGTGCTTTCGCTTTCCATCATTCAAATTTAAGGATATAATAGTTCTTCTTGCCCTTCTGGACCAGGATGTACTTGTCGTCGAGCAGATGGTCGGCGGAGAGCTGGAGAGCCGTGTCGGAAACTTTCTCTTTGTTGATGCTCAGGCCGTTGCCCTGGATGGTCTTGCGGCACTCTCCCTTGCTGGGGAAGATGTCGGTGCGCACGGCGAGCGTCTCGAGGATGTCACACGGGAGTTCGGTGCGCGGCAGGGTGTACTGCGGCACATCTTCGAACACGGAGAGGAAGGTGCGCTCGTCGAGAGCTTTGAGGGCTTCGACGGTACCTTTGCCGAAGAGCATCTGCGAGGCGGCCACGGCGTTCTCGTATTCCCGCTCGCTGTGGACCATGATGGTGACTTCGCGGGCCAGGAGTTTCTGGAGCTCACGACGCTCGGGGGCTTCCCGGTGGGCCGCGATGGCCGCTTCGATGGTCTCGCGGTCGAGCATCGTGAAGATCTTGATGTAGCGTTCGGCATCGATATCCGACACGTTGAGCCAGAACTGATAGAACTGGTAGGGCGAGGTGCGCTCCGGATCGAGCCAGATATTGCCTTTCTCGGTCTTGCCGAACTTGCCGCCGTCTGCCTTGGTGATGAGTGGGCAGGTGAGGGCGTAGGCCTCGCCGCCCAGCTTGCGGCGGATGAGTTCCGTGCCTGTGGTGATATTGCCCCACTGATCGGCGCCGCCCAGCTGCAGTTTCACGCCATGATGCTCATAGAGATAGAGGAAATCATAGCCCTGCAGGAGCTGGTAGGTGAACTCGGTGAACGACATTCCCTCGGTCGATTCGCGCGAAAGGCGCTTCCGTACGGAGTCCTTGGCCATCATGTAGTTGACGGTGATGAGCTTGCCGATGTCACGGGTGAAGTGGATGAAGGTGTAGTCCTTCATCCAGTCGTAGTTGTTGACCAGCTCCGCCTTGTTGGGAGCGTCCGATTCGAAATCGAGGAACTTGCCCAGCTGGGCCTTGATGCAACTCACGTTGTGGGCGAGGGTCTCTTCGTCGAGCAGGTTGCGTTCCTGCGACTTCATGGAAGGGTCGCCGATCATGCCGGTCGCGCCGCCCACAAGGGCGTAGGGCTTGTGTCCGCAAGCCTGGAAATGCTTGAGGATCATAATGCTGACCAGGTGACCGATATGCAGGGAATCTCCGGTGGGATCGATGCCGACATAGGCCGCTGCGGGGCCTTTCATCAGTTCTTCTTCCGTTCCGGGCATGATGTCGTGGATCATTCCACGCCACTGGAGTTCTTTTACGAAATTCTTCATCGAAAATGCTATCCTTTTACACATTAGACAATTAATCGACCACCCACACCATCACATGGTTTTCGAACACCTCGTAGCTGAGCTCGAATTCCATCTCCGTGCCGTCCTTGTGGTAGAAGGTCGCTTCGATCTCGCCTTCATCGCGCGGGTTGAAGCGCTCCACCTCGATCTGCTCGGCGAAATCGACACCCGAGATCGACATGCGCTTGTAGATGGCTTCCTTGGCACACCAGTAGATGGCCAGCTGCAGCGTCTTCCGCTTGTCGTCTTCGAGATCCTCGAGCTCGTCCTCGCTGAGGGCCTTCTTCTCCACGGCTGAGAAGTCGCGGTCGAGGCACTCGATGTCGATGCCCAGGTTCTCGTCGGGGCTGAGCAGGATGGCCACGAAACGGTTGGTGTGGGAGATGCTGATCTCCATGGCCGTGTTCTGCAGGTACGGCTTGCCGTTGTCGTGGTGACCCAGGTACAACTTATCGGGGAAGAAGATGGTGTTGAGCAGGGCGCGTTCGGCAAGCTTCTCCTTGCGGCGCGCTTCACTCCGCGTATAGGAAAGCTCCTCCAGCTCGTTGTCGGGGACAGCGGTGGTGGCCAGCAGCTCTTCTTCGGTTTCGGTAATCTCCCAGACGTAGATCCGGGCGTCGTCTTCAAGTTCTTTTTTTAGGAATAGTGGCATAAGTGGTTGGGAAAGCACCACTTGGGCAGGGACTCGGAAGATGAGTTCCCGTCGTTGCCATTCAGACTACTCGGAGGTTCCACAGTGGTGCGTTCGATTGGTTATTTTTTTGTTTTTGCGTTGTGATATCAGGATTCGAACCTGAACAGACAGAACCAAAATCTGTAGTGCTACCGTTACACCATATCACAGAATTTTGCAAAGGTATAAATAATTTTGGATTAACGTTGATTCTTGAAGAAATCTGTCATCAATTTGGAGCAGGCGGGGGAGAGGATGCCGGGGGTGACTTCGGTGCGGGGATGAAGGAGAGACGGCTGGAAAAGCGTATAGCCGCGCTTCGGATCGTCGGCGCCGTAGACCAGACGGCCGAGCTGCGCCCAGGCCAGGGCGGCGGCACACATCGGACAAGGCTCCACCGTCACATACAGCGTGCAGTCGTTCAAATACTTGCCGCCCAGATACTCCGCCGCCATCCCGATGAGCTGCATCTCGGCATGCGCCGTCACGTCGGTCAATGTTTCCGTGAGATTGTGGGCCCGCGCAATGATGCGCCCGCCGCAGACGACCACGCCGCCGATGGGCACTTCCCGTTCTTCCAGCGCCAGGCGCGCTTCCCGCAGCGCCTCCTGCATGTACCTTTCGTCATCCATAACATACAAAGATAGGCAAAATAAACACAAGGTATGGATTTTGTGTATCTTTGCGATTCTATGCGGCTTCGAATACCCGTCATCCTCTCCCTGGCCCTGCTGCTGACCGCACCGCAGGCACTTGCCCAATACTACACAACGGGCAGCGCCCCGGCATCAGTACGCTGGAGCCAGATCAAGGGTGACCATTTCACCGTGATCTTCCCCCGCGAGATCGATTCGCTGGCACGGGAATATCTCTTCGCTTTCGAAAGCACCCGCGACGCCACCCTTGCCGGCCTTCATATCAACACACCCCGCATGCCCATCGTACTGCAGCCCTACAACATGAACAGCAACGGCAGCGTCGCATGGGCCCCGCGCCGCATCGAACTCTACACCACACCCCCCGGCAAGCCTCTCTATCCCCTTGACTGGGAAACCCAGCTGGCTGTCCATGAAGGCCGCCACGTGGGACAGTTCGCCCATTATATCCGCGGCGCCCTCTTCCCGTTCCAGATCCTGGCCGGCGAACAGGGTTTTGCCCTGGCCTTCCCTTCCTCAACCCAGATGGAAGGCGACGCCGTGCAGCATGAAACCGACATCACCGGTACCGGACGCGGACGCGATCCCGAATTCCTGAAATATTACCGGGCTGCCTTCCTGGCCGACGATTTCCGCTCCTACGACCACTGGCGCTACGGCTCCTACCGCTACTATACCCCGAACAAATATGCCTTCGGCTACCTGATTACCAGCACGATGCGCTACCATTCGGGCAATTATTTCACCACGGGCGACCTCCTGGAAGAAAAAGTCCACAGCTGGTGGCGCGTATTCAGCCAGTCGCATCGCAGCTACATCAAGGCCTCCGGCCAGACCGTCCGCAAGAACTGGCGCGAAGCCATCGCCAACTACAACGCCAGCTGGCGCTGGGACTATCTTGTCCGTGAACCCTACTCCCGCCCCGAACCCGTGCTCAAGGGCCGCAGCAAGTTCTACGCTGAGTTCAACAATCCGCTGCCTTTCGAGAACGGCGTCTATGCCACAATGACGGGCCTGCCTTTCGAGCGCCGCCTCGTCCGCATCGACACTTTGGGCAAATATCACTATGTCAGGCCTTTCTCGGCCTCAACCAGCTCGCTGGTCAAAGACGGTGACCATGCCTTTGTCTTCTCCGAGGTCGTACCCGACCCGCGCTGGGAACTGCGCTCCTGGTCGGTGATCCGGCGCTACGACACCCGCAGCGGCCGTATGGAGACACTTACGCACCGTACACGCTATGTCAATCCGTCGGTAGCCCCCGACGGGAAGATCCTGGCCGCAGAATACTCCGTCACGGGAGGTTCCGATGCCGTGGTGCTCGACCCGCAGGGACAGCTGCTCGAACGGATTCCCGCACCGGAAAACGGCCAGATCGTCAACTTCGTGCAACTGGGAGATGTACGCTACGCCACCGTCATTACCAAGGAGGGAGAAAGCATCTGGCGGCACGACGGCAGCTGGACCCGCATGACCGCTCCCCAGAAACGGATGATCCGCGAACTTCAGGCAGACGGCGACAGCCTCCTCTATTTTGTCACGGATATCGACGGATTGAGCAACGTATATGCTTATTCCCCCGCTTCCGGATCGCTGCGGCGCTGGGTCAACGCCCCTTTCAGTGCCGACAAACCCTATCTTGACACCGCCACCGGAACGCTCTACTACGCCAGCTACGACCACCTGGGCTATCTGCCCTACCGCCTGTCGAAAGACAAGTTCGACGGCGTCAGTGCCTCGTTCGACCAGACGCCCTCCTATCCCATCGCGGACCGGACGGCCGAACAGATGGGCTACTACGTGGAGCCTCGCACCGAAGCCGAAGACGAGGCGCTGCGCAAGCACCTCGACTCGCTGGAAACCCGCCCCTACAGCAAAATCCTCCATGGCTTCCGCTTTCACTCCTGGGCCCCGTTCTATGCCAACATCGACCGCATCATGAACGACCTGAGCGGCTTCGACTTCAACAATCTCGAAAGCATCTTCCAGTTTGTGGCGCCCGGTGTGACACTCCTTTCCCAGAACAATCAGGGAACCCTGGTGACCACCCTGGGCTATTCCTACTACAAGCGCCACCACGCCGGCCATGCCTACATGAAGTATTCCGGCCTGTACCCGGTGATCGAGGCGGCCTTCGATTTCAACGAACGCAACCGGACGCACCAGGTGACGGACCTGCGTCCCGGCAGCCCGGCAGGCTCCCATATCGACGTTCTCTCCCAACCGGCCTACAGCCTCAATGTACAGGTCTCTGTCCCCCTGCATTTTTCCAAAGGCGGCTGGAACACCTCCGTCGTCCCGCGCATGGGTTACGCCATGACCAACGACAGTTTCCTGTACATTACGCCGAAAGAGACGGTCAACGGCCAGATTTCCCAACTGCTGACGGCCGACCTGCTGGTCGATACCCGGCTGTCCCGGGCGACCTCCCGTCTGACGCCCCGGCTGGGTTTCGGCGTAGAGATCAGCGGCCAGACCCGGCTCGACCGGCAATCGATCCACAACAGCGTCGGCGCCCTGCGGGCCTATACCTACCTGCCTGGCTTCCGCGCGGAAGACGGCGTGAAACTGAGCTATTTCCGCCAGTACCAACCCGAAAACTCGCTGTTCTACAGCCCTGACTACAACCTGGTGCGCCGTCCCTTCGGCTACGACAACACCATCCTGATGGACTACCACCGCCTGCTGCTCGAATATGCGCTGCCGATCTATGCCGGCGACATCAACGGTGGTTTCTTCTTCTACCTGAAACGGATCATCCTCATCCCCTTCGTCGATGTTGCCCGGGACCTTCGCGCCCCCACCCTCAACGACGACAACAACATCACGGGATTCGGCCCCAGGAATTTCCTGTCGTACGGCACCCGCCTGATGCTCAACACCTATCTGTTCCGCATCGGTTCGGAATTCAAGATCGGCGTCCAGTATTCGCGCATGTATGACTCCGACAAATGGGGCACCATCCACCTCGTTTTCTCAACTGGCCTGTAATCATGAACAAAGCTCTTTCCCTCAATTGGTTCGACTGGTTCCTGATCATCGGAACCACAGTTGTCAGTGCCGTCTCGTCGGTGGTGGCCGGCAACTGGGACACTCTCGGTTTTATCGTGGCCGTCACGGGAATCATCAACCTGGTGCTCTGTGCCAGGGGCAACATCTGGAACTACGCCTTCGGCATCGTCTACAACGCCATCTACGTCTATATCTCCTGGAAATCCAGGCTCTATGCCGATTCGGCCATCTATCTGCTCTATTACCTGCCCATGCAGTTCATCGGCTGGTTCTCCTGGAAGAAAAACCAGAACCAGGAGAGCGGTGCGGTGAATGCCGTGCATCTGACCCGGCGGACGGCGCTCGTGCTGCTGCTGGTTGCGGCGGTGCTGATCCCGGTCTTCGCCTGGATTCTCGGCCTGCCGGCCATCGGTGATTCCCAGCCCTGGCTCGACGCCACCACTACGGTGGTCTCGATCCTGGCCATGTACATGATGGTCAAGGCCATTGCGGAGCAGTGGTATATCTGGATCGTGCTCGATGCCGTGCAGGTTGTCAAATGGACGATTGCCACGGTGCGGGGCGAAGAGCACGCCGCACTGATGCTGGTGATGTTCGCCTTCTTCCTGGCCAACGCCGTCTACGGCCTCATTCAGTGGAATGGATTAGCGAAGCAAGCTTCGGCCCGACCACAGCCGTGAGTTCTTCCAGCGAGGCTTCCTTGATCCGCTTGTAGCTCTTGAACTGCTTGATGAGTTTTTCCTCGGTTTTGGGCCCGATACCCGGAATCGCGCGCAGAATGCTGACAGTCTGGGCTTTGCTGCGCAGGTTGCGGTGATGGGTGATACCGAAGCGGTGCGCTTCGTCGCGAATCTGCATGAGCACGCGCAGCGACGAAGAGTTGCGGTCTAGGAACAGGGGCAGTGGATCACCCGGCACGATAACCTCCTCCATGCGCTTGGCAAGGCCCACGATGAACACCTGGTCGGCAATGCCCAGTTCCATCAGTGCTTCCAGCGCGAAGCCGAGCTGGCCTTTTCCACCGTCGATCACGATGAGTTGCGGCAGATCCTCTCCCTCGGCCATCATCCGTGAATAACGCCGGTTCACCACTTCTTTCATCGAGGCATAGTCGTTGGCGCCCACCACGGTCTTGATGTTGAAATGCCGGTAATCACGCTTGCTCGGCAGCCCGTCCCTGAACACCACGCACGAGGCCACGGGGTTCGTGCCCTGGATATTGGAGTTGTCGAAGCATTCGATATGCCGCGGCGGCACTTTCATGCCAAGGTCTTTCTGCAGCTGGGCCACCACTTTCTCGGATTTCTCGATCCGTTTCGGCAGGCTTTTCTCTTTCAGGAGTTTATAGGTTTCCATGTCGAGGATGCCGTGCCCTACGGCTTTCTCGCGCTCATGGTGGGCTTCCAGCAGCGCCAGCCGGTCTTTCCATTCCTGTGCGTCTTCGAAACGCAGTTCGGCGGCAGCCTGCATCATCCCGGCGCGGCAGGCGCTCATCAGCTGGCGCGTGCGGCCGCTCAGCAGTTTCTTGATCTCCTCGATCTGCGCGTCGTATTCTTCTTCGGAGAAAAGGCCTTCACACGGACCTGCGCATTTTTCGAGGTGATAGTTCAGACAGCAGCGCAACTTGCCGGAAGCGATCTGGCCGGGAGTGAGCGAATGCGCGCAGATCCGCAGCTTATAGAGGTTCCCCATCAGGTCGAGGAGCCGGCGCGCGTGAAATACGGAGGCGTAGGGTCCGTAGTAGAGCGAGCCGTCCTGCACGTAGCGGCGGGTGAGCATCACCCGGGGAAAGGCTTCGTTGCGGATACAGATCCAGGGATAGGTCTTGTCGTCCTTGAGCAGGATGTTGTAGTGGGGCTGCAGCTGCTTGATGAGGTTGTTCTCGAGCAGGAGCGCGTCTTCTTCGGTCTCCACCACGGTATATTGGAGGCTGGCGATGTGTTCGACCAGTGCGCGCGTCTTGCGGTCAAGCTGCTCCGGCGGCCGGAAATACTGCGACACGCGCCGCTTCAGATCCTTGGCTTTGCCTACATAGATGACCTTGCCGCCTGCATCCAGGTAGCGATAGACACCCGGGGCGTGGGGGAGTTGTGCGATTTTTTCCTTAATATTCATGGAAAACTGCTATCTTTGTCTTGTAGCCGCTTCTATTAGGAAACGTCTATGAAGAAGGATACAAAATTAGTCAATAAATCGGACATACAGAAAGCCCTCAAGCTGCGCGGGCCTTTCGGATGGCTGGCCGCGGGATTCCTCATGCGCGTGGCTTGGCTCAACAAGGCCAACAGGCTTCATCAAAAGTGTGCGGGCGGGAATGCCAGTGATTTATCGGCGCGCGTCCTGAAAGAACTTGACATCAAATATGACCTGAAACCCGGACAGCTGGACTACATCCCGCGCGAAGGGCCTTTCATCCTCATCGCCAACCATCATTTCGGCTGCCTGGACGGCCTGATGATGTTCGACCTCATCGGACATATCCGTCCCGACCTGCATGCCGTGACCACCTTCCTGCTCAGCGTCATACCCGAATTACGGCCGGCCCTGTTCTCCGTGAACCCGTTCTCCAACGGTGTCGCCGCCAGACAGAGCAGCCTGCCGGGAATGCGGCAGGCACTGGCTCACGTCCGGGACGGCGGCTGCGTCTGTATCTTCCCCGCCGGCGAAGTGGCCACCTGCCAGCCGCCCCAAAACCGGACCGCACTGGAAGAAGGCATCGTGGAAGACATCCCGTGGCCGGCTTCCATCGTCAAGTTTATCCGGATGTGCAACTGCCCGGTCGTGCCTGTCTATATCGAGGGCAACTGCTCCAAGCTATTTCACCGTCTGGGCAAGATCCACCCCATGCTGCGCACCCTGTGTCTTATGCGGGAGCTGATCAACAAGAAAGGCCGGACCGTTCCGATACGCATCGGCAAGCCGGTTTCCGTGACGGAAATGAGCAACTACGAGTCCATCGAGGAACTGTACGGCTACCTGCGCAACCGCATCTATGCCATGCAGGCGGAATTCGAGCCCAAGCCTAAAGTCTCCTCCATCAAATGCCCCGAGCCGATCGCGCCCCCGCGCAAACCGGAAACGATACAGCAGGAACTGGACCGGATCCCCTCCAAAATGCTTTTCCAGACCGCCTGCTACCAGTGCTACCTGGCGGATTACACCGACATCCCGGAGGGCATCCTCGAAATCGGCCGCGCCCGGGAAGAAGCCTTCCGCGCAGCCGGAGAAGGGACCGACAAGTCGCTTGACCTGGATAAATTCGACCACTACTACAAGCATCTGATTCTCTGGGACAGCAATGCCCGGAAGATTGCCGGCGCCTACCGCATCGGCATCGGCTCCGAAATCCATGCAAAGCATGGAATTCCGGGCTTTTATTCCAGCACCCTGTTTGCCTACAACCGGAAAGCCGACGAAGTGCTGCCACGCTGTGCAGAGCTTGGTCGGACATTCGTATCGATCGATTACCAGCGGGAATCCCTGCCGCTGATGTTGCTTTTCAAGGGCCTGGCCTACGCGATGGTGCGCTATCCGGAAATTGATTTCTTCTCCGGTCCCGTGAGCATCAGCGCCCTCTATCCGAAGGCCATCCAGAGCCTGATGGTCTGGTTCTTCATCCAGCACCGGCACGTTGCTCCGCAGTACGATATCGCCACTCCGCGAACACCGTTCAAGCCCGGTTTCAGGAACGTCCGTCCCGACCAGTTGCTTGTCCGCACCGAAACCGTCGACAAGTTCGACCGGCTGCTCAAGCAGATTTCAGATAACGCGTACCGCCTGCCGCCGCTGGTCAAGAAATATTTCCGCTGGGGTGCCGACGTGGTCTGCTTCAACGTAGATCCGGATTTCAACTATACGCTGGACGGATACATCCTCATGCCCCTGGCGGGTTTCACCGAGGAAGACGTAAGTTCGATGCTCAAGGATGAAACATCCTGGGACGTGCGCGAAGCTGTCTTCAACCGCTACGGCCATACCCAGAGGAATAGACGTTACGGTACGGGGTCATAGCCGCTGCCGCCCCAGGGCGCACAGCGGAGGATGCGTTTGACCGCCAGCCAGCCGCCATACAGCAGGCCGTGTTTCTGCAGGGCTTCGAGGGCGTAGTTCGAACAGGTAGGCGTGTAGCGGCACTGCCTTCCCATGTAGGGAGACAGCAGGATCTGGTAGAGCCGGATGAGTTTAACGGGCAGCCAGATCGTCCAAGAGCGCAACAAGGCTTTTTTCGATGCGTCCATAGTCTTCCTCTTCCTTGCCTATATAATAGATGAAAATGTCGTAGCTTTTATCGCCCAGCCGGCTGCGGTTGAGCCGGTATGCCTCGCGGACCCGCCGCTTGAGCAGGTTGCGCTTGACGGCGCGCTTGAAGTTGCGTTTGGGCACCGATACGCCGAATTCTCCCGTTCCCGGCTGAAAATGCAACTTGAGCGGATGGCGGAAAGCCACCTGCCCGGTTTTCAGCAACGAGAGGATCTGGCGTTCATTCATTCTTTCGCTTTGTTGGCTTCCAGATAGTTGCTCAGGGCCTCGGCGATCGAGGGAGCTTGCGGCGACGGGGCCTTGATCGCGACCTTCAGACCCGCTTCTTCCATGGCCCGTGCCGTTGAAGGACCGTAGGTGGCGAACTGGAGCGAATCCTGCTGGAACCCGGGGAAACTCTCCTGCAGCGAACGCACATCGGAAGGACTGTAGAAGGCCACCACCTGGTAGTTGTGGAGATCGATATCGCGCAGGTCGTTGCTCACGGTACGCACGAAGACGGCGCTGCCGTGCTTGAGTTTCTCTTTCGTGAAAAGTTTGTGGACCTCCGGCTTGAGGCTGTCCGTGCAGGCGATCAGGAAATTTTCATTGCGGTGTTTCGAACCGATCGATTCCACCATCGAGGCGACCGTGCCGGCGCCGAAGAAAATCTTGCGTTTTCGGTAGACGATGTATTTCTGCAGATAGACCGCGATGGCTTCGCTCTGGCAGAAATATTTCATAGTCTCGGG
>Ga0310786_10010052_pt1 | contig 11924 bp, 10 predicted proteins | sample AusTroGonzalo_MG_FD_203881 | JGI IMG/M metagenome (GOLD analysis project Ga0310786, IMG submission 203881) | Bovine rumen microbial communities from tropical cattle in Woodstock, Queensland, Australia - Gonzalo_03 (v2) (version 2) | ecosystem: Host-associated > Mammals > Digestive system >... | reverse complement strand
ATTTATATCTATGTTAATAGGTGGACTAATTATGTGATTTTTTGGAGTATTATTGTCTGTGCCAATTGCTGTAATTTTGACTATTATTTTTCAAAATAGACGTCAGTTGGAAACTGAAGATTTACAGCAAGTTGATAAACAGGCCAATGATGAAAAAGGTGAAGAATTGAAAAAAGTAAAGCAGCAATTAGAGTCGGTAAAGTTGCCAGAAAATAGACCAAGTGATTTGGACAAAATAGAAGAGAAGGAGAAGCTTAAATAATAAAAGTGTTGTTTTAGATGGTAGTTTTTGTTATGAAAAAAAAGTTTTTTAATTTTTATTGCCGTTTGTTATCATTTTTTGCTAGAAAATATATGGCAAAGCATAAGCCTTTAGTGATATGAATAAATTGAAGTGTGTGAAAGACATCTTGTAGAATGATTATTTATCAGACATTGTGTAAATTTATAAATAATAAAGAGATTTATACATCTAGCAAAAATTTTAACTGAGAATTGTGATTATCATTATCTATTTTTCAAATAGAGGAGTTTGTACCATCATTGTTTTGATCAATAAAAGTGTTTTTTAAGGTGTTATTTACAAGTTTATTTTGAAAGAAACCATATGATATTGTTGTATTAGAATATGGAATTGACCACCCATGAGAGATGGAATTTTTGTTAAATATTGTACAGCCACAGATTTGAGTGTTTACTGCGATAGATTCTGTACACTCAATGCAATTTGGTAGTCCAGAAAATATAGCAAAAGAGGAGAAAAAAATGGTCCAAAATACTTTGGAATTAGCATTGTTGAATATTGATGATAAGGATGCTATGTCTTTGGTTGATGATATTGAAATAGATTATTTGACATATCAGACTCAGTGATATGATTCAAAATGAGATATTTCATTTTCAAATGAAAAGTTTGAGTATAAAGATGAAAATTTGTATTCAAATTTTGACTTATCAATTAGACAAAAGAGTATAAATATTACTACAAATATTTTGTGAAAAGCTAATTATGGTTATATTTGAGTTGCTTTGGCAATATTGGATATAATAAATTATAAGGATTGAAAGGCTTCTATTTTTGATAGTTTTGATAAAGTGTTCTTAGAATATAAATTACAGTGAGGAAGATTATCTGTATTTAATTGATTGTATGATTCATTATTATTTGATTCAACATATAATTCTTCACCTTTAAGTGTTCAAAAGATTTTGAATACAGTTTATAATATTAAAAATGATTTATTCTCTGATAGTGAGATTTGGTTGATGCTCTGAGACATGAGAGAATTATGAAAATTGACAGAATCAGATCATAGGAAAATTGCTACTTATGTGCATTCTGTAGCGGATAGAGTATTTTTAGTTTGAGAAAATATGCAAAAATATCTTAAAGATGAATTAGAAAAAATATGATATGATATGTCAAAAGTAGAGGAGTTTTCAGATTCAGTGACATTATGAAATAGAGTAAAAGATGAATTGAAAAAATCAGATTGAAAGAAATTAGTTGTTTGAAAGGGTAGTCAAAATACAATTTATTTGGAAGAAGCTATAAAGATTTTATTAGCAAATGATGAAGATTCAAAGAATTTGGTTAGGCAATCTGATTGGTGGTTGAAAAAGAAAAAGAGATTTTTTGATTCAGTGAAATAATATAATGTTAATATTTTAATGCCTCTGGCGGGTTACTTTTGTCCGGAGCTACAAAAGTAACCAAAAAAACTCTTATCTGGCATGCCAATTTCAGCAAGCGATGTTCTGTATTCCATACAAGAGTATTGAATACGAAGCTCACTCGCATAGGCTCGTTCGCTTACTTGCAAATAATTATTTTTGGACTGACTTGAACAGCTTGCAAATGAAATTGCATGAGATTTATTTTTTGATAAATGAAAATTTTTTTTTTGTACTTAGAATATGGTTTTGTTATATGTAAGAGTGAATGCGTAGTTGTCTAATATTGTGCAAAGTAGGTGATTTATCAATTTTCTATTGATTTTTAATTTTATTTTTTTATATTCTCCATCGCTTTGATGGAGAAGTGATTCTTCATTATCGATTTTTAATTATTAATTATTATTTTCATGCCAAGGAGAAAATTAGAGAACAGAACTATCGAAGTGATTTTGTTGGAATCAAATAAACACTTGGGAGAAAAGTTCGAAATTGTTAGAGTAAAACCAGTTTTTGCTAGAAATGTTTTATTACCAAAAAACATGGCAGTATTAGCTACAGCAAATATGGTAAATAGATACTCTCAAAAAATTAAAGCTGCTGAAAAAGAAAGAGTAGCAAAAGCTGAATGATTCAAAGGATTATTAGCAAACATCGAAAAAGATGGAGGATTAGTATTTACTGGAAAAGTAAACAAAGATGGTACATTGTATGCAAAGATTGATGAATCTGATATTGCAAAATTAGTAAAAGAAACATATAAATTGGATGTTGAAGATCATTTCTTCAAAATGAAAAAGAAAATTACAACTATTTGAGATTTTGTAGTTCCTTTCTTATACAAAGATATTAAATGAGATATAGCTGTAAAAGTAAATGCTGAAAATCCAGAAGTAATAGAGAAGAAAGAAAAAGTTGTTGTAAAAGAAGAACCAGTTGAAGAAAATAAAGAAGAGGTAAAAGAAGAAGAGAAAAAAGATGAATAATTAGGTAATTATATATTGAAAAATCCCGTAACGAATGATTATGGGATTTTTTTATTGATATTTTTGAAAAAATAGATATGATAATTATCTAAAACAAAACACTTAATAACCCTTATAAATTTAAAACAATGGTTGTCACATCAACAATTTTTACGAAGAATTGGAGAGCCTATTTTCACATTGATGAGGTTGTCCAAGCATTAAAATCCCAAGGATGTGCTATTCTTGATGGTGAAGTCATGCCTCTCACACACGAGCAGTGTGATATTCACTATCCATTCCTTGTGGATAAACCGTTCTATTGGAGCACAAAAAGACTCTTTGATCGATGCCCTAGCATATTCCTTAGGGTCCGTGGAGAGCTTGATGTAATTCTCCATATAATCGGCGAAAAAACAAACCCCAAAGAGTGTAACAAAGATTCTTTCCGTGTGAAGTACGGCCTTCACATCGGTGATAATGGTTATCATCGATCCGGAAACGAAAAAGAAGCCAAGGATGATGATGAACGCTTCTGGGGCAAAAACGGTTTCATTACATTATACCGTAAAAATCCTGGACGATTCATTGCGACCACTCGTAAGTTGCATGAAGTTATGCTCGCACAGAGCGAAATTAAAGTCGTTCTGCACGCCAAAAATCAAGACAAGGATGTTATTATGCGAGTTAAGATGGCATTTGAGTTGCAAGGTTATGCTGTTGTTTCTGGACAAAGTCATACCCTTACGGAACAAGAAGCCATTTCGATCCTTACGGATTTGCGTGGTAATGCGCCGGATGATGAAGTCGCTGAACTTATTGGACCGTCTTACGTCTTTGATCTTCATAAAGACAACGCTCGTGAAGAAATCCTTAAACTTCTTCCGTGTCCAATCGACCAAGAAGACTTCTGCTCCTGTTCTCAGGAGTTAACCGAGCTTTTCGGTGATAATCTGAACAAATCATTGATGGCTTGGTTTTAAGCTTGTATGTCTAGTAAGGATGAGCAAAAAACACTTGCTCATCCTTTTTGAAAATTCAAAAATATAATCTTGATAATTAATTTTTGATTAATATAGTATTTTTGTTCTTTATTTTTTCTGAAACAAAATTTTATGTTTCAATTAGAATCAAAATTTAAACCAGCGTGAGATCAGCCAGAAGCAATAAAAAAAATTGTGGATTGATTTTCTGATGGAAAAAATATTCAAACATTATTGTGAGCGACTTGAACATGAAAAACTTTTACGATGGCAAATATTATTCAACATTTGCAAAAGCCAACTCTTGTAATTTCTCATAATAAAACACTAGCGGCGCAATTAGCTACTGAATTAAAAGCATTTTTTCCACATAATGCTGTACACTATTTTGTATCTTATTTTGACTATTATCAGCCTGAATCATACTTACCTGCTACATGAACTTATATAGAAAAAGAAGCAACAATAAACCAGGAAATTGAGATGTATAGATTGGCTACTATGGCATCGCTTTTGAGTAGGCAAGATGTGATTGTGGTAGCTTCAGCTTCATCACTTTATGGTTTATGACAAAAGAGATTTTTCCAAGAAAACTGCTTAGTTTTGGAAATTTGAAAATCGTACGATTTCAAAGAATTGAAAATGCAACTATTGAAAATGCAGTATAGGCCAGTTCATGGAAAAATTGAGCATTGAATGTTTGATTTTAGATGAGAGATTTTGGATATATTTACTAGTACTGAAAAGTACGTTTATAGGTGTATTTTTGATGATGATGAATTAGAGAGAATAGAATTCAGAGATTCTACGACAATGAAATTGATTGATGAAAACGATGACCAGATTTACTATGGATGATGACATTCTCATAAAGTGATTGTTTGGCCTGCAACTCAATTTATACAAGATACATCACATTTGGAAGATATTTTAGCGCAAATGGATGCAGAAAAAGAATTGAGAGTAAAAGAATTTAAGGACCAGAAAATGCTTGTTGAAGCTGAGAGAATCAAAAAGAGAGTAGAGTATGATATCAGAATGATTAGAGAAACTGGATTCGTGACTTGAATTGAAAACTATTCATTATACTTTGATCGTAGATTGCCATGAGAGCCACCAAACACACTTTTTGATTTTTTCCCAGAAGATATGTGTCTGATAATTGATGAATCTCATATGACATTGCCTCAGCTTCAAGCTATGCCACAGGCTGATAGATCAAGAAAAATGAATTTGATAAAATATGGATTCAGATTGCCATCAGCAATTGATCATCGTCCATTGAATTATGGAGAATTGGAAATGATTTTGTGATGGAAACCAACTTTGGACAAAGAAGATTATATTGATGTACTTAACGATGCTTCTGATACGTACAAAGATTTAGTTCATAAGTCAGAAAAAATAGCAAAAGCTCGTTGAGAAAATCAGCTTTCAGTGGTATTGCAAAAGAAGAAAGAAAAAGCAAAGACTTTGTTCCTTTCTGCGACACCTGCTTCGTATGAGATGAACCTTTCAAAACAAATAGTTGAGCAGATCATTCGTCCAACATGATTGCTTGATCCTATTACATACGTTTATCCAAAGACAGTTTGATATACTGAATTGGAAAAGAGTTTTGAAGAATTATTGAAAAAGAAACCAAGATTGAAAGATTTTGCTGATGGATATAGCTTGAAGTGAAATCAGAAAGAGATATTTGATGAATAAAAAGATTATTTAATAATTTATTATATGATGGTAATTAAAACAATAGATTTATGGACAGAAAAATGTGATAATCATTATGAATGTTTTAATGGTGCTTTTGTTGATTGATTTGAAAACGGTAAAAAGCCGTTTGATGAATATAAAATAGTAAAAAATTGCAATTGTATAATAGATACAAAAGGTGAATTTGATGTAAACAATAAACATAATGCTATCATTTTTTATAAGGGCAAAAAACCAGTTAGATTAATGGTGATAAATAAGAATACAGATATAAGAAAATGTATTGATGTAGCATTGAATGAAGAATTTGAAAACAATTCATTAAAAGATAGATATGAACACCTTAAAATAAAAGAAAAGATAACTGATTTAAAAGAAAAACCAATTTTAAAAGAATTTAGAAAAGAAATAGACGTAGCTTCATGTGATAGATGGAATTTATTGTATAGTATGCTAAAGGGAAATTATACAGAATTTGATTCGAAATATGGTAATTACGAAACAAACAAATATTATTTTATACCGAAATTATCTATTAAGTTTGATTTGAAAATTGAAGATGAATTATATTGTATTGAACATAAGTGTGGTTTTGTAAATATGTTAAAAACTAGAATAATTCCAATTCAAGAAAATTCAAGATTAACATTGTAGAATATTTATTGTAAAACTAATATGGATATAGTTTAAAGTGAAATCAAAGGGAAATATTTAATAGATAAATATTGTATTATTTATTAGAAAATTATGGAAGATTTTGGCGAATACTATTATGAAAATATCGATGATTCAGAAGAACCTGATGATTCAGAAGATTTTTACAAGGATTGTTATATAGATATCGATGATCCAGAAGAACCTGATGATTTAGACGATTTTTTTGATATGCAAGAAGATTTTTTTTGAGATGAAAATATTGATAAATTAATTTGGGCATCAAAACATTCAGTATTTGAAGATTTAAATAGTTATGATGATTATGAAAAGCCTTATAATGAAAGAAATTATGTAACAAGTTGTTATAGTGATGATATTTGAAAAATTAAGTTTCTTAAAAAATTAGAGACAAAGGAATTGCTGTTAAAATACAGAAAATTATGAGATAAAGACCCTGAGTGATTAGATGCCCGTAATAAAATTGTAAAATCGAATCTTAGATTCGTATATCATATAGCAAAACCTATATATAAACGGTTTAAGAGAGAGTATAGTTGAGTAAATGTTGAGTTAAATGATGTTATTCAAGCTTGAAATATCTGATTAATTGAATCTTTGCAAAAATACAAACCACGTAATGTAAAAAGTTTTCTATACCACGCAAGATATGCGATAAAGAATAGTATACATAGGTATTTAAAATATGATATTAGATTTTTTGGTAGTTGAGAACGTCATCCTGTATGAACTCCAAATAAAGTTAAAAAATTTATAAATAAATACTATAATGAAAATCAGGTAGAACCAACTGATTATGAAATAGAAGATTTTATTAAAGAATTAAAAATAGATTCAAGTAATACATTTTCCGATGATTATGGACATTATTACAGGTATTATTTAGAATTGGGAAATATTTCCTTAGATCAACCAGCAGAACAGTGACAATGGTTATGAATAGGAAAAACGACATTATCAAATAGAACTTTTATGATAGACGATGAAGATAATTGTTTATGTGATGATGATCCATATAATGATAATTGAGACGTTACATTAAAAGATACTTTACTTGATCAATCAGGTAATGATGCTGATAGATGGGCCTTTTTAGAGAGTTTAAGATATGAACTAAAAACAGCTTTTATAATATTAACAGATGATGAAAAACGTATATTAAAATCTTATTTTTGATTAGACTGAAATAGGCCACTATCCTTAAACGAGATTGCTGATAGTATGAACGTGTCAGACAACTTAAGGATAGAGGCCTAAAAACATTAAGATGATTTGATAAAAATCTTCTAAAAGAATATTTTCAAGCTATGAAAGATAGAAGATTGAGGTTCAACACTAGGAACGCTATATTAGAAGAATTTCTACAAGGTTAAAGATAATTATTCTTTAGTAGTATTATTTTCTATATTTAACACTTTTACGTGGAACTCAACATTTTCACGAGTTTGTCTATCGTTAAAATCTATTGTTACATCGACTGGTGATACTTCTAATATAACTCCGTTTAGTGATCATAAATTTATTTGCTCTCATACTTTTGGATCTGCTCCTATGGTATTTATAATCGTCGCAGATATTTTTTGGATTTTAAAATCTTCATATGCTATTCCATATCATTCTTTTGGATCATTTGTTGTAAATTCTTTTGTATCACCTGATTTTAATCCTATTAACTCTGTATCAAAAATTGGGAAACTATTATTTTCTCAGATGGTTATAATCTGTGTAGTGTTTTCTTCAATAATTTCTCAGTCTAGTAAATATGAATCATAGCTAATTGTTACTGTATCTCATTCTTGAATTGTCTTTATTTTTTCTGTTTTTTTACATCATGCAAATAATACAGTAGAACATAGAGCAAGAATTGAAAGGATTGCTAATTTTTTTTTCATGTTTTTAATTATTTTAAAATGTAAATTTAATTTATTTTTGACTTTATGAAACGTTGTCGTGATTCTTGTGGTGTTCCGTGGTGACTTTTTTCGTTATTTTCATTTGTATGATTATCCTCTTCTTTTGGCGTTGTTGAAACTTTTATAATATATTCTCAATCAAATAATATTTTGTTTTTGTGTGATAAAAAGTACATGGAATATTCTGAATCAAGGTATTTTGAGTAAAAGTTTTCTGCGTAAGCAATTTCTTGTTCAACAGCATTAATATTATTATTTACATTTTCAATTTCATTTACAATTGCACTGTAATTTACGTATGTTTTCACAGCAATTAACATCACAACAATAGCAAAAATTCATCAAAATACTTTTATTTTATTTCAATGTCTAGTTACTATTTTCTGTATATTTTCTTTTTGCATACCATATCGTTAATATAATTATTCTATTGTGTTTATATATTATATTCTTTGTTGAAAAATCAAGAGAAAAATGTAGAGTAATTAAGAATGAATAATGAAGAAGTGAAAATTTTGGATTTCTACATTATTAATTTTTAATTATTAATTGTGAATAATTTTGTCTATCCATAAGTTACCAGAATATGTAATAAATAGATTAAAAGCATGAGAAGTTGTAAATAGACCTTCAAGTGTAGTAAAAGAATTAGTAGAAAATAGTTTGGATGCTGGAGCAAAGAGTATCGAAGTAAATATTGTAGATGGATGAAAAAGTTTGATTTCAGTACAAGATGACTGAGAATGAATTCAACTTTCAGATATGGATTTACTGCTAGAAAGATATGCAACTTCAAAAATAAATACTGATGAAGATTTATTATCTATTTCTAGTTATTGATTCAGATGAGAAGCTTTGGCTAGTATTTCTGAAGTTTCAAAAATCACTATAATGTCAAAAACAGCATATAGTGAAATTGGTACAAAATATACAAAAAGGTGATCAGAGCAGATTATGACGCATGTTCCGGTTCCTTTTCAACATTGAACTGTTGTTTCTGTAGAAGATTTATTTTACAATGTACCAGCTAGATTAAAGTTTTTGAAATCAGCACAAACAGAGTTCTATTACTGCTATAATTACTTTGTAGATGTAGCAATTTGGCATTATGACAAAAGTTTTGTTTTAAAGAAAAATGATAAAATAATTTTTGATTTGAAATGAACAGATTCGTTGATTGATAGGATCAATGATATTTACAAAAAGGATTGGTCAAATAATTTGAAACCTGTACAATTTGAGGATGAAACTATGAGAATTTTGTGAGTTTTGTCGGATCCAAGTATCCGTTTTTGATCAGCAGATAATATCAAAATTTACGTAAATTCTCGTCCAATTCAGGATAAAACAATTTACAGAGCTTTGATGGATGCTTATCGCAGACAGCTAACTCCCTGAGAGTATCCATTAGCTGTTTTGATGCTTGATATCAAGCCAAATTTGGTTGATGTGAATGTTCATCCATCAAAACTTCAGGTGAAATTTGTAGATACTCAAGCTGTTTACAAAAATGTTTATGAATCTGTTTTGACTTGTTTATGAGATAGCAAAATTACAGATTATAGTAATAATACTTTTGTTTCATCGAGACCTTTTGCAGAAGGCATTCATTCTTCGTTAAATAATTTTCAGTTTTCTGGATGATGATATAAGGGACAAAATGTTTTTATGGGAAGTGGAGATTTACACAATAGTCCAAAAACATTGTTTGGTCAAGATGATATGAGTTTTTGAAATGTTTCAGCTGTTTCTCAATGATTTAATTCTGATTCAGAGGCTGTTTTTTCAAATCCACAAATTTGAGATTATCAGATAGTATGACAGCTTTGGAATAGTTATATTGTGATTCAATGAGTTGATGCTTTGTACTATGTAGATCAACATGCGTTAGCTGAGAGGATTGCTTTTGAAAAAATGAAAAAAAATACAGATTTTTCAAAAGAATTATTACTTCAACCTGTGAAATTTAATGTGACTGATGTTGCAGATTTGGATAAAAAGATTGAAGAAATAAATCAATTTTGATTTGATTGTTCATTATTGACAGAGAATATGATGGTCGTTTATGCTGTCCCAAAAATATTTATCACATATCCGGTAGAATTAGAGAAATTATTTAATTATATATTGTACTTGCCAGAAATTACGTTTGATCATATGTTGGATGGAATCTATGCCACTAAAGCATGTAAGACTTCAATTAAAGCATGACATAAATTATCTATGGACCAGATGATAAATTTGATTCAGGAATGATTTGAAAACATAGAATGAATGTTTGTTTGCCAGCACGGTAGGCCATCATTTGTAAAAATAGATAAGAAAAAAATTGATGAATTGTTTGACAGATAGCTATTATTTTACTTATTCTTGTCCTACTTTTCTTGCAATAACAACTTTTAATTTACGGATATTTCATGTTGTTCATTCTTTTATATCCATAAATCCTTCTCGTTCTACTTTAAAGTAAGGGTTTATTATTTTTTTGAAATCTACAGGTCAGGTTGATAGTTGGGAGAATACTTCTTTTCTACGTGTTGGATTTTCTTCTCGGGTCTTTTTCCAAATTGGATCATCTAGTGTCCAACTAGCAATACATATAACTCAATTATTGTTTAATTTTTCTCGGTACATTTTTGAATATTTTTGTCGCAAACTAGGTGATAAATGGTGGTATAGTCATCGTACTAAAATTTTGTCAAATTTTTTTGAATCATTTTCTAAATCTGGTGTGAGAATAAGTTGCTCATCTTTGAATCAAAATAAACTTTGAGCATATTTTAATGCTTCCATAGATATATCATGTAAAAAATATTTTTGTTCACTTTTAATATTATCTTGCATCCATTTTGTCATGTGACCGTCTCAACAAGCTTCATCTAAGACATTTCAGTTTCAATTTTTTACGTCTGCAGTTCAAAATTTTGTTAAAATTTCTGTTGGCATTTCGTTTAGTGAATATGGTAATTTTTCAACTGCAATTCATCTTTCACCTCTATATACTGCATCTCGGTTTTCACTCATTTCAGAAGTGCTTGTAGTATCTTCTACGTTTGTATTAATATATAAAGGATGTTCGTTTGTATTTATTTCAAGTTTTTCCATTTTTGATATTTTTTAGTAAATGTTTTTGTATATTTATTTGTGTAATTTTGTTTTTCAAGTTTTTTTGAAGATAATTTTTTCTTTGCAAATTAAAAAACTTTTTATATAGTGTGAGTGTTGTTGGGAAAACAATATTGGTTTTTTTATTGTGTATTATTATTTAATGAAAAGGTTAAAAATATTTTTGTTTTTATCTTTGGCATTTATTTCATTTTTTTGAAATACTTTTGCATATAAAGAAGTTTTGATTGAAGAAAGAGGTTGAAAACCGATTAGAGTGATAAAGGTCGTTTTAGATTGACAACATTTTGTAGTAACTTCACTGGCTGGAAACGGTTGAGATACTTTGGAAAATTTGGTGAAAAAAGTTTGATGAGATAGTGGAATTAATTGAACATTTTTTTGTCCTAAAGATTATTCATATTGTGGAGGAGTGACTCATTCTAATTTTGAGAGAATTTTTTTAGGTGATTGAATGAGTTATAGTGAATCATGGCCTGAGACATCAATTAGAATGATTTTTGGTTTTGATATAGAATGAAAGCCTTTCATGGCTCAACATAATTATACGGATCATGACGCTGGTTTAAAAATGAATTTAAATGAGGATAAGCTTGATCAATTTGAATTTTGATTGTCAAATTATACTGTGTTATTAGTTGAATGAAAAAATGTAATTGATGTAAATTCAATTAATTTTACATCGAATATGTATGGTAGTGCAAATAGAAATTTTATTTGTAGTACTAAAGATGGTTCAACTATTTATATGTGAGTTGTCTGATGAATTAATATACCTAAGTTAGCAGATTATGTTAAAGATAATTTTAATTGTTATAATGCATTAGCGTTAGATGCTTGAGCTAGTGAGGCTATGGTTTATGATTGAAATGTTT
>Ga0310786_10010051_pt1 | contig 11924 bp, 7 predicted proteins | sample AusTroGonzalo_MG_FD_203881 | JGI IMG/M metagenome (GOLD analysis project Ga0310786, IMG submission 203881) | Bovine rumen microbial communities from tropical cattle in Woodstock, Queensland, Australia - Gonzalo_03 (v2) (version 2) | ecosystem: Host-associated > Mammals > Digestive system >... | reverse complement strand
AATGCCATTCTTACATAATCACCGTATTCCTGTGAATCCATTACCTTATATACTCCCTTCCTGATACGGTCAACACCAAAATAGCCCGAATAGTCAATCTTCATAGGCTGTTCCTTCTTTCCGCTCTTGGTTGTGATGATGACCACGCCGTTAGCAGCACGAGAACCGTAAATGGCTGCGGCCGATGCATCCTTGAGAACCTGGAGGGTCTCGATATCATTGGGAGAGAAATCACGGATTGAAGTTCCCATCGGGACACCGTCTATTACATACAGTGGACTGGTATCGCCAAAGCTACCCAAACCACGGATACGAACTGCGGGATCGGCACCCGGCTGACCGTCAGTTGTGATATTGACACCTGCCACCTTACCCTCAAGCATTGAGGAAATGTTGCTGTGCGACACACGCTTCAGTTCCTCTGCTTCAACTACTGCCACGGAACCGGTAAGGTCTGCCTTCTTCTGAGTACCGTAACCGATAACCACTACCTGGTCCAGGAAGAGAGACTCGGTATTGACTGTTATCGTTCCAAGATTGGCCTTGCCGTTGACGGCAACCTCTTTGGTCTCATACCCCAGACACTGTATGATCAGTACAGCATCACCGGGTACTGAAAGAGTAAAGTTTCCGTCCAGGTCTGACGCGGTACCTATTGTAGTATTGCCTTTAAGAGCTACAGCGGCAGCAATAACAGGCTCTCCGGTTTCATCAACTAGAGTACCTTTTACCGTTATGTTTTCGCCAGCCTGAACTGTTGTGGGCGCTGCGTTTGCTACTGATCCGGTAATTCCCGATACGGCCAGCAGGCAGCATAATGCTATTGAAATACTAAACTGTTTCATATATTCAGGGTTTTATTATTCAAAAAATACCATGTATGATGATTCCAGGACAATGGCTGTCTGTAAGTCAGCACTGTCAACGGCTATATTGGTATAGTACTGGAAATGATTCTCGCCATTGGGATAAACCACATCATATCTTATATCAGCTGTACCGTTGCCGTTATTCTTAACGGTGATGGTTACAAGAGAATATGTAAGATACTGTCTGAAGAAATCCCAGTTCCAGTTTGAAGTCTTAATTACATCGTCAGTCCAGCTGGTACCCCAACCGAAATGGTCCATACGGGATACTGCGTATTGTGTAAGGTCGGCCTTACGGAGGATGACGCACGGGCTATGATAGTTCTCTGCTGAACGTGAATAAAGCATTGCCTTGAGAACAACTGAATCGCCGGCCTGAACGGGAACATCGGGAGTGAATGTGGTCCACCAGGCATTTGAATAATCAGCCATACCTACCTCGGAAGTACCCTTAACCACATTGACCTGGCATGTGGTGGTAAACTCGTTTGTGCTTCCCACATAGGTAATCTTAACCTCAGGAGTTCCTACTGTTGCGGGTATGCTGTCAAATACAAGTGCATTGTTGGCGATCACACCTGTCGTGCTATCTGCATAGGTAGCGGTAACCACTATTCCGCAAGTATCAAAACGAAGCTTGGTACCCTCCAACTGGTCAAATATATAATAGGTGTCCAGATATGGCATCTTGGTGACAGCTATTGAAACTACGTTATTCACGACGTTCAATGTATAATAACCCAGAACTGTAGCACCTGCCTGACCTAACTTGGTCTTTGAATATGACAGGACAACCGTCTTTCCACCAACCGTATTGAGGTCAGGGATTACAGAGAATGTGATGTCTGCGGTATCGGCAACAGCCTGTGAACCGTCGGCAAACGTAACTGTGGCAACTGCGCTGCCCCAGAAATCAGTCTGGCCTATCTCAAGTGACTGCGGCATTCCGGAAACAGAGATTGAAACAGCATCAAAATCCTCAAGAACCTGAACCTTTGAAGTTACGGTATAGGCATTCTTTATATCAAACCAGCTGCCGTCACAAACCAGTGTAGCATATATATCCTCAGTAGCTGAAACCGGCTGATGGTACTTCTCAACCAGGATGTCTCCGTTCTGGGCATACATTGTAGCCGTAACGTAAACATTACCGGTCTTGGAATGATCAATCTCCATCTCTACCCTTGCTCCGTCCATAACAGAACGGAAGTAGGCCCACAGATCCTCAACTCCTGCCGAGGCGGCAAGCTCACCATAGTTAAACTCCATAGCCGAAAGGGCAAAGTCGGCATTACCCCATCCAAATGCATCTGAACGAAGAACAAACAGTTCAACTTTGTTCTCTGAAGCATCTGCTACACGGAGATTCCAGTTGTTCCAGTTATTGGCCTCTGATCCGTGATTGATGAAGTCAATGTGCAGAAGCCGGTTGGAAGGAACGGCAAACCATTGGGAAACAGCACCATCCCACGCGGTTGAACAGTCCTCTGCTCCGACTATGGAATTTGCGACAGTTACATATACCGTATCACCGGTATCAATCTTGGCTTTTTCTTCAGCAATTGAATCAATTTTTTGCTGAATGTCATCAGGAGCATCGATAGAGTACTTTTCGATTCCCCCATCACAGCTTGTCAATGCCGGCCCTATATATAATAAGGTCAGGACAAGCAAAAGGATAATTCTCAGTTTTCTCATACCTTTTATAGTTTTTTATTGAGTTTTTGCTGATACAAAATTATCTTAGGCAAAAACATTAAAGGTGTATAAAAAAACTCAAAAGGTGGATTTTTGGACCAACATTGAAAATCAGCCTCAGACAGCACTGGGAGCCGTTCCAAACTCTTTAGAGAAACAGCGGGTAAAATATTTGGGATCATTGAAACCGCAATCATACGCTATCTCGGATATGCTCAACGTACCGGTTTGACGGTTGTTGAGAATCATTTCCCGAGCCACCGTCAGACGATAAGTACGTATCAGCTCCGTCACCGAGTGGCCCATAGATTCCTGCAGTTTCTTGTTCAGGGATGTCTTGCTCATACCCATACGGTCGCAAAACAGCGCCACATCCAGATCCGGATTGGAATAACTGCTTTTAAGTACCTCCATAACTTTGGTCCTGAAATCGTCATCCCTGCTGTTTTCGGAAACCGCAGGGTTAAGAGCTATGATCAGCCTGTTACCAGCCAGTTCCTCCACCTCATGCTTAAGTACAGCATTCTGGCGGTCCAGCTCTTCGGCTTTCCGTTCTATAAGAATGCGCTGGTTGTTTATCTCCCTGGTCCGCTCATCGACTATGCGCTGCAGCAGATCCTTCTGTTTTACAAGGAAACGGGTCCTGCGCTTATGCCATATCAGGATTACGGCACACACCATAAGGAACAGCAACAGTTTGGCCAATACCGTGTGTCTGAAATAGGGCTTGACATGAATGGGTAAAGACAGCAGGTCGGCCGGAGTGCCCGGAGCTCCGGTAGCTTTCACCTGAAGCAGATAGTCACCGGCAGGAAGAGACGGATAGATAATAGTATTGCCCGAATTGTCCACCTTGTTCCATTTGGAATCAATGCCATCCATGCGGTACATATAGCTGAAGCGGGAATTAGTGGCATAATTCAGGGTTGAGAATGAAAAAAGCAGGGAACGGTCCCTCTCGTGCAATGTAACGGCCGAAGTGTATGGACTGTAATTGGAGACTCCGTTTACGGATGTTTTTGAAACATGCAGGTTCAACGGCGGATACTGGTAGCTGTTTCTGTATGGTTCTATTATGGACAGGCCGTCAACAGTACCAAAACAGAGTGAACCGTCGGCACAGACACATGATGCGTTCAGATAGAATTGGGATGAAGGCAGTCCCTGTTCAACCGAATAGTTCAGGAACTGCATGGAATCTGGAGACAGCATTGAAAGCCCGTTTCCGGTCGAAATCCAGATATTTCCCCATTCATCCTCTTCAAGGCATCTGACAACGTTGCTTATGAGCCCATTCCTCATACCGATATTCTTGAAAGACAAATCTCCCGATACGCTCATCTCTGTCTTATAAATACCATTTCCGTTACTTCCCAGCCATATTGTGCCGTCCCGGGCCTGGATTATTGAGACTATCTTGTCAGGAATGCCTGAACCGGGATCATCCAGCTTATCCCTAAGGTTCATATAACCGAATTCCAATATGTCACCATTCTTGCGGGCACTCTTGAGATCAATCACATGGACACCGTTCTGACTTCCTATCCACAGGTTACCTTCATTGTCTATGCACGAACCTATGCAACCTGTAGCCTGATCCTGGAATGCCGCATGGACATTGAATGACGACAGGTCACAATAGTATATTCCGGTATTGCAACCTATCCACATCAGATTGTTCAAGGTATCCAGCTCAAGGGCACCTACATGGTCTATGCGGTCAGATTGGGGGCCTTGCCACATCGGTTTGAAAACCCTGCGGTATGGCCTTGCGGCACTCAGGACATCCACACCTCCGCCCCATGTTCCTACCCACAAGTTGCCCTTGTTATCACTCGTTATAGCACTTACCGAATTATGGCTAATACTGCCCTCACCTGCCTTTATGTGCCTGAAACCCTCGTCGGGATTCATGGTATAGCTCAAGCCGCCCTCCACATTTCCTACCCAAAGAATACCGTCATGAGTCTGATAAATGGCATTTACCGGATTTGGAGATATTGAAGCGTCATCCAATAATTCATGGCGGAAATTACTGACCGCCAACCGTTTAGTTTTCAACTGGATAAGACCCGCACTCTCCGTACCGAACCAGACATCGTCGCCCCTTACACTGACACAATTCAGAAAGTTGCTGCTTAGATTGCATCCATCTGTCTCCGAATCGCTTGTAAGGTGTTCAAAACTGTCATCTATTGGTCTGTAAATATTTGCCCCCTTGAGTGAAATTGCCACAAGCGTATTGTCGGAAGTCAGAGCCAACCCGCTTATGTAATTCTGAGACAAGGATCCGTCATTACCGGAATCAGTTGTATATGTTTTCCAAAGTCCGGTCGGCAGATTATATCTGAACAGTCCGTCTATGGTAGATATCCAGACATCCTGGTCCCTGACTATAAAATCCGTAACAAAAGATTCAGGATTATAGTTGAATCCCGCCAATACCGGAACACAATAGAGTCCGTCATCCGAACAGCGTACCCTATAGATACTACCTCCCATACCTATCCACACAGTTCCGTTTTTCTCTACATCCTTGAATACCATGGCAGGCTGCAACATGCGTGAGTCATTAAGGCTATCCACCCTAAGCGCAGCCCCCGAATCGTCAAACTCAATACGTATCAGCGTCTGCCCGGTCTTGGCCCATATACATCCGTCAGAATCCAGTGTCATGTATGCGCATGCACCTCCCTGAAATAGACTGAACGCAGTACCTTCCGTACCGGGTATGGAAACCATACGGGAATCCATAAGGTCAAAAACCTCAATACCCCATTCAGTCCCTATCCAAAGCCTATGGAAACCGTCTTCAACTACATTCCTTACAAAATTGCTTTTGAGCTCATGCTCCATTCCCGTTGCCATCATTATGAACTCATAGCCATCATATCGGCACAATCCGCCTCCTGACGTTGCAATCCACATGAATCCCGCATCATCAAACATTATATCATCCACAAAATTTGATGGCAGGCCTTGGGCTATTCCTATGAACTTGGACAGATAGGATTGCGCAAACGAGCCTTGTGCTTCAATCTTCAAAAGGTGACCCGACAAGAGCAATACAGACAATCCGACAGAGATTATTTTTCCACCTATAGTTTTCATTTTTCCACCTAATAAATTACGAATATACATATTTTTGCGCATCGGACAACTGAAATAACCTGATAATTTTTAAGATATGAAACCAACCAGTCTATTAGCAACAGCCATTGCCCTGATTACAGCAATGCCTGCAATTGCAGAGAACAACACTTTTGACATAAACATGAAAAAGGCCGGTGCTCCCATCCAGAGTACAATGTACGGTATCTTTTTTGAAGACATCAACTATGCTGCCGACGGCGGACTTTACGCCGAACTGGTCAAGAACCGCTCATTTGAATTTCCCAATGCGCTCCAGGGATGGAAGATATTCGGCAATGTTGAGGTACGCAATGACGGACCGTTTGAACGCAATCCGCATTATGTACGCCTGTCAGATCCCGGACACGCCCACAAACATACCGGACTGGACAACGAAGGATTCTTCGGCATCGGCATAAAGAAAGGTGAGACCTACAGATTTTCGGTATGGGCACGCGCCGACCGTCCTGTGACCTTAAGGGTAGAGCTGGTCAACACAGCCTCTATGGACGAGAACCATTTCGTGTGCCAACAGAGTCTTACCGTAAACAGCAGAGAGTGGAAAAAATACCAAGTCACATTACGTCCGTCAGAGACTCTTGACAAGTCCACCTTGCGTATATTCATGGAGACCCGTGACGGCGCCAGCGTAGATCTGGAACATATTTCATTGTTCCCCACCGATACCTGGAAGGGGCGTGAAGGCGGTTTGCGTAAAGACCTGGCCCAGGCTCTTGCCGACCTGCACCCCGGTATTTTCCGTTTCCCGGGCGGCTGCATAGTTGAAGGAACTGATCTTGATACCCGATACAACTGGAAGAACACCGTAGGCCCGGTAGAAAACCGCCCGCTCAACGAGAACCGTTGGGAATACACTTTCCCGCACCGTTTCTATCCTGACTATTTCCAGAGCTACGGACTGGGATTCTATGAATTTTTCCAGCTGAGCGAAGACATAGGAGCAGAACCTCTGCCCATACTCAGCTGCGGTCTGGCCTGCCAGTTCCAGAATGATGACATAAACGCACACGTGCCGGTTGACCAGCTTGACCCGTACATCCAGGATGCGCTTGACCTTATAGAGTTTGCAAACGGGCCTGTAACATCAACATGGGGCAAGGTACGTGCTGACATGGGACATCCCGAACCATTCAACCTTAAATATATAGGTATAGGCAACGAACAGTGGGACGCTCTCTATCCCGAGCATCTGGAGCCCTTCATCAAGGCCATACGCAAGGCATACCCAAGCATTAAGATTGTCGGTTCATCAGGTCCCAACTCAGAGGGCGACCAGTTTGACTATCTGTGGCCTGAGATGAAACGCCTGGGAGCCGATCTGGTTGACGAACATTTCTACCGCCCTTACGAGTGGTTCCTGAGTCAGGGCACACGTTATGACAACTATGACCGCAAAGGACCTAAGGTATTTGCCGGAGAGTACGCCTGCCATGCATCGGGCAAGAAATGGAACCACTATTACGCATCACTGCTTGAAGCCGCCTTCATGACAGATCTGGAACGTAACGCTGACATAGTGCACATGGCCACCTACGCTCCCCTGTTCGCGCATGTAGAGGGCTGGCAGTGGCGTCCGGACCTGATATGGTACGATAACCTGAACTCATTCCGCACCGTGAGCTGGTATGTCCAGCAACTCTACAGCCTTTACAAGGGCGACAACGTGGCAGGACTCACCATGAACGGCAAGCCTGTAGCCGGTCAGGACGGACAGAACGGACTGTTTGCCAGTGCAGTCCGTGAGGGAAACCTTTTATACATTAAAGTTGCCAATACATCCGATAAGGAGCAGCAGCTCACTTTCAACTTCAACGGACTCAAGAAAAAGGCTGTCATGAAGGCTTCCAAGCGCATTGACTTGTCCAGCGACAAGCTCTATGAAGACAACTCCATAGAGGCTCCCGTGAACATAATTCCGGTTGAAAAAAAGTTTGACGGACAGGGACAGAGTATCCGGGCTGATATAAATCCGTACAGTTTCAGTATATTTGTATTGACAACAGAATAATTCAGGTAATTGACTTCATTCCGAAAAAAATGAAAAAGACTTCTTTACTGCTGGCTGTTCTGGGTGCCATATTCAGTATGGCAGCCTACGGTCAGGCACCAGGAAGACCTGCAATTTCGCCCGAGTACACACCAGTACACGACCCGGTAGTGGCATTCTGTGAAGGTCGCTATTACATGTTTTCAACCGGCATGGGCATCAGCGTCATGTCATCTGATGACATGAGAAACTGGCATTTTGAAAAGCAGGTACTTGACCCCATACCCGAATGGGCAGTAAAGGCCGTGCCCGGCTACAACGGACACACCTGGGCTCCTGACATCATCTATCACAACGGACTGTGGTATCTCTACTACTCCTGCTCCACCTTTGCCAGCAACGGCTCATGCATAGGAGTTGCCACAAACAAGACCCTTAACCCTGAATCTGCTGATTTTAAATGGACTGACCACGGTAAGATAATACAGTCAGTTCCCAACCGCGACAAGTGGAATGCCATTGACCCCAATATCATAATTGATGACAAAGGAACTCCCTGGATGGCCTTCGGTTCATTCTGGGACGGATTAAAGATTACAAGACTCGATGACAGCATGCTCAAACTGTCCGACCCCGAGGAGTGGCATCCGCTCTGGCACAGGCCGGAGTTGATGTCCGGCAAGATGGACCTTAAGTCAGAACCCGGTGATGGTGCGGTAGAAGCACCTTTCATATTCCGTCACGACGGCTGGTACTATCTGTTTGCATCGTTAGACCTCTGCTGCCGTGGAGAAAACAGCAACTACAAAGTAGCTGTCGGACGCAGTAAGAACGTAACAGGACCATATCTGGACCAGGACGGGAAACCGGTAACCGACGGAGGCGGCACTATAGTGGCTCAGAGCAATGACCGTTATGTAGGCGTGGGACATTGCGCTGTAGTGAGTTTTGACGGCCAAGATTACATATTCATGCACGGATACGACAAGACCCGCCGTTACAACAGCATGCTCATAACCCGCCCCATAATATGGGATAAAGACGGATGGCCGATAATAAATCTCTGATTTTTTCAGCATGGCAACAGAAGAAGCAATATTCAGACGTTCAGTGCTGCTGCTGGGTGATGAAGCAATGCAGCAGATTGGCAGCAAGCGCGTCATCATATTCGGCGTAGGAGGCGTAGGCTCATGGTGCGCCGAGAGCCTTATCCGCTCCGGCATCCGTCATCTGACCATCGTTGACTCTGACCGTGTAAGTATAACCAACATCAACCGTCAGCTTATGGCCACCACCCTGACTGTGGGCCAGGTCAAGGTTGATGCACTCAAGGAGCGTCTGCTAAGCATAAACCCATCGGCCCGGATCATCACTGTTGAGAAGGTATTCAATGAGGAATCGGCCGATACATTTGACCTGGACAGTTACGATTACATTATTGACGCAATAGACTCGCTTAAAGACAAGGCGTTGCTCATTCTGATGGCCACCAAGAGCAAGGCCAAGTTCTTCTCATCAATGGGAGCAGCGCTCAAGATAGACCCTACCCGCATCCGAGTCACAGAGTTCTGGAACGTAAAGGGTGACCCGTTGGCCCGCATGCTCCGCAAGCGCTTTAAGCAGAATGACCAGTACCCCAAGCGCAAGTTCCAGTGCGTCTATTCTGATGAACTACTCCAAAACAAAGGCCCGCAGCCCGAAGAAAAAGAGGAGACCCTAAGCCAAATCACCAAAGGCCAGACCAACGGCTCCCTGGCCCACATCACCGCCATCTTCGGCTTTACCCTGGCCGGCCTGGTAATCCAGGACGCTACAAAAATTGAAATAGATGACTGTTCAGTTCAATACTGACAATCAAAATACAGATGCCTTTTTTGCTGTAGCTTTAATTCCGCCGGATCCGGCTATAATTTCACGCCCCCACCATGTAAGAGTCTTCCAATCATCCGGGCTCACCAGATCTAACCATTGGTTTTCGGCATTGTTCCCAGTCCATGACCAAGGCATGTATCCGTATTTCAGTTTGTTACAAGTTTCAATAATAACCTTATGGTCAACTTTACAACCCAGATTGTTACGGCCGTCATTGCTATTGTAGCCGAATTCACCAACAATCACCGGAAGTTTGAGCTTACTACATGTCTTGAGGTCTTTTCTGATCTTGTCAGAGTCGTTCCATGAACCATACATGTGGACTGACAGCAGAATATTTTGCTGAGGATCAGCTTTGATAAGGTCGTTTCCCCTTTCAATGAACGGAGTGATGTTCTGTCCCCATCCAGGAGCATCAACCACAATTGTTGTCATGTAGCCCGCATCGCGCATGGTATTAACTGCATCTGTATAACTGTCCAACCAATGGTTACTGCTTACCTGGTGGTCTCCCCATTCGTTGGCTATGTTCAGCAGCAGATATCTTTCATACTTTCTGAGCATAGCCACCCTTTCAGGTTTGGAGAACCATTGGGCCATTGCCACAAGCCTTTCTTTCGATGAGCTTCCTGTAACGTCATGAAGTTCAACCATCGGTATCATCTGCAGTTCTATACATCTTTTGATAATCCTTTCCAGTTCCTGGTCTTTACCGCCTGTCTGCCACACTATACGGACAGTGTTGCAGCCTACAGAGCGGATTTCATCCAAAGCATCGTATGCTCTTTGTGAGAACCAGGCATGAGGGTTATTCATTCCTTTTATAATGAAAACCTTACCGTTAGCATCAACCAGTTTATGTTTACGGGTTGTGAAAACTTGCGCGTTTGCGGTAATCACCGACGCAAGCAACAATAGAGTGACGATAGCTCTTAAGGCGTTATGCCATCTTTGAATGTGTGATAGGAATTTGCTCATAATGTGATGTAGTTCTGTACAATTGGGAACAGTGCTCAATTGCATATTATCAACCTGTCCAGCGCTTCTTTGAGTATGGATCGTTGAGTACCTACATTCAGCCTCATATAACCCTCTCCACCAGGACCGAACATCTCACCATCATTCAACGCCAGGCGTGCCTTGTTTACAAACAAGTCTGTCAGTTCCTTGTGGCTTAGACCCAGTTCCCTGCAGTCCAGCCATATCAGGTAAGTAGCCTGCGGACGCATAGGTTTTATGGCCGGGATATTGTTCTTACAATAATCCTCAACAAAGCGCACATTGTCCTCTATATAACTGATAAGCTGATGTCGCCACTCCTCACCCTTTTGGAACGCCGCGATTGTAGCAATGGGCGCCAGCATATGAGGACTGCTCAGTTCATTTGCCTCAAGCCACGTATAGAACCTGCGGCGGAGAATGTCATCGGGAACAATGGAATATGAACTTACTATACCTGCAATATTGAAAGTCTTTGATGGAGCGCCAAACGTAATGCTTATGCTGGCGGCTTTTTCACTGACCGATGCAAACGGAATGTGTTTGTTTCCAAACAGCGTAAGGTCAGAGTGAATTTCATCGCTTATTACAATAATGTTATGCTCGTAGCAGAAATCGGCAAGCTTTATGAGTGTTTCCCTATTCCAGCATACCCCCGCGGGATTGTGTGGGTTGCTTAGAATAAGCAGGCGGCATTTGTCATCGGTAATCTTTTCCAGATTCTCAAAATCCATTTCATAGCTGCCGTCTTCCACCCTCTTTAAAGGATTGAAAACTACCTTACGGCCGTTTCCCTGAGGAGTCAGACGGAATGGGAAATAGACAGGCGGCTGTATGATAACCTTCTCATCAGGCTTGACAAACACATTTACCACTGCCCCTATTCCTTTCACCACTCCCGGAATAAAGGTAATCCATTCCTTACGCACCTTCCAGCCATGATGGTCCTCAACCCAACGGGCTATTGTCTCCCATAGTTCTTCGGGCACCATTGTATAACCGAACAGTGAGTGATCAAGACGCTTGCGCAGGGCATCGGTTATGAAATCAGGGGTCTCAAAATCCATGTCAGCCACCCAAAGCGGTATCAGATCATCGCGACCAAAAACATCCTTGAGTGCTCCGTACTTTACAGAGTTGCTCCCTCTCCGGTCTATTATCTTGTCAAAATCGTATTTCATTTCTATCAGGTTTTTTATCCCGATGCAAATATAATAGGGATGGTTCTTTCTGTGTAGTTTTTTTGGGAGAACTTTTAGGGGTATCGGTATCTGAAACTACGGGCCTAAAGGCCCTATCCCTCCCACTCCTTCGGAGCGGGCCCCTCCCTCTAACGCGCCGAGGGT
>Ga0310786_10010049_pt1 | contig 11924 bp, 7 predicted proteins | sample AusTroGonzalo_MG_FD_203881 | JGI IMG/M metagenome (GOLD analysis project Ga0310786, IMG submission 203881) | Bovine rumen microbial communities from tropical cattle in Woodstock, Queensland, Australia - Gonzalo_03 (v2) (version 2) | ecosystem: Host-associated > Mammals > Digestive system >... | reverse complement strand
ACGGTAGCGGTACCAACCTGGGCTTCCCGTTGGATGCAGCCTACGTCAGCGGTCCCGCTGACGGCTCGCCCGCCTGCGACTCGCTTCCCAACCCCTTCGGTATTGGTCTCGACTACTGCTTCAGCCGTGACACCCATTACACGCTGGTCACTGGCCAAAATGCCAAAGGTGTGTGGTCGGTAGCCGACCCCAACCCCACAGGTAATTTCTATATTGTCTCGTCGGGCTATACCGACAACCTGCCTGTCACCTTCCCGCCGGTGCCCGCCGGTTACAACCAGGCTGGTCAGACTCCTGTGGCCAACAACGGTCACATCACCACCAAGCATCCCAGCGACCATGAGAACAAGCTCGACTACTATCTGCCGTTTGCCGATTTCTCCGAATTGGTGGGTTGCCCGCTGAATGGAAACTGGAAAATCCGTGTGTATGACTGCTGGGGCGCCGATAACGGATGGATATTCAACTGGAGTCTCGACATCTGCAACGTCACCATGGATGACGACTGCGACTACACGGTCGGTATCGACTCGCTGATCTGGAGGCCCCGCAAAGACAGTCTCTATTGCGATTACGACCTCGGCTACTATCGTGGCGCCATGGTGCACCAGTCCACTCCCACCGAAAGCTATATCTATACTCCCGACACGGCCGGTACATTCCCCATTGACGTGTATGTCTATGATGAGTTCGGATGTATCTGGGATACCAACACCAGCATTACCAGCCACTGGGCCCCTGAGCCCAACCTGGGGCCCGACACCGCCCTTTGCGGCTCGGATACCATCATCCTGGATGCCACCGACCGTCACTCGGATCAGTGTGAAGACCGCAAATACATCTGGTCGCCCTTTGGCCAGAATACCCCCACCATCAGTTCCCAGCACGAGCCTACCGGCGATATACGCTACGAGGTAGAAGTGGTGCACAAGTATCCGCCGCTGGGCACTAAGTGCAGCTCGCGTGATACGGTGAACATCGCCTTGCGTCGCCAGCCGTTGCCCAACTTCACTCCCACACCCTTTGTGTTCGAGGGCTGCGACCCCTTCACCATCAGCTTCGACAACCAGAGTGTCGAGACAGAACGGCACCTGTGGGTCTTCGGCGACGGCGTCACCTCGACACTTCCCAACCCCACGCATACCTATGCCGCCGGTCTCTACGACCTGAAGTACTATGCCTATTCGGCCGACGGATGTGTCGACTCCATCATCAGCCCGCAGTCTATCGCGGTCTATGAGGCGCCGCAGGCTGCCTTCGCTTGGGACCCCATCTATCCGTCGGTGCTCAATCCGGTGGTGACGCTGGAGAACCGCACCACGCCCAAGGCTCCCGAAAACAAGTACTTCTGGGAGGTGCAGTATAACCCCGAAAACCCCCGTTCGGTGCATACCGTCACCGATGAGAACCCGGTATTCAACTTCTCGCAATATGTCGAAGACGACCCCTCGGGTATCTATGCGGTGCGTCTCATCGCCCGTACCGACAACCTGGCTCCCTCGGGAAACATGGTCTATTGCCGTGATACGGCCGAGAACACCATCCTGCTGGTGAACGACTTCTTGCAGTTCCCCAATGTCGTCACCCCCAACGGCGACGGTATCAACGACCGATTCGTCATCCAGAACCTGGTGAGCGGCAACGGTTACCCGACCAATGTCCTTGACATCTACAACAAATGGGGTACCCATGTGTACCACAAGGAGAACATCTCCAAAGACGAAGACTTCTGGGATCCCAAGGATATGCCTGCCGGCACCTACTTCTACCGCTTCTCGGCCCGTGGCTATAACGGCAACATCGAGCATAACGGCGCTATCGAGGTGGTGAAATAAGGCAAGGCGGCAGTGAAAGCCCCAAGGGCTGGCACGTCCACTTGACGTGCCAGCCCTTTTCTTGTGGTCTGGCAAAAATATTCCGCCATATTGAAAAAAAAGTGTATTTTTGCATTTTGTTTCGATGATAGACCAGGAGACCATACAACGCATCATGGACGCCGCCCGAATCGAGGAGGTGATTGGCGACTTTGTCAGCCTCAAGAAGCGGGGTGCCAACCATATAGGCTGTTGTCCGTTCCACAACGAGAAGACGCCGTCGTTCTATGTCTCCCCCTCCAAAGGCATTTACAAGTGCTTCGGTTGCGGTGAGGCAGGCGATGTGGTAAGCTTCCTCAAAAAGCACGAGCACTACACCTATGTCGAGGCGTTGCAGTGGCTGGCTCGTAAATACAATATTGAGATACAGGAGAAGGAACTCACCCCTGAGGAGAAGGAACGGCAGAGCGAGCGCGACGGTCTGTTCCACGTCACCGAATTTGCACAGAAGTATTTCGCCGACCTGCTGTGGAACGACGAGATGGGCCGTGCCATAGGTCTGGCCTATTTCCGCCAACGTGGGTTGAGCGACGAGATTATCAAGAAATTCGGCCTGGGCTTTTGCCTCGACGAATGGAGTAACTTCACCGACCATGCCATGAAGAACGGCTACAGCGAGGCTGTGCTCGAGAAGACCGGCCTCACCATCTTCAAGGAGGAGTCCGGCAAGCGATACGACCGCTTCCGTGGACGTGTGATGTTTCCCATCTACAATATCTCGGGTCGTGTGCTGGGTTTCAGCGGTCGTGTACTGAGTTCGGAAAAGCAGGCTGCCAAATATGTCAACTCGCCCGACAGCGACATCTACAACAAAAGCCGCATCCTCTATGGCCTCTTCCAGGCGCGGTCGGCCATCGCCAAAGCGGGCAAGTGCTACCTGGTCGAGGGCAATGTGGATGTCATTTCGATGCACCAGTCGGGCGTGGAAAACACCGTAGCTTCGTGCGGCACCTCGCTCACCGTCGAACAGATACGCCTCATCAAGCGCTACACGCCCAACGTCACGGTCTTGTACGATGGCGACTCGGCGGGCATCAAGGCCGCCTTGCGTGCCGTCGACCTGCTATTTGCCGAGGGCATGCATGTGCGTCTGGTGCTCTTCCCCGACGGCGAGGACCCCGACAGCTATGCCCAAAAGTATGGCTCCACGGCCCTGCAGGACTATCTGAACAGCCACGAGGACAACTTCATCATGTTCAAGACCCGCGTGTTGCTCGACGGGGTCAAAGACGACCCCATTCGGCGAGCCGAACTCATCAGCGACACGGCACACAGCATTGCCCTGGTGACCGACATGCTTGAACGTGCCGAATACGTGCGCCAATGCGCCTTCCTGTTGAAGGTCAGCGAAGAGGTACTTGCCGCCGCCGTGGCCAAGGCCGCCGCCCAAAGCCGTAGGAAAGAGGCGGAAGCCAAAAGTGAGCAACCTGAAGAGAAAAGCAAGGCGAAGGAACCGTTGCCAGAGACTCCGTCTCCCACGGTGCCCACCACCGCTTCGCCTCTCACTCCCCATCCTGTGGAACGTCACCTCATATATTTGCTGCTCAGCTACGGTAACGAGGAAATCCCGCAGGAGTTCACCGCCGATGACGGCACCAAGAACATCGTCTCCTATTCGGTGGCCGACATCATCCTCTCCGAGCTTCAGCAGGACAACCTCTCCATGCAGCATCCCCTCTGCCAGCGCGTCTATGAGCAGTGTGCGTTGATGATGCGCATGAGCCACCGGGTCGATCCTCAGTACTTTCTGGCCTCCGACGACGAGCAGCTGCGCACCTTCGCCGCGACGGTGATGATGGATACCTATTCGCTCAGCGAGAGTTGGAAGGATAAGGGAATCTATGTGCCCCGCATCGAAGACAACCTGCTGCAGGACCTTACCGAGACTATCTATACCTTCAAAACCGGCCGCTTGGCCCAGATGATTGCCGAGCGCCGCGAGCGACTGCGTACGGCTGGCGAGGACGAGCAGCGCGAGCTGCTGGCCGAGATACAGCAGTATTCCAACCTCGGCCGCCAGATGCAACAGCTCCGCCATATCGTCATCGCTCCCCGAAGCAATATGTATTGAGATTATGGACATTAAGAATATCAAACTCCGATACGACATCATAGGCAATGACCCACGCCTGGATTTGGCCCTCAACAAGGCCATCCAGGTGGCCCCGACCGACCTCTCTATCCTCATCACAGGCGAAAGCGGTGTGGGTAAGGATGTCTTCTCGCGTATCATCCACGAGAACAGCCTGCGCAAGCATGTGCGGCAGGGTAGGGGGCTTATCTCCGTCAATTGCGGCGCCATTCCTGAGGGCACCATCGAGAGTGAACTCTTCGGTCACGTCAAAGGAGCTTTCACCGGCGCCGACCGCAGCCGCAAGGGCTACTTCGAGGAGGCCGACGGCGGCACCATCTTCCTCGACGAGATAGGCGAATTGCCCCTGGCCATGCAGGTCAAACTGCTTCGTGTGCTGGAGAACGGCGAGATTATCCCCGTCGGAAGCAGCACTGCACTGAAAATTACCGTCCGTGTGGTGGCTGCCACCTATGTCGACATCGTCGAGGCGGTGCGAAGCGGCCGCTTCCGCGAAGACCTTTATTACCGTCTCAACCAAATCAGCATCTACCTGCCCCCGCTCCGCGAACGCAAGGACGACATACCTCTGCTGTTCCGCAAGTTCTCGTCCGATGTGGCCGAGAAGTACCACATGCCTCCCATCGTGCTCACCGACGATGCCAAGCGCATGATGATGAATTACCCGTGGTACGGCAATGTGCGCGAGCTGAAGAACATCACCGAGCAGATTGCAGTGGTGGAGACCGAGCGCGTCATTACGCCAGCCATCCTGCAGAACTACCTCTCCGTTATCCCCACCGAGCGCATGCCCGCGCTGGTTCCCGAGGCGGCCGCCCCGGCTCCTGCCAGCCAGATTACTGACCGAGAACTGCTCCTCAAAGCCCTCACTATGGGACAGATGATTAACGAAATGCGCGGCGAAATCAACGATCTCCGCCAAATGGTCCAGCAACTGGCTGCCAACGGCACCCACGTGGCACCGTACAATTCGCCTCTCTCCATCGCCAACGGGGACTATCACGAAGGCGGAAGGGGCTATCTGGCTCACCAGGACGAGGAATTCCTCACACCCGAGATTATCGAGGATGAGGCCGTCAGCCTCGAGGACCGTGAGAAACGAGCCATCGTCCACGCCCTCGACAGGGCTGGCGGAAACCGCAAACAGGCCGCTGCCGAGCTGCACATCTCCGAGCGTACACTCTACCGTAAACTTAAGGAATACGACATCGCATAATGAATACCAACGATATACGAATCACTCTGCCAGCCTCGAAAAGCATGAGCAACCGCTGGCTGATGATTAACCACCTGATGGGAAGTCATTTCCGCATCGGAAAACTCTCCACTTCGGGCGACACCAAGTTGTTGCGCCAGTTGTTGACACAGCTGGAAACCCACTCGTCCGATGTGTATTATTGCAACAATGCCGGTTCCGTGGCCCGTTTTATGATGCCTTTGCTGGCCATCACCTCGGGTTCGCACCTCCTCACCGGCGATGAGCGCCTCTGCCAACGACCCATGGCGCCCCTCATCGACTCCCTGCGCCAGATGGGGCTGCATGTGGAGTGCACCGGTGAAGAGGGTTTCCTGCCCGTGCAGATACAGGGCAGTGTGCCCACCCGCCGTACCGTGTCGGTCGACCCGTTGCTGAGCAGCCAGTTTGTCAGCTCCCTGCTGTTGGTGGCGCCGCGTCTTCCCGAAGGCATCTCGCTCACCATGACTCAACGGCCTACTTCGCGCCCCTATATCGAGATGACCACCGAAGCCTTGCAACAGGCCGGTATTGAAGTGCGCCGCTCCTCGAACGGCCGCACCTATTATGTCCAGCATTTCAATGGCAAGCCCAAGCCCGCGACCATCACCATCGAGCGAGACTGGTCGTCGGCCTCCTACTTCTACACCATGGCCTTGCTCCGTCCCGAACTTCGTATACGTCTTCTTGGACTGCAGCTTGACTCCTGTCAGGGTGATAGCGCCACCGACCGCTTCTTCCGTCAGTTGGGCGTGGTCAGCACCGAGGTACGTTCACCCTACCGTGCCGCCGGTCGCAGCATCACCATCCAAGGCGGGAAAGAGAAGGTGAGGTCGGTCGTCTTCAACTGTATCGACTGCCCCGATTTGGTGCCCACCTTTGCCGTGGCCGCCGCTGTCTCGGGCCAGCGGGCTGTGCTCAAGGGGGTGAGCAATATCGCCCTCAAGGAAAGCGACCGCATGGTTTCCATCACCACCGAGTTGCGCCGCATGGGCGCCATCGTCAATCCCTCGGAAGATGAACTACACATCCTTCCTTCCGTGCTGAAGCCAAAAGAGAAGGTACGTACCTACGGCGACCACCGCATCGCCATGGCTTTCGCCCCGCTGCGCCTGCGCTTCCCCAACCTGCAGATTGAAAACCCCGGGGTGGTGGAGAAGTCGTTCCCCGAATTCTGGGAGGAGTTCGACAAGGTGTTGAATGCCTAAATACGTGAATGTCTGAGTGCGTGAATAAGCGGCTGATTGTCATTGCCGGTCCCACAGCGGTGGGCAAGACGGCCTATGCCGTGCGCTTGGCGCAGGAACTCGGCACTGAGGTGGTCTCTTGCGACTCACGCCAATTCTATCGCGAGATGCGCATTGGCGTGGCACGCCCCTCCGACATTGAACTCGCCGCCGTAAAGCACCACTTCATCGCCTGCCGTTCGGTGACGGAACCCTACAATATCTTCGACTATCGCAGGGATGCCCTGCAGCAGGTCGCGCAACTGTTCGAGACCCACGACACGGTGCTTGCCGTCGGCGGGAGCGGTCTTTACATCGATGCATTGCTGCATGAGGTGACCCGTATGCCCGACCCTACACCCGAATTGAGGGCCTCTCTCCAGCAGATGCCGTTGGAGGAGAAACGCGCCCGTCTGCATCAGCTTGACCCCGATTATTATGCCCGCGTTGATTTACATAACCCCGTACGTCTGCAACGGGCCCTCGAGGTATGCCTGATGACAGGCAAGCCCTACAGTCGTGTGATTGCGGAAAACGAGGCGCAAAGCGTGGAACATACTGCGTGGAGCACAGAAGTGAAGGTGCTTCCGATGGAACGGGCCGAACTCCGCGACCGTATCGACCGGCGCGTGGACTTGATGATGCAGGAGGGACTGCTTGACGAGGTGCGCTCCCTGCTGCCTTATCGTCATCTGAACACACTGAATACCGTTGGTTATCGCGAGCTCTTCCCTGTGCTCGACGGGCAGGCGTCACTCCAGGAGGCCGTGGTCGCCATCAAACTCAATACTTGGCACTACGCCCGTAAGCAATTGACCTGGCTCAAGCGCTATCTTTAGTGGCCGCTTTACACTCCTCTATCTACTACTCACCGCGTTCATCTCCTGTTTTTTTCTTTCAGTTCCTTGACGGTAGCATAGGGAGCCTCGTCGAGGAGTGTGATGGCGTACTGGTGTTTGCCGTCTTTGCTCTGGGTATAGCGGATGTTGCCCTCGCAGTAGGGATATAGCGGTCGGGTGCTGTAGATGGCCTGTCCGTTCAGCTCCAGCCAGTGGCCGATTGCCTCCATGCGCTGTAGGGCTTCGGCGGGCAGGTTGCCATCGGCATCGGGACCCACGTTGAGTAGCAGGTTACCGCCCTTGGCCACCACGTCGCAGAGCATGTGAATCAGCGTTTTGACGCTTTTGTAGTTGTCCTTGGGTACATAACTCCAGCTGTCGCCCATGGTCATGCAGGTCTCCCAAGGGTAGGGCAGGAGGGTGTCGGGCACCTGTTTCTCAGGGGTGCGGTAGTTCTCGTAGCGTCCACCCACCGAGCGGTCGACAATAAGCATTTGCGGGTTGCTTTCGCGGGCCATGGCGGCGAGGCGGGGCATGTCGACATCCTGCACTTGGCCGCTGCAGCCCAGCCACGGACGGGTCTCGTCGTTGACGCTCCAAGCGGGGCGTACCCAGCCGCCGTCGAGCCACAGGATGTCTACCATGCCGTAATGGTGTGTTAGTTCATACAACTGGTTGTAGGTGAAGTCGCAATAGCGCTTCCAGCGGTCGGGATGGTCGGCGATGCTGTAGTTGACGTTGCGGTCGGGGGTGGCCCATTCGTGGGCCCAGTAGTCGTCGCAGTGCCAGTCGGGCTTGCTAAAGTAGAGACCTGTCCACATATTCTCGGCACGGAAGGCATCGACCACGCCGCGCGTGAAGTCGGTCTGTGCCGGGCATTCTGGACCCATGCTGCTGTAGTCGGTGTATTTGCTGTCGAACATGCAGAATCCGTCGTGGTGCTTGGTGGTGAAAATCACGTATTTCATGCCCGCGTTCTTGGCGGCTGCCGCCCACCCTTTGGGGTCGAAGTTTTTGGGATTAAAAGTCTTGTTCAGCGACCAGTATTCACGCTTGTAGTCCTCGTAATTGGCGCCGCCACGGTTAATCCAGGGCTCGTTGCAGATATTCCAGCTCTCCACGATGCCCCACTGGGCGTAGATGCCCCAGTGCATCATGAAGCCAAACTTCAGGTCCTGCCACTCGTCGATGCGTTGCACAATCACAGAATCAGTCTCCGCAATGGAGTCCTGTTGAGCCATTACATTGCCCATTAAACCCATTAAACCTATTAATCCTATAATAATTGTTTTTTTCATTTTCTATTGTGGTATATGAATGGGAAATCCTGCAGGTCGCGGTCCTCGCTGGAGAAGCCTATCTGCAGGGTGAATTTGGTGCCGTCGGTGGGCTCTTCCAACTGGCCAGTCTGCGCGTCGTACTGGCGGAACCAGAAGGGGTCGAGTTGAATGGTGAAGGGCAGCAGGTGGCGCTCTTCCGTGAGATTAAGTGAGGCAATGCCAATTAACTGCTTGATGGGCGCTTCGGGATCGTTCTCGTCCTTGAGGTATACCTGCACTACGGTGCGGTGGTAGCCAGCGTTAGGCGCGTCGGTGTTGCAGAGGCTGGCGATGCCTCCGATGGTGAAGTTGGCTTCGTCGACCCATGGCTGTTTGATGGAGAAGAAGCTGTAGCTGTAGCCGAAGCCGAAGGGGAACATCGGTTCCTCGTCAAGGTAGCGGTAGGTGCGGCGCTGCATGGCGTAGTCGTCGAAGTCGGGCAGTTGGTCGGTCGAGCGGTAGAAGGTGACGGGCAGGCGGCCGAAGTCGTCGCGCCGTCCATAGAGCAGATACTCCACAGCCAGGCCCATGTATTGCCCGCCGTACCAGCCCACCAGCACGGCGTCGCAGTCGTCGATGACGTTCTCCAGCGCGATGGCCGAGCCGGTGCAGAGCACCAGCACCACACGGTATCCCTGGGCCTTGAAGGCCTTAATCTCCTCTACCTGCTCCTTGGGTAGTTCTATCTTGGTGCGGTCACCCTTATAGAAACCATCCTTCTCCACCGGCAACTCCTCGCCCTCCAGCATGGGGTTCAGTCCACCGACATATACCAGCGTCTTACCGTCGCCGGCACTCAATACTTGGTATTTCATTAGGGCTTCGCCGATGGTGATGCAGTGGCGGGGCGTGCCGTTGTAGTTGCCCAAGGGCATAATGCTGTCCCAGACGTTTGGCCCTGCAAGTCGCAGGTTCTCGTTTGCTTTCAACGGCAGTATCCCATTGTTTTTCAGCAGCACCATGCCTTGTGTGTAGGGTTGCAGTATGTCGGGATCCACCTCTACGCTGTCGTTTATCAATCGAGGTTCGTCGGTGACGCGCAGGCGGGTGCGGAGGATGCGGCGCACGTGCTCGTCCACCTTGCTCTCGGGCACGAGGCCCTGCTGCACGGCTTCGCGCAGGGCGGGGAGGCCGCTGCCACATTCGAGGTCCACTTCGCGGCCGAAGGCGTCGCCGTAGGCAGCGGCGGCAGTGGCGTGGGTGCGGTGGCGCGGGATGACGGTGTCGGTCTCGTAGGCATCGTTCAGCGCCCAGCAGTCGGTGACAAGGAGGCCGTCGTAGAGCCATTCGTTTCTAAGTATGTCAAATAGTTTTCGGTTGGTGCAGCAGGGCTCGCCATTGAGGCGGTTGTAGCCGCACATCACCTGCTGCACATCGCTGTTTTTGATAATATATTCGAAGGCAGGGAGGTAGGTGGTGCGCAGGTCGCGTTCCGAGACGCGACTGTCAAACTCGTGTCTTATTCCCTCGGGACCGCTGTGCACGGCCAGGTGCTTGAGGCAGGCGGCAGTAGAGAGTGCGTTGCCGGCAGCCCAAAACTCGGGGTCCCAATTTTGTAGCCCGTTGACGCAAGCCAGCCCCATTATGGCGGTGAGGTAGGGGTCTTCGCCGTAGGTCTCCATGCCGCGTCCCCAGCGCGGGTCGCGGAAGATGTTGATGTTGGGCGTGAAGAAGGTGAGGCCCGCATAATCGCCATAGTAGCCGGTGTCCTGCGCCTCGCGGTATTTATAGCGAGCTTCGGCAGCCACGAATCCAAAGATGCTTTGTGCCAGCTCGGGGTTGAAGGTGGCGGCCAATGCGATGGGCATGGGGTAGACGGTGGCGTAGCCCGCACGTCCCACGCCATGCAGCGCCTCGTTCCACCAGCTATAGGGCTTCAACCCCACATGTTCAATGGCGGGGTTCTGGTGCACCATGAGAGAGAGTTTCTCATCGAGTGTCAGGTGGTCTATCAGCCACCCCACACGCTCGTCTAGGCTCTTGGTGGTATCCTGCCAAGGGTACAGTTGCGCACAAACCTTTGTACTGTAAAATATTATCAGTCCGAAGACCGCACATAAACACAATCTTTTCATGCTGCAAAGGTACAAATAAAATATGAATCGACAAGAAACAACAGATAGCTGTAACTTATGTTCACGGCTAAAACATATCGCCATGATGGGGCTTGGTGGACTTATGGGACACCCCAAAGGGGTGAGGACTGGAAAAAAAATCATACGTCTCTGTGTATTTCGGTTTTTTTTCGTACTTTTGCGGCATGAAAAGAACGGTGTTTACCGGCCGTATGAAGATGGCCGACATGATAGCCTCCAACTACGACCTAATCCTTATGCTGCCTCGTTTTGGCATCACTCTGGGGTTTGGCGACAAGACGGTGAAGGAGGTCTGCCGCGACCATGGCGTGGACGAGAATTTCTTCCTCACGGTATGCAATATTTATAGTTTTGACGACTTCCGTCCCGACGACGAGGAACTTTCTCGTCTGGACAACCACATGGTGGCCGAGCATCTCCGTGCCTCGCACCGCTACTATCTTGAGGAGCGTCTGCCGCATCTGCAGCACCACCTGGACCATATCACCGAGCGTGCTGGACAGAGCGGAGAGATACTGCGCAAGTACTATGCCGACTACTGCCGAGAGGTGAGAGAGCATGTGCGCCGCGAGGAGCGGAACCTGAATAGTTTTGAGATGGGCGTCAGGAGTTGTGAGTCGATGCGGGGACACGATAATATCCGCGATAGGCTCAACGACCTGACGCAGATTATCTACAAGTATTTCCCCGGCGAACGCCTGACGGAGGAGATGATGGAGTTGGTGTTCGATATTCTGCAACTGAGCCGCGACTTGGACCGGCATGCCATGATTGAGGAACTGCTGATGCAGCCGCCCGAGGACTATAACCTTAGCGACCGCGAACAGGAGGTGCTTGAGCTGGTGGCGCAGGGACTGAGCAGCAAGGAGATTGCAGAGCGGCTATGCATCGCCGTTAACACGGTGAATACTCACCGCAAGAGCATCACCCGCAAGACTGGTATCAAGAGCGTGGCAGGCTTGGCGGTATACGCCATGCTGAAAAAGAACTGAAAAAGAACTGGAGACTCGTGTAATTCGCTGTAAAAAAGTAGAAGTATGAAAGCATTGAAATATATTCGAATTGTGCTGGCATCGTTGATGCTGCTGGGTATCACGGCATTGCTGCTGGACACTACAGGTGTGTTACGCCACTACCTTGGCTGGATGCCGAAGATACAGTTGTTGCCGGCTATCCTGGCACTGAACTTTGTGCTGGTGGTCAGCGTGCTGGTGGTCACCGCTGTGATAGGCCGTTTCTACTGC
>Ga0310786_10010047_pt1 | contig 11925 bp, 10 predicted proteins | sample AusTroGonzalo_MG_FD_203881 | JGI IMG/M metagenome (GOLD analysis project Ga0310786, IMG submission 203881) | Bovine rumen microbial communities from tropical cattle in Woodstock, Queensland, Australia - Gonzalo_03 (v2) (version 2) | ecosystem: Host-associated > Mammals > Digestive system >... | reverse complement strand
CGAGGAGCTTCTGGACACCGATGTTCTTGTGAGCAGAACCCATGAAGACCGGGGTCACTTCGAGGCTGATGGTAGCCTTGCGGATGGTGGCCTTGATGAGGTCCTTGTCGATTTCGTCGACGCCATACTGGCCTTCCATAGCCTTTTCCATGATTTCGTCGCTGTAGTCTGCGCAGCAGTCAACGAGCTTTTCACGGTATTCGTTAGCCTGGTCAACGAGTTCGGCCGGGATTTCCTTTTCGATCATGTCGTCGCCGTTAGCGCCTTCGAAGTAGTAGGCCTTCATTTCGACGAGGTCGACCACGCCCTTCAGTTGGTCTTCGAGACCGATAGGAATCTGCATGACGCAGGGCTTGTGGTTGAGCTTTTCCTTGAGCATAACAGCCACGCGGAGCGGGTTTGCACCGGAGCGGTCGCACTTGTTCACGAACACGACGCGCGGCACATGGTAGCGCTTCATCTGGCGGTCAACGGTAATAGACTGGGACTGCACGCCTTCCACGCCGGTAAGCACGAGGATAGCGCCGTCAAGCACGCGGAGAGAACGTTCCACTTCGATAGTGAAGTCCACGTGCCCCGGGGTATCGATGATGTTGATGGAGTCGGCTTCGCCAGACTTGGTGTGGGTCCAGTTTGCGAAGGTAGCAGCAGACTGAATCGTGATGCCGCGTTCGCGTTCAAGTTCCATGGAGTCCATCGTGGCACCGACGCCGTCTTTACCACGAACTTCGTGGATAGCGTGGATACGCTTTGTGAAGTAGAGGATACGTTCGGTAAGGGTAGTCTTACCGGAGTCGATGTGAGCAGAAATACCAATATTTCTGTGAGTTGTGATGTTTTTCATGTTTTATCCACAAATGGAGTTGATGTTTGTTTGAGTTGCGCCCAAAGATAGAAAAAAAAAGCCCTGTTTCAAGGGCTTGTTTTTCTGAGGACTGCCCAAATGGCGGTAAAAACGGCAAAAGAGGCCAAAATCCAAAGGAGATAGCTTTTAAAAGTCATCCATGGACCGAAACTCATAAAGAACCGCTGAGCGGCATCGGAGGTGAAATTTAGGTCTGTAAGCGATGTCGCTAACCCTTCGACGTTGATAGGAATATAGAAGTGACTCAGGACAAGCTGTAAAGCTATGAGAATGACCGCTTTGCGGGGGCCCAAGTCAAGCGAATCCAGAAGGGTTCCCAAAGGTACCAGGAGAATCGGCAAGAAGGTTGCGATGTGTCTTGCTTCGCTATCGATGGCTAGGAACAGGAATCCAAGGAAGGCTAGGGCGTGCCCCGGGGAAATTGACACGAAATTCTTCGAAAAACGGCGAAATTGGAGCAAAATCAGCGGAAGAAGGATTCCAAAGTAGGCGACATGCCCTGCGATGGTGATGGCGGGGTACTTGAGCGGGCGTATGAGAGTCTGGAAAAGGAAGACCCTCCCGTTAAAGAAAACCTCTTCGTTGGTGTGAAATCCAATGAAAACCTTGATGGCGATAATCGGTAAGACAAGTAAAATGGCCGTTTTTAGCGAAAAAACAGAATAAAACTGTGCCGGGGTATAGAAAAAGGGGAAGGAGGCTTTTTTACAAAGAATCCAGAGTAGGCCAATGGCTGCTATAAGGGAGCCTATTAATAAACCGGCATTAACATCTACTTGCAGGAATTGGACAAGGGCGTCTTGCTTGTGTAAGACTATTAATAATGCAATGATTCCTGTGGCAGCGAGGGCGTATGCCGCCGGGGTGATGCGGTAGAGAATTTTGCCCCAGCGGTTTTCTTCTGGAATCGGTTGCAGGTTTTGCCTGAACAGAATAAGTAACAGGTTTATGGAGGTGATGGTCGGCCAGGTAAAAAGTCCAAGAAGGGAAACGGCGAAGGAAAACGCAAACTTGTCGCGTAATAATAGGTAGTAAGAGACTAAGGCTATTGTGATGGCGAAAGCGTCTGTTTGGAACAGTTCGTAGCCGCAGTTTTTAAGGACGTAGTAGTTAAAGAAGAATATCGAGAAGAGAATGGCTGTGGTCGATTTTTTCCAATTCTGCAGAATGGCTAGCTTAAAGAAGAAGACAACTTGAAGAATTAGATTGAATATGTGCAGTACGCCCATTCCCCATAACATGTGCGAATTGTCGAGGGGGATGTTTAATGCGCCATAGACCAGATTCATGGCGCAGAAAGGGAAAATTCTTTGTATTCGGAAACCGTCGTAACCGATAGAAAAAAAGTCGTTCGAAAAATTTCGAAAGACTTCTCTGTAGAAAGTCCCGTCGAATCCAGCCCCATCGTTGTAAGGAATCTTTTCTCCGAACAGGGAAAGGAAAAACAGCGCGAAAAGAAGTGTGATTAGGACAGGAAAAACGGATTTCATTAATCAGCTATTTCGGCTTCTTCAACTTCTTCGGGATTGTCGGCCAAAGCCTTAAAGTAGGAGGCAGCCGTCTTGCCGACTTCGGTCGTGTCATAGAAGGAATAGGCTCCGTTTCCAAGCGCTCCGATAGCCGGAATGGCACGGAGTGCGGCCCTGCCTAAGAATTTGGTAGAGACCTTGAGGCCGATTTTCTTTAGGATAGATTCTAGAACCGCAAAAGAGACCTTTTGGACCACAATGCGGCTACCGGTGCGCACCGCAATGTCGCGCAAAAGTTGGGCAGCGCTATGGCGGAACAGACACCAGACCATGGCTTCGCGACTCAGTTGGGCGAATTTACCGTAGGTGGCGGCAATATCGGACACCAGTTGGGCTTGAATGCGCCAGATGGCGGCAATGTCAGGAATCGAGGTCAAAACACCCGTGACTCCGGCCGGAACCGAAAGTGTAGCGCTCACCAGGGAGGCTTTGACTGCGGCCTGGCGAATCAGTTTCTTGATTTTATCGTCAGAGTTTTCGCTCGGGGAATGCAGGGATTCCGGAATGTCGGTAATCAGGTCAAACAGCAGGGAAGCTAGTTTTTCCTTGAATTTTTCCATCTTTTCGTCAGAACATGCGCTCATAAGAAACTCCTTATAGGAGTAATATAAATTTTTTTATTGAGAATATAATAATAGAAGGGAAAACCGTTAGGTTTTCCGAATCCGTGTGGCAAAAAAGATTTACTGAAAGCTATTGTTTTAATTAAAAAATAATCTTCGCGATACCGCCGGCGAGTCCGGGGATGTTGTAGCGGAGTGTCTTGCCGTCGAGCCAGTACGAAAGCGCCTGGTCAATCCATTCTCGCTCGCAGGTAATTTTACGTACTACGATGTCGGTGCCTGTATCGGAATCGTCGAAAAAGTAGTAGCCGCGAAACTTAATCGGGAAAATTTCACCGTGCAAGAGCACACTTACGTCGGCAGTGCCGTTGTCTGAGTCAATAGACACGGACTGGACATCGCCAAAGCGCTTGACCAGTTCGTGGTTCTTGACAAAGGCTTCGACAGCCTTGTTGCGTAAGTTTCCGAGTAACGACATGTCTTAGCGGGGGAGCGTCAGGATTTCGATGCCGTTCTTGGTGCGGGCCACGGTGTGTTCCCACTGGGCAGAAAGCGAACCATCGCGGGTTACTGCCGTCCAGCCGTCGCTGAGCGTCTTGGTGCCCGGACGACCCACGTTGATCATGGGTTCGATGGTGAACACGTTGCCGACTTCAATGAACTGCTTGAGCACATTGTTGCGGAAGTGGTACAGGGTCGGTTCTTCGTGGAAACCGCGACCGATTCCGTGACCGCAATAATCTTCGACCACGCTGAAACCATGTTCGTCGGCAATGTCCTGGATGGCGTTACCGATGTCGTAGTAGCGAGCACCTTGTTCGCCGGCAGCGCGAATGCCTTCTTCCATGCAGAATTTGGCGGTGTCCACGAGTTCCTGGGCGAGGTTGCTCACGCGGCCCACGCAGAACATGGCGGAAGTATCACCATGGTAGCCCGAAAGAATCGTGGTGATATCGATATTCACGATATCGCCGTCTTTCAAGATGGTGTTTGCACTCGGAATGCCGTGGCACACGACTTCGTTAATGCTGATGCAAGCGTAGCGAGGATAACCGTGGTAACCCATGCAGGCAGAAATACCCTTGTTCTTGCGGGTATAGTCACCGATGAATTCATCGATTTCCAGAGTGGATACGCCCGGTTTGCACATTTCGCCTGCGCGAATGAGAGTTTCTGCGGCGAGGGCGCCTGCGTCGCGGATCAGTTCGATTTCTTTTGCGGATTTGATTTTGATCTTAGCCATTGTTCTTCCCTTTCAAACCTATTTTTTCCATGCGTAGCGGTCAACGAGGTAGGCGAGAAGCATCTGGTCTTCTTCGGTGCCGTTTGCGAGTTCCTTTACCAGCGGGATAACGCGGCTGATGCGTTCGCGGGCTTTTTGTCCGCCAAAGTGGTTCTTTTCCTGTTCGAGTTTGGCGCGCACGCGTTCGCTCACCTTCTTTGCAATTTCTTCGTTTGTCGGAACTTCCATCTTGATGAAGTTGATGCCGAAGTCGGCGGCGGTCTGCTTCATGTCGATTTCTTCGACCGGCGTAATCAGCGAAATGCAAAGTCCGCTGCGGCCCGCACGGGCGGTACGTCCGCTACGGTGCACATACACTTCGTGGTCATCGGGGTGGTCGTACACAATCACGTGTGTCACGTGGTCCACGTCAATACCGCGGGCTGCCACGTCCGTACAAATGAGAATGCGGAGTTTCTTGTCGCGGAAAGCGTTCAAGGTCTTTTCGCGCATGTTCTGGGCGACATCGCCACTCAGAGCGCCTACGTTGAATCCGTAGCCCGAAAGCACCTGTTCCAGGTAGCTCACGTCGCTCTTCTTGTTGCAGAAAATCATGCAGCTTTCAGGATTGTAGTATTCCAGAACCTTGATGGTCATGGAATCCTTGTCCATCACATCGCAAGAATACCAGCGGTGTTCCAGGTTGTTTGCAATCACCTTGTCATAGCTGAGCGACAGGAATTCGGCACTCGGGCGTTGGAATTCGCGGGCGAGGCTCTTCACGGTCTGCGGAATGGTGGCGCTGAACATGGTGCAGGCAATCTGCTTGGGCAGGTACTTGCGAATCTTCTGCATATCGGGATAGAAACCCATCGAAAGCATTTCGTCGGCTTCGTCCAGAATCAAGTCGCGGATGTCCAAGAAGTCCACATTGCCACGTTGCACATGGTCCATCAGGCGACCCGGAGTTGCCACAATGATATGCACGCCGTTCTTGAGGGCCTTCAGCTGCGGTTCGTAACTCACACCGCCGAAAATGGCGACAGAGCGAATGCCCGTGCCGGCAGAAAGTTTTTCAATTTCGTCTTGAACCTGCAAGCAGAGTTCACGTGTCGGCACGAGAATCAAGGCCTGCGGGAAAATGTGGTCGCGAACAATCACCTGCAAAAGCGGGAGAACGTAGGCGCCGGTCTTTCCCGAACCGGTTTTGGACTGCACCAGCATATCGCGGGCGGCGAGCATGTAAGGAATCGTCTTGCGCTGTACCGGCATCAGGTCGGTCCAGCCGTGCTGAGCGAGAACAGCCTTCTGTTCTTCGGGCAACATGTCAAAAGTATAGTCGGGGAGCTTGTGTTCGGGCTCGATAATCTTAACGGGAGTCAGAAACGGATTTACTTTTTCTTCTTTCTTTTCTTCTTTTACTTCTTCACTCATAGTGAGCGCAAATGTAGAAAAATCCTACTTAAACGGTGTCCAGTGGTATTCCAACCCAACGCTGATAAACCAGTCAACAGTGCTTGCGCCAATGGTTGTGGGCTCTGCTGCTGCGTCGGGCGAGGGTTCTACATAGACATCTTTACCGCGGCTCGAAATGCCTGTACGCACGCTTAGGCCGTAGTGCTGCAAGAATACGCATTGCGAGCCAAATCCAAAGAGGGCTCCCTTGTAGGGGTCTTCGGTCTTGAATCGGGTCTCGTATTCCCTAGAGGGCTTTTTCTTGGAATCTTTGAGTTCTATGTCTTCGGCGTAGAAACTGTATTGGAATCCGAGGAAGGCGAACAGGTGCAAGTCCAGCCATTTGAATGGCTCGTAGGTTCTTGCAAACATCACGTTCAGGCCGATTTCGTGCTGAGAGAAATTCCAGTGGTCCAGTTCTTCGTAAACTTCGTCGCGGTCGTCTATTTTTACGGCGTGGTCCGAATAGCGGTAGAATATTTCGCCACCGATAAAGCCAAACCAGATTCCGCCCGCATACAGAGTAAAGAGCGGGGTAGAATCGTCCATGAAGTTCCAGAGGCTAACGGAGTCTCGTGTTGCGCGGTAATTCGAAACGCGGCTTCTGATTTTGCGCTTGTACCAGCTGTACGGTGTGAGCGGAATTTGGGCCTGGGCGTATCCGGCAGAAATACCTGCCCAAGATCTGAATGTCGGCGTTTCCTTGTAAAGTTCGTCGGGTTCCGTTTCCTTTTTCAGACGTTCTTCTTTTGTTAAACGGCGCTTGGTGTGGCGACCAAAAAAGGCGCTGGCAATATCATCACCCAAAGCAATCTTGTCGGATGTCTTTGCAACGGTTCCTGCACTTCTCGGTTCAAGCGTTGTTTCGTCGAAAATAGCGATTTGCAGGTCTTTGCCTTTATCGGCAATAAACAAAACGATTTTGTCTTCGAGTGCTTGAATCTTGGCCATCATGGAAGGATGTCGCGCCTTGAGCAAATGCGCATCTATTCCCGGTTCAATGTTGTTGGAAAGCCAAGATGCGTAACGCATGGCGACGGTGTCGCGTTCCCATTCACCGAAAAGTCTGCACTTGGGGTCGCCAATGCCAGAATTGTTTCGGCGTAGTGATAGGCAGAATTCCTTGGGGTCAATGGCGGGCTCCTTGTCGGGAGTCCAAATCAAGATGTCGGCGCTTTGCCACAGAGTCCAGGGGGAATCAAAGAAGATATCCTTGGCGTGGACATTTCCAGCCAAAAAGGCCTGCGCAAAAATCACGATTGCAAATGCAATTAGGGAAAGGTGTTTCATTTGCCTGCCCCCGTGTACATGTTCTTGCGAATCTGTTGGACTGTTTGTCGCATCAGTTGTTCAAGGTCTGCCAAAGTGAGCTTGATAACCGGGTGCTGGATTTCATCGACGGCGCTAAATAGCGGACGCTGTTTTACGTTGTCCCACAATGTATACGATACGATGGCGCTGATATTCTTGACTTCGCGCTTGTCTTCCAATTCGTTATGAATCAGGGCGTAGTCAAAGAAGTTTTCACGCTTCAAGTCGGTGCCGATAATGACTTCATGAATCAGAAGAATCTGCGGGGGAACGCTTCCATCGGGGGCGGAAACAGTCACGCCTTGCTCCGGGAGTTTGCCTTTCATGAATATGCGGTCATCCAGCTTCTGGCTTTCTTCGGGGAAGTTCGCCAACACAGAATCGGGCAGAACGCTCAGCTTGCTGTAACCGCCACGGAATTCATGCTCCATGGCCTTGGCACAGAATTCGGTCGCCTTGATTTGCGTGCTGTCGCCAAAGTCCAAGCGGTTTGCAAACCACTTGGTTCGGGTAATGACAAACGCTTTCTGAAGCCCTGTTATCGTAAGTTCGCCATAGGGGGCTTGCTTGTAGGTAGGGTGGCTGCTGGACCAATGGTAAGAATCGGCGCAACCCGTGAAGAGTAGCGCCGCCATTACTAACAATGTTCCAAGAAGGCGAGCCATTAATCCTTACTGATTACGGAGCGCCCCACTTTTCGCGGTAAGCGTACACCTTGTCGAGAATTCCTTCGGGAGCGTTGATCTTCTTGCGATTGTCTTCGCTTTCGAGGAAGGCGATGATGTCGTTGATGTTCACGATGGAGTGAGCTTCGATGCCGTATTCGTCTTGCACGGTCTGGAGTGCGGACTTGCCGTTATCGAGCTTTTCCTTGCGGTCCACCGAAATCAGGAGACCGATAACGTTTGCATTTTCGATCTTCGAAAGAGCCTGCATCGTTTCGTTCACGCTGGTACCTGCGGTAATCACGTCTTCGATAATCACGACGTTCGTCTTTTCGGCGTACTTGTAACCGACGAGCATGCCGCCTTCACCGTGGTCCTTCGCTTCTTTGCGGTTGTAGGTAAAGGTGAGGTCCTGGCTGTACACGTCAGAAAGCTTCATGGCCGTGGCTGCGCACAGCGGAATGCCCTTGTAGGCCGGTCCATAAAGGTTTTGGGCCTTGCCGTCGAAATGCTTCATGAATGCGGCGGCGTAGAATTCGGCAAGCTTGGAAAGCGTGCGGCCGGTACGGAACTCTCCGGTGTTAATGAAGTACGGCGTATTGCGGCCGCTCTTGGTCACGAAATCACCGAACTTGAGTGCGCCGGCTTCTACGAGAAAATGAACAAATTGGTCTTTATTATTCATGATGGAACCTTAGTAGCTAGTTATGTGCTTGCACCGCAGAGAAGGCTGAAGATTCGGGCGAACACGTTCGTTTCTTCGGTCAGAATTTCGATGACAACCAAGAGGATTGTAATCAGTACGCATAGACCGATGTAGAAATAGAACGACTTCTTGAAGCCCTTGATCTTCATCTTGAAAATGGCCCAAGCAATCACGCTAAAGATAGCGCTGAATGTCCATGCGGCAACGGCACCGAGCGAAATACCCGGAATCAAGCTGATGGCAAACGTGAGGGCGATACCCGGCATAAAGTAGAAGCAAATGCACAGGACGCTCAACAGGGCGAATCCGACATAGTGAGAAAAACCGCGTTCGCGCTGGACAATCACCTGCGGCTGGGTCGGCGATGCGTAGGATTCTTCTACGGGAGCTTCCTGCGGAATGCTCTCGGCGCTAGATTCCGGTGCGGTTTCGTTTTCAACAACCGGAGCAACTTCGGCGGGAGCCTCGGTTGTGACTTCGTTTTGATTCAGTTCTTCGGACATATTGTCTCCTGTAAAATTCTAGAGAATAAAGGTGCGGCCGGCGTAAACGAATACGCGGTGTTCGAGCCAAAGCTTGAGGGCGGCAGACAGCGTGCGCTTTTCGATATCCTTGCCCAGTTCCACGAGTTCGTCGATGCTGGCTGTTTCAGGCACGCGCTGGATATCCTGACAAATAATCGGGCCTTGGTCCAGGTCTTCGGTGGCAAAGTGAGCGGTGGCGCCGATAATCTTCACACCCTTGTGCCAGGCCTGGTGGTAGGGCTTTGCACCCTTGAATGCCGGCAAGAATCCGTGGTGGATGTTGATAATGCGGTACTTGAATTCTTCGGTAAAGGCTTCGCTCAAAATCTGCATGTAACGAGCGAGTACCACAGTATCGGTCTTGGTTTCGGCGATAATTTCGCGGAAACGATTTTCGGGAATGCTCTTGTCTGGGTTCGACGGCACATAGTAGAACGGCACGCCGAAGGTTCCGCCCACAGGGCCCAGGTCGGGGTGGTTACCCACAATGCAACTGAACTCGCAGGGGAGGTCTCCATCGCGGTGCTTGAGCAAAAGGTCATAAAGGCAGTGGTCCGTCTTCGAAACGAAGATGGCTACGCGTTCAATTTTGGTGGTGTCGAACAACTTCCAGTTCAGGTGGAGGTGACCTTCCAAGGTTTCCAGATGTTTGCGGACTTCTTCGATATTTTCGGATTCCGCTTCAAAAACGGCACGTAAAAAGAAAGTTTCGATATCTTTTGCCGTATGTTGCTGTAAATCAACAATGTTGGCGCCCGCCTTGGCGAGTACCTGGGTAGTTCCGGCAATAAGTCCCTTTTGGTCAGGGCAATGAATCTGCAAAATGTAACGTGTAATAGCCATAGCCCAAAATTATAAAAACGCAGGCATTAAGTCTTTGCTTCCCTTCCGAAAATCTAAAATATTCTAACTTTAAACCGGAAACTTTATACGAGAAGGAAAAATGAGTCGTAAATTCTCTTTCAAGTCTATGTTTGCTGTCGTATTCGGTATGGCGGTTGTTCAGGCATTTGCTGTTCCTCAGAAGTCTTGGGACGCTATCTACAATGCCGAAGGCGAAGGTGATTATTCTGCCGCCAAGATCGAAGGCAAAATCCGTTTCGGTAAGTACACTCACTATAAAGAAGTCCAGCCGGTTTCTTTCAAGGTGAACGATAGTTTGTTCGCTTTCTCGGTGGCAGGTAACATGACGGTTGCTTCCGACAAGATCGAAAAGGAACATTTCTACGAAAAGTGTAACGAAACCATGGAAGCATGGATTTCGTTCTTTAATACTCCGCGCGATTTCGGTGGTGAAAACCTGATTATCAACATTGCTGGCGTGGACCTCGCTTGTGGCGATGAACTTTTTGCTGTGGGCGATCTGCGCATCAAGTTCACGAACCCCAAGGCTCAGGAAGCTTGGGCAAACACTTTGGAAGGCCGCGAAAAGTACAAGCGTGAAAAGGTGGTGGAATACCGCCGCGCCGAACAGGAACACCGCTCTTCTCTCCGCGACGTGTCTGGCATGGTCAAGGACCCGCGTGATGGCCAAGTGTACCGCACCATCAAGGTTGAAGGCCGTGAATGGTTCGCTCAGAACGTGAACTACAATGTGGAAGGTCACTCCTGGTGCTACGAAGACAAGGAAAACTACTGCGCTCGCGGTGGCCGTCTGTATGACTTGGAAGGCGCCCGCAAGGCATGCCCCGAAGGCTGGCACTTGCCGCGTGACCGCGAATGGATGGACTTGCTCGTTGGCCTGACTCACTGCTACGATGGCGTGGACAAGTGCGAAAAGTTTGCTAACAAGATGAAGGCTACCACTGGCTGGCAGGGCGGTGGCGGTACCGACGAATACGGCTTCTCTATCTTCTCTTCGGGCTACCGCAAGATGGTGGGTAAGTCCATCGTCCGTTACGAAGACATGGGTGAATACGCTGGTTTCTGGTCTGCACAGAACGGTCGTAACGAAACCATTTGGATTTGGGCAATGGGCCGTATGAGCGACCAGATGGTCCGTCAGCTGGTGCCGAGCAAGACCAACGCTTATTCTGTCCGCTGCATCAACGGTAACTAGTCATTCTGGACGCCACGCGTCCGGAATCCATACATTTCAAGCAGCTCTTGAACAAAAGAAAGGCTCCCGAACGGGAGCCTTTCTTATATCTTGTCGCATCGGGCTCGATGCCCAAACTGCTTTGATTACATCTGGCGGATGGGGAAGAGGCCGAGCAAGTCGAGCACGTTTTCGAGCACAATCTGCGTTGCCTGAACCAAGAACAGGCGGGACTTTTCTTCGGCAGAACCGAGCACGCGGTCTTCGTGGATGAACTTGTGTGCGGCTTCTGCGATTTCCAAAGCATACTGGGCGAGAACGCTCGGTTCGTCACCGGCGACGGCGTCCAGAATCTTCTTGCCCTTCTTCGACAAAATGTTAATGAGGCTGTAGGCGGCATCGTCGCTGAGCTGGGCCATGTCCACATCGGCAATGTTCACCGTGTAGCCGGCCTTGCGCATAATGCTGCAAAGACGCACGTGGGCGTTCTGCACATACGGACCGGTATCGCCTTCGAAGCTCATGACGGCATCCCAATCGAAACGCACGTCCTTCAGGCGGCTGTTCTTGAGGTCGTTGAAGGTGAGGGCGGAAATACCAATCTGGCGTGCGATGAGTTCCTTGTTTTCCAGTTCCGGATTCTTCTGGTCGATGAATTCGAGAATCTTCTTCTGGGCGGCTTCAATCACGTCGCGAAGTAGGCTTGCGGTACCCGTACGGGTCTTGCCCTTTTCCCACTTGCCGTCGACCAGCTGCAGGATCACGCCGAACGGAATGTGGTACATGTCCTTGTACCATTCGCGGCCCATCTTCTTGAGCACATGGAACACCTGCTTGAAATGGAGAGCCTGTCCGAGGTCCACCACATAAAGGCACTTGTCGAAGTTGTATTCCTTCTTGCGGTAGCAAGCGGCGGCCAAGTCGCGGGTAGCGTACAAAGTAGAACCATCGCTCTTGCGAATCAGGCAAGGGTTCAGGTCGAATTCGTCGAGCATCACCACGTCCAAATCCTGGCTCTTGACCATCAGGTTCTTTTCGCGGAGTTCG
>Ga0310786_10010046_pt1 | contig 11927 bp, 4 predicted proteins | sample AusTroGonzalo_MG_FD_203881 | JGI IMG/M metagenome (GOLD analysis project Ga0310786, IMG submission 203881) | Bovine rumen microbial communities from tropical cattle in Woodstock, Queensland, Australia - Gonzalo_03 (v2) (version 2) | ecosystem: Host-associated > Mammals > Digestive system >... | reverse complement strand
TTGCGACTGTGCTCTTAAGCTTTGCGTCCGTGCTCTTGTTGCAAAGCTTGGAAGCTTCACCCACTACCATGAGACAAATTCGAAAGCCGTCCCCCTATAGAAGGCTTAATCGGAAAACACCTTGCACTCCTCGCACCTCTTGCACCTGATCAGGTGCAAGAGGTGCGAGGAGTGCGGGTTGTTTTTTTGTTTCGCTTTCCTAAATACACGCGCGCGGGCGCGCAAAACCTTTGTATGAACAGAAAAGTGAGTATTTCTTTTGTATTTCCCTCATTTTTTCGTATCTTTGCACCCGATAGTTAAAACAAACGGAACAATATGAATACCCATCATTTAAAGACAAGACTGTTATTGACTTTGACGCTGCTGACGGCGTGGACAACGGCGTCGGCTCAGACGGACGATAATACTGAGCGGCTGTGGTACGACCAGCCTGCGAGTATCTGGTTGGAGGCATTGCCTGTGGGCAACGGCCGATTGGGCGGTATGGTCTACGGCGGCACACGTGTGGACGAGATACAGCTGAACGAGGACTCGTTCTGGAGCGGCGGGCCTCACAACAACAACAGCTCGACGTCGGCGAAGTACCTGGATCAGGTACGCAATCTCATCTTCAGCGGCAAGGAGCAGCAGGCTGAGGACCTGATTAACCAGCAGTTCATCAAGGGTCCGCACGGTATGAAGTACCTGACGCTGGGCAGTCTGAAGATGACGCACACGAACATCACGGCCAGTAAGGTGACGAACTACCGCCGCGAGCTGGACCTCCAGACGGCTGTGTCGACAGTGACGTTCACGCATGAGGGTCACCAATTCCGTCGCACCGTCTTCGCGTCGATGCCCGACAGCATCATCGTCGTCCGCATTGAGGGCGATACGTTAAGCTCAATGACGCTGAGGCACTCGGTACCGTACACAGTAACATACTCGAAGACTGCAGACTGCGCCATTGCGACCATCAACGGCGTCGACCATGAGGGCATAGCCAGCAAGCTAAAGGCAACACTGCGCTACCAGGTGGAGAGCGACGGCACTGTGACCTACGGCAGCGGTGGCGCCGTAACGGTAAAAGATTTTACGACGGCGACGGTCTATATCTCAGCAGCCACGAACTATGTCAACTATAAGAACGTCAACGGCAAAGCTTCAACACAGAGTCTGTCGTATCTGACAAATGCACGTCAGCACGACTACGCCGCGTTGCTCGACCGGCACATCGAAGCCTACCAGCAGCAGTATAACCGCGTCAAACTATGGCTGCCCTCGTCGGCAACCAACAGCAAGCTGACAACCGTGAAGCGTTTAGAGAAGTTCACGGGCAGCACGGACTGGGGCATGGTGGCCCTGCTGTTCAACTACGGCCGCTACCTGCTCATCTCATCGTCGCAGCCGGGTGGACAGCCAGCCAACCTGCAGGGGCTGTGGAACGACAAGAAAGACGCACCGTGGGACTCGAAGTACACCATCAACATCAATGCCGAAATGAACTACTGGCCGTCGGAGGTGTGTAACCTGACCGAGACGAACGAGCCATTTTTCGCGATGATACGCGACCTGAGCGAGACGGGTGCCACCACAGCACAGAAAATGTACAAGTGCGGCGGATGGGTAGCTCACCACAACACCGACTTGTGGCGTGTCGCAGGCCCTGTGGACGGCGCGTTCTGGGGCATGTACCCCAACGGCGGCGCATGGTTGGCCACGCACCTGTGGCAACACTACCTCTATACTGGCGACGTGGACTTCTTGCAGGAGTGGTACCCCGTCATCAAGGGTACAGCCGACTTCTACCTCGACTATATGGTTCCACATCCCAAGTACAATGGTTGGCTCGTCGTCGTGCCGTCGGTCAGTCCCGAGCAAGGGCCTGCCGGCAAGTCGACACCCATCACCGCGGGTTGTACGATGGACAACCAGATTGTGTTCGACGCCCTGTCGAACACGCTGAAAGCAGCAGAGATTCTCTCTGAGGCTGATGGGACGTCTGAGTATACCGAGACTATAACAAAGATGCACGAGGCGCTGGAGCAGTTACCGCCCATGCAGATAGGCAGCCGCAAGCAGTTACAGGAGTGGCTCATCGATGCCGATGGCAGTGACATGCACCATCGACATATCTCCCACCTCTACGGACTGTTCCCCTCGAACCAGATTTCGCCCTATAGCCACAACGAACTCTTTGCCGCTGCCAAGCAAACGCTGACCGACCGCGGTGACGAAGCCACTGGCTGGAGCCTCGGTTGGAAAATCTGTTTCTGGGCACGTATGCTCGACGGCAACCATGCCTTGACTATCCTAAAAAACATGCTGAAGCTGCTGCCGTCTGAGGATGTCACAGGACAGTATCCGAACGGCCGAACGTTCCCTAATCTGTTCGACGCCCACCCACCGTTCCAGATTGACGGTAATTTCGGCGCTACAGCAGGCATCGCCGAGATGCTGCTGCAGAGTCACGATGGTGCCGTACACCTGCTGCCCGCCCTGCCCTCATCGTGGAAACAGGGTAGCATTAGCGGACTGCGCGCCCGAGGCGGCTTCGAGGTGGACATGGAGTGGACGGAGGGTAAACTTCGCACGGCTGTGATTCGCTCGACCATCGGCGGTACACTGCGCTTGCGCTCATACGTTGAATTGGAAGGACTGCAGGCCGGCGTAGGAAACGGCTCTGAAATAGAAAATATACTGACAGAGGCTGAGGGCAACTGTCCCAACCCGCTCTTTGCCCCTGCTGACATCAAGGAGCCACTGCTGGCCAAGTCGCTGAGTACAAAGCCCAAGCTCTCGGTGAAAAATATTTACGAGTATGACCTGCAGACTGTGCCCGGCGCCGAGTACCGTATCTACAGATTAGGTGAGATGACGGGCATCAGCGATGCTTCGCATCTAAATGATAATGGAGAAAGGATAATGGATAAACGAGGCGGGGTATATGACTTGCAAGGGCGGCCAATACAACAACCCAAGAAAGGACTCTATATAAAATCCGGAAAGAAAACAATCAAGCACTAAATAAGCAATATCGGGGTTAGACCTGCCTGTCATCTCAAATTCGAATGATGATGCGGCGGTAGCTGACAAGGCGGAAGGGGCCGTTGTCGTGAACCTCACAGATGATGTGGAAGGCATGTCCCGGCTGGGTATCGGTAGGAATGCTGAGATTGACGACGGGCTGGCTGGCATCCTCAGGAACGAGAACGGAACTGCTTAACTCCGCCTGCTGCCACCAATGGAAGGTGAGACCGTCACCGTCAGGGTCGAAGGTGGCACTGGCATCGAGACGGAGTGTACTACCGGGTTTCACATCATCTATATATACTGTGCGGTCGCTATCCTTGCCATGTAAGCGACCGGTAGCCGAGCGTACAATCACCACCGGATTGTGGTTGCCACGACCCTCTGCCGCCCACTGCATGCGGGCCTTGAAGTCGTTCAACTCATCAGGATAGAAGCGGCGCTTGTAGCCGACGGATATGCTGCGCTCAGGCTCACGCCATGAGTTCCACGCTGTGGTGAGCGAGTCGGGACTGAGGCCGCGCACATGGTAGCCCGCCCAACCAGCCTGCTCAGGATGTTCAGGGTCACTGAGTCCGTTGGGCAGGACGTAGAGGAAGCTTGGCGTGTCGCCCTCGACGCCCCATTTGTAATCAGGGTATTCTCTGCCCAGCGCGCCATGGCCCTGAATATACTGCTTATGTTCCTGCCAAGCCTGCTTGCCCAGCTCACACTGCTCCTGCCACGCTCCTTCATCCCAGACAAACTGCAAATCGTCGGCGAACTCACGGCGCAGCCATAAATGTGAGCTATAGGCGCGGTCCATGCGCATGTTATACTGCATATCCTGGTCAGTAATCGTGAAGACGCGGAACTTACGAAGGAAACGTTTCAGCTGGGCGGGCGTTCTGGTCTGCTTGATACGCCATACGGCCTGTGCGAGTGTGTTGGCCCCACCCCAGGCGGCGACATAGATGGGGCGGTCATCGTCCTCGTCGGCCAGTTGAATCAGCAGTCGGCTGCCGGGCGAGTCGTTATCAGCACCGACGGCCTTGATACCCCCGTGAACACTGCCATAGACTGCACGCGAAACGAGATAGTCAGCACTGGGCCAGTAGCCGATGCGCTGCTGTGACTCTTCCTTCTTACGGGAGAGAAAACGATGCTGATCCGAACGTTTCATCAGGTTGTCAACATCCTTGCGGTAAGCCTCGATGACGCGGTCAAGGTACTGCTTCCATTCGGCAGGGTACGGGTCGCAGTTCCAGCCTACGCTGGTGATGATAGCCTCAATCTCAAACAAATCGGCGTAGGCCATCAGCCGTACCATCGACTCCATGTCGTCGGGTTCGACGTCGGCGGGAGCGATGTCGGTACAGACGACGAGCCGGGGCTTCAGCGGGGGTGTCGTTGTTCTCGGCGGCAAAACCGCCGAGAACAGTGCTGTTGCCACTGTTAGGAGGGCGGTTATTGTCAGGAGTCTTTTCATGGGTTACGTCTTGGGAATCTCGATAACAAAACGGCAGCCGAGCTGATAGGTAGGGTCTATCGTGAGGTCGCCGCCAAGGTTCTTGATATGGCGCTTAGCCAAAGGAAGGCCAAGGCCCAGTCCTTCGGACAGGTCGTTAATCTTGGTGAAGGGTTGGAACATGAGGTCGTGGTAGTCCTCGTCCATGCCGGGGCCGGTGTCCTCAAAGACATAACGGACGGTGGTTTCTGTCTGCGTGACGTGCAGCGAGATGTGCTGACCGTCGGAATACTTGGCGGAGTTATAGAAAATCTCTCGCAGGCTGAGCATCAGGTACTTACGGTTGGTATGGACGCAGAAGTCATCGGGCAGGTCAGTCTCGAAGTGGACGGAAAGGTCTGGGAAATGTTCGTAAGTATGCTTGATGCTCTCACGAGCCACTTCGTTACACGGCACCACTTCCTGCTTATGGCTGCTAAGTTCCTCTGCCAGGCCCAAGTCGGAGCTGTCGAAGAGCATCAGCACCATACGGTTAAGCAACTTGGTGTTGTGATCCATCATGCCGGTGACGCTCTTCAGCTCTTCTTCGGGCAACATTGTGATGCTGTCGCGGAGTATCTGTGCGAAACCCATGATAATGTTCAGCGGCGTACGTATCTGGTGGGTCATGTTCTGTATGAACAATGTCTTCTGAACAGCAGACTCCTCAGCCAGCTTTGCCGCTTTCACCAGTTCCTCGTTGCGCAACTTAGCTTGGTCGGCAGTATAACGTATGCTTCCCATGTGGAAATTGAGCGACTCCAGCATGATGGCGAAGCTATTCTGCAGGCGTCCCACGACATCTTTACGCTGGCTGCGGGGGATATATACCTCGTAATTTCCAGAGGTAATGCTCTGCGTCTGCTCCAACAGCCGATTGAGGGGCTTGATGGCTTGTGACACAGCCCTGCGGCAAAGTAGCATAATGACTATCATGCCGATAACAAGAAGCGGGGTAATGATGTAAGCTAACCGGTAGTAGCCCTGCAGGATGTCACTGTCGGGACAGACGAGGGCGAGGCTCCACTTGGTGCCAGGCATGGGCCGGTAACTGACGAGGCATGGCACGCCATCAAAGAACACCCTCATGTTTCCCTGCTTACCGGATGTCATTTCATGTCCTAAGGCAAAGATGTCGGCATTGTGTCGTGGGTCGGCACTGCTGAAGATGGACTCTTTGAAGAGTTTTGTGCTGTCAGGGTGAATGTAATATTGGCCGTCCTCGCCTATCATCATGAAATAGGAGTTCGGATAGGGGTGCTCGGAAGCGATGATCTTGGTAAGGTGGCGGAAGGACAGGTCGGTGGAGATAACGGCGACGAAACTGCCGTCATCTTTATAAATCGGCTTACCGTATGATGCAAGCAAGCCGTCGAGCGTTACCTCTAACGAGTCAGTTTCATCGTAGTAGACCACCCAGCAGGGACCCTCCTCACGGGGAGTCTTGTACCAGATTTTATTAAAATAGTCGTATGGCTCCTCTATGACGGTAGTGAGGGAGTCACCCTCTTCGATGGTATAGGCAGAGAAATGCTTGCCATATTGCGGGAAAAGATCGGGCTCGGCACTGATGGAACAGCCATCGACATGGGGGTTCAGGCGCACGATGCGGTAGGTAAGAGCCAGCAGAGAGTCGGGCTGCAAGTATTGCGTTATGAGCCATTCGTTAACATCGGTGGCCGTCTCCACAGCTCCCACGAAACGGTTGATGCGCAGCGTCGTGGTATTGAGTACACTGTTGGCGCGCTCCATAGCCTCCTGTCGGACATAGTTCCTCGATTTCAGGAACAGCAGCCCAAGCGACACGACAAAGATAGGCACCGCCATCAGCAGAATGCCAAGGCTGAGCTTCGATGAAAGTGACTTGCGAAAGTGTGCCATATTCTTTTGTCTTGTCTACTTAATTCCTTACCTACCCCTCTTCTTGCAGATTCTCCTGCGACAGGTCGAGCAGGTTGTTCAGCAGTTCGGTGATGACCCTACCCTGCTGCACAATATCATCCGTCAGACGGTCAGCCTCCCCCTGTTCCCGGTCATGGCCGAGGTTACAAAGGGTATCAACATCCTTGGCGAGAGCAGTGGCAGGCGCCATCATCTGGTTAGTCATGTTATGCAGGAAGGCCGTTTTTACACGGTCGGCTTCCTGTGCCTGATGGTAGGCTTCATCCAGTCCCTTACCACGTTCCTGGAGCGTTGCCGTCAACTGTTCGAGCTCACCGACGTTTGCGGCGAGCGACTGTTGCATCTGTTGGAAATTATTCTGCAGTTCGCCAATTTCGTCGGACTGCCGTGTGTTGGGAATGACTTCGTTGTAATTACCGTCGGCAATGCGCTGAGCCGAACTTGTCAACAGCCGCAATGGCACTAACTGGCGATGGGCGAACGAACGACAAAGGACGAAGAGCAACAACAATCCGCCGATGCCGATAGCAAGCACGTAGTAGAGCAGCAGATTGTATTCGCCGAAGATGTCGTCCTCAGGATAGATGATACCGGCGCTCCAACCAAGTTCCTCAATGGAACGGCCCGGCACGGCGATACGCTTGAATGGCTTGTAGAACACATAGTAATTTGTGCCATTCATGCGGAAAGGTTTGTAACCCGTCTCTCCGGAAATCATGGCCTCAGCTGCTTCCTTCACCGTCGGATCCTCCCCCTCTGTCAGTGTGAACATCGTCTGGTTATGCAGTTTTGTGCTGTCGGGATGGACAATGAACGAACCGTCGCTGGCCAACAGCGTACAGAATGAGTTGGGCGACGGCTTGGCAGACAGGACAATGCGCGAGAGCAGGTTGAGCGACACATCAACGCCGATGACAGCCAACGGAGTGCCGTTGCTATCGGGAATAGGCAGGCTGAAAGTAATAATGGGGTCTATGTCTATGTCCACATCTTTCAAGGGGTTTATCCAGACAGGCTTGCACGACGCCATGGGTTCGGTATACCACGCCTGCTCCGTGTATGGGCGGTTGCCAAAAGTCTCGGACTGAATAATCGGCATTTCGGAAGAGGCCAGGCTGTCTCCGACTGAACGGTGGAAGTAAGCCATGAAGTGCTCATGACCGGGATAGTAATTGGGCCTGAAGGCAATGGCACTTCCTGCGATGTAAGGGTTCGACTTCACCAGCTCGCGACAGTAGGTAATCGCCATGTCGGACTGGTCGAGGTGGGGAATCAGGTTGAAAAAAAGATTACCCGCTGACTGCTCGATGCTCAGCAGCACATTGTCTATGTGCTGGACGGTGCCCTGAAGTGTCTGCTCAGCATTCTTCAGCGCCTCCTGCTTCACGGCCTGGCGTGAGAAATGGAACATCACGGCCAGAGAAGCCAGCAAGAGAACTGCCACTGCGCTGACAACCATCAGACTCAGTCGGGTGGACAGCGTTTTCGTCTGTATCTTGGGCAATCTTAACATTTTCTGCCGCAAAGATAATAAAATTTCTTTAAAATAGAAATGTATAGGCGCTTTTTTTCGTCGTTTTAATTAAAATTAAATCGAAACAGAACATTATTCGGAATAAATTGTTTATCTTTGCCACCGAGATAACTGAAGTCCTAACAATCCACAGATAAAAAAGCTAACAGATAATGCAGACAATCAGACAATTGACAACCGTACTGGCAGTACTCGTTTGCGCCATCACAGTGAGCGGACAGACAGACTGCACGTCGCTCATTACGAATCCCAGTTTTGAACAAGGCACCGACGGGTGGGAACACCAAGGCATGGGTGCACAAGGGAACAATGTTTTCTCTATCAAAGACGGCAACACTTACATGGAGCGATGGACGGGTCGCGGCGGTGCCGTAGGCTCTGGCAAGCTGGCGCAGGTGTTGAAGGGTCTGACGCCTGGCAACTACGAGCTAACGGCGGCGGCACAGAATATTCAGGAGGATACACCCAATACAGCACAGACAGGCGCCTGGATCTTCGCTGAAAATTCTTCACTCTTCACGCTCCCGTCTTCACTTAACAAGACCACCGTCACCGTGCGCAACACATACAAGGTTGCGTTCAATTTCGTGTCAGGTAGCGTAACCATCGGTTTCGAGGCCAAGGATGCTTCGGGCAACTGGATTGCCGTCGACAACTTCCGGCTGACCCGCGTGGGCGATGACCTCAGTGCCGAGCTGAGCGAAGCCATTGCGAATGTTGAGGCCGATTATGGCAACGCCACGGGCAAGGAGGCTCAGCAGCTGTTGGACGCCATTGCCGCTGCTCGTGACGTCCGTGATGCTCCGTCGGAGTCGCAAACCGTCACTGCTGAGGAACAAGCTGCCGCCATCATGGCCATGGAGCAGGCTATCGGCATCTATCTGCGAGCTAATGCCAGCGCCGACAATCCGCTCAATATGACCGACCACATCACGAATCCCAGCTTTGAGAGCGGCGACTTGACTGGCTGGACCTGTACGGGCATGGGAATACAAGGAAACTCCGTATTCAGCATCAAGGATGGAACATGGTACGTGGAGCGCTGGACAGGTCGCGGTGGTATCGTAGGTGATGCCCGCCTCAGCCAGAGACTCACGGACATGCCCGCCGGACGCTACCGCCTTACGGTCGCAGCGCAGAACATTCAGGAGGACACGCCGAAGGTGGCACAGACGGGAGCTTGGATCTTCGCCGGGAATTCTTCATTCTTCACTCTTCACTCTTCACTTAACGTTACCGTCCGTGCTAACTACACGCTGGAATTTGTGCAGGTAGCCGACGAACTGGAGATTGGCTTCGAAGCTAAGGGTGCCACAGGCAACTGGCTATCCGTAGACAACTTCCGCTTAGAGTATATCAGTGACAATTTCGATGACGTGAAGACTGCTTTCGCCGACCTAATAACCAAGGCCGAGGCACTGGCCGGTCAGCGCATGAACGCCGATGCTCTGCAAGCCCTGACCACCGCGCTTGCCGATGCCCATAATGTACAACAAATCATCGATGGTCAGTCGTCAATGGTCAACAGTCTGCCTGCCATCGCCACCGCCTTGGAGACAGCCATTGCCACTGCCACCGCTTCGCACGAAACATTTGCCCGCTTAGCTGACGCCATCGCCGACGCCACCGAAGAAATCACTGTAGGCAGTGGTTCTCCCGCTGCCACCGAAGCCTATCAACAGGCCATCGATGACGCACAAGCCGTCTATGACGCTGCAGCGACCACCGACGCACAAGCTGAGGCTGCCATTACTGCACTGGCCGAGGCCTCGTTTGCCTATAAGATTCTGAACGGCACCAGCAGCGGCACCCCGCCCACCGTCACTACCGACACACGCTTCATCCGAGGCGCCACATGGGCTTTCGGACGTAGCACGGTAGTGGGCAGCAACATCATCGAAGAAGGTTTTTGCTGGAGTGAGCAGCCCGACCCGAAGGTAACCGACAGCCGCACCACCGAGTACCTGAACCAGGCCGGCAAGATTTACTGGCTTCGCGACCTGAAGCCTGCCACCATTTATTACATGCGTGCGTATGCCATCAACAACGACTACGCCGTGGGCTATGGCGATGTCATCAAGTTCGTCACCGTACCCAAGGGCACCGTAGGCCACTGGTACAACAACGGCGGCGACGAGGCCACCAACGACCGCATCAACTACGCCATCGACCTGTCCATGGACTACTACTGGAACAACCTGACCAGCATACACGGCTTCGGCATTAGCGTCACCTACAGTCCCGGTACGCCGACAGCCGACTGCAGCTACGGCGGCTCCATGCGCGTAGGCGAAAACTCCAGCTACCAGCAGCCCGGCACCATCATGCACGAGGCATTCCACGGCATCGGCGTGGGCACACACGGAATGTGGTGGAACGGAGAGATGCGCTCCGCCGGCAATCGCGGCGTGTGGCTCGGCGACCGCGTGACCGAGGCCGTCCGTTTCTGGGACAACAGCCCGACGGCAGTTATCGACGGTGACGACATGCACCTGTGGCCATACGGCTGCAACGGTGCACATGAAGACACCCACAGCGACAACCTCTACTGCATGATGGGCATACTCGCACAGGCATTAAACGAGGACGGACTGCCAGGTTCCGGCGAAATAGGCTATGCCCTACCCTACTACGCCTTCAACCATGAGGACGGCGTCAAATATTACATCAAGAACGAAGACCAAAGCCACGGCCTGCGCACCGCCTACCTTGTCGAGACCGCTACGCACACTTTGGAATGGAAGGCCATGAGTGCAGAGGAGGCTGCTGCCGACGATGCCGCCGCCTGGTACCTCAGCTTCACCCCCTCCAACCAGTACTACCAGCTCCGCAACGCCGCCACAGGCTACTACATGACCTACTCATCCGGCATCAAGACCCAGAAGACCCAGTCGCCCCAGACGTCCCAGAACTTCCACCTCATGCGCGGACGTGTTGACATTGACGGCCACCGAGGCTACTACATCATCCATCCCGAAAGCTCCGCCAACCCGCCATGCCTCGTCGCCACCACCAACGGCAAAACCACCACTGCCGCCTGGAACATTGCCAAGAGCGCAACCACCCAGCGCTGGCTCATCCTTACCGCCGAGGAAGCCCAGAACTTCGACAACGGCAACCTTGACCTCGCACGCCAACAGCTCGCCGACCTTCTCGCACAGATACGCAAGCTCGCCCAGACACCCCACAACGAGGAAGTCACAGGTGCCGACGCCACACTCACCAGCACACTCGCCGACATCGAGACCCAGGCGTCCCAAGCCACCCAGTCGTCCTACATAGCCACCCTCGCCCAGCAAGCCCGCGATGCCGCCGTCAGCTTCCTTTCCTGCGTCTCAGCCACCGACATAGACCAGCCCTTCGACCTCACCTACATGATCGAGAACCCCGACTTCGACAACGATGCCACCACCGGCTGGACATCCACCAACGGCGCCCCCGGTTACGATGCGCAGGGAGCCGAGTTCTTCGAGAAAACCTTCAACTACTACCAAAAGCTTGAAAATATGCCGTCCGGCAACTACGAGCTCCGAGCCTACGCCTTCCAGCGTCCCGGTGCCTACGACACCGTGCTCGCACCTTGGCTCAATGGCACCGCCACAGTCACCAGCCTGCTCTACATCAACAGCACCACCGCCGCCGTCCGCCACATCTGCGACGACCGCCAGCCCAAGGCTCTCTTCAACGACGGCGGATGGGGCAGCGACTGCCAGCTCAGCGACGGCACCTACATCCCCAACTGCATGGTCGGTGCCGAAAAATACTTTGCAAAAGGTCTTTACGATAACAGCGTCAGTGCCCTCATCCAGAATAGCGGCACCACACTCCGCATCGGCATTAGGTGCAGCAACGCCCCTGCCGCTTATTGGACCATGTTCGACCACTTCCGCCTCTACTTCTACGGGCAGGTACATCCCGCTACAGCCATAAACGACGCGCCGCGTAGAAACTTCAAAGATCAAAGTTCAAACTTCAAACATATTTATGACTTGC
>Ga0310786_10010045_pt1 | contig 11927 bp, 22 predicted proteins | sample AusTroGonzalo_MG_FD_203881 | JGI IMG/M metagenome (GOLD analysis project Ga0310786, IMG submission 203881) | Bovine rumen microbial communities from tropical cattle in Woodstock, Queensland, Australia - Gonzalo_03 (v2) (version 2) | ecosystem: Host-associated > Mammals > Digestive system >... | reverse complement strand
ACTGAAGTTATTTCCTACCTTCATAAATTCATAAAGAAAGCCAATGAAGAACAATTAAGGAGTTTGGTTTGTTCCACCTTTTCACCCAGATGTTCAACTGAATGTCCTTTACGAAATGGAATTTCTTGTGAATGTAAAAAGATAGACATGGAAGATAAAAAAGAGGAATAATCCTATAATAAATACATGGAGTTACGAAAAAATGGATAGAATTAAAATTTCTTGTACGAGCGGTATCACTATGAAACTTTCAGACATGGAAACTTTTCCAGTTAAATTTAAGTTGGAATCACAACTTGAAATTGAAAGAGTGGTTGATTCAATTATTGAAAATGGTTTTCTATTCCCTATCGCAATAGGTAAAGTAGGTGATAAAAATTATATTGTAGATGGGGAAGTCAGGTACTTTGCACTTCAGGAGCTGGAGTACAGAGGTTACGAGATTCCAGAAATCCCAGTCTTTTTTGTTAGAAGTTCTGAAAAAACAATTGTTAGAAATTTGTTAATTGGAACATCAACCAATCATTCAGTTACAAAAGCTTCCCTGAATAAATTGACAAAGGAAGATTCCCTGCTAAAAAGTTTATCATTCAATGAAGGAACTTTAATTGATTTCTACACCGTGGCTGACCTTGACAGAATCTTTGAAAAATATAAAAGGGAAAAACCAAAAGCTCTGAATGGTTCAGAGAATTATGCAGGATTACTTTTGGATGGTGAAATATGAAATTATATCTGTCTGGCGTTATTGAATGTAAAAATGATTTCAAAGAAAAAGGCGGACTTATTGATTTTGTGGAATTTGACAAACTCCATATTCTTCAGACTTTCTATGATGTTAAAAGTGGAGATGAATTCTATTTTGATAAATGTGCGGACTTTTTAATGGATTCAGGAGCTTTTTCTGTTATGAATTCAAAAGCTCAAAGAAATAAATTCAACCCTCTTGAATACACAAAAAAATATGGGGAGTTTGTCAAGAAACATAATGTAGACCAATTCATTGAACTTGACATAGATGGAGTTTTTGGAATTGATGTCTACAAAGATTGTCTGCATTGTCTGCAAGATATAACTGGAAAAGACCCTTTGCGGGTTTTCCATATGTGGAGAGGAAAAGAATATTTTCAGGAATTGACCAAAGCAAAAGATAGAATCTGTATAGGTGGTATAGCTATCAAACATATTAAAGAATCAGATTATGTTATGTTTGATTGGATGCTGGAAGAAGCTCACAAGAACAATTGTAAAGTTCATGGTCTGGGAATGGGAACAGCTAAGAATATTCGCAGGTATGATTTTGATTCAACCGATTCTGCATCTTGGCTGACTTCCATGCAGTTTGGTCATATGTATAGATTTAATGGTCATGAACTTTGCAAATACCCTGGTTCAGAGGGATGTAAAGAAGGTGAGCATCTTACACGAAAATTTTCTGCCTGGCGGGCTTTGAAAGAGTGGGCCGAGTACTCAAAATATCTGGATACATTTTAGAAGGTAATTATGGAACTATATTTTTCTGCTTTCTGGCAGAGCGTTTATGCTTTACCTAAAGATTACGAAAAACTTGTAAATATTTCTGAAATGAGTATTCTTCAGACTTTTTGTCGAGCTGAAACCAGAATGAAAAAGAATCTGGAAAAGCAAAAGGAATTCAAAAATTACCTTCTGGACTCAGGAGCTTTTTCTATGATGAGTTCGAAGAATAGTCAGAAATTTGAAATCATGGAATACACCGAAAAATACGCCAACTTCATAAAGGAAAATGACATAAAAGATTTCATTGAACTTGATATTGATGGTGTTTATGGAATCCAGATTTACAAAGATTGTCTGCATAAACTTCAGGATATTACGGGGAAGAATCCTATCAAAGTTTTTCATATGTGGAGAGGAAAAGAGTATTTTCTGGAGCTTGTGAAAAAAGAAAATAGAATTGCAATAGGTGGAATCGCAATTAAATATCTGAAAGAGCAGGATTATGTTTTACTTAATGATTTAATTCAGATAGCCCATGATAACAATTGTAAAGTTCATGGTCTGGGAATGACTGGGTCTGCGAATCTTAGAAAATATAATTTTGATTCAGTTGATTCTTCTTCATGGACAAATGGTATGAGGTCAGGAACTTTTTGTAGATTCGATGGTCATTCAATTAATAGTTACAAGAATCCTGGTGATTACAAATTGGATGGAAAAATCTACGGAGTTAATGGTCTTATAGAGTGGAAGAAATATTCTGATTATTTATTAAAATTATAGGAGTTATAAAAATGATTTATGCAGTAGATTTTGACGGAACTATCGTGGAAGATAAGTTCCCGCAAATTGGTGGATTGATTCCTTATGCTTTGGAATCACTCAGGAAATTACAGAGTCAGGGACATATAATTATTCTCTGGACTTGCAGAACTGGAAAAGACCTTGAAGATGCTCTGGAACTTCTGAAAGAAAATAATTTTATTCCAGATGTTGTAAATGACCATTCAACTCAAATGAAAACTTTGTATCCAGAATCAAGACCGCAAAAGATTTATGCAGATATTTATATAGATGACCATGATGTTTTCTTTTACAAGAATCTGGATAAAATGAAGAATTTCTGGGTTGGTTTTTATAATTCTTTATAGGGATTAAATCAGGGAAAATTCCCTGATTTTTTTATTTTAATTTTTTACAAAGTTGTTGATTAAAAATACAAAGTCGTTTATAATTATAAATGTAGGATAAAAGATTATCCTATAAGTGAGGTTTATATGAAAGAAATGACAATCAATCAAATCAACGGAAAAATCAAGAGAATCGAAGGAAATATTTCTGGTTACAGAAAATCTATTTCCATGTATCAGAAATGGCTTGAAGAATCTTCAAGTAAAAAATGGGAAACTGAAGCCGATGTTAAACGCTATAAATCAGCCATTCGTGATTATGAAAAGAAAATCAACAAATGTGAAGCCCAGCTTGCAGAACTCAACGGAATGTTGAATGGTAAAGTAAAAGAATATCCAGAAGTTAGAAAGTTTGTTGAAGCTTGGAAAAAAGCCTGTATTGACCACATTACAAATCCTGAAACAATTAAATCTTGTCTTGAAGCTTATGAAATCATGAAGCAGGACCAGAAAAAAATTGAAGACGATTGCAAAGCAAAAGGTATTTCTTCTTGGCATCGTTATCAGGATTTGGAAGACATCAAGAGATATTTTCTTCATAGCTGGGGTTTCGTTTTCAATTATCTGAAATTATCAGACAAGACAATCAGAATGGAAGAACTTGAGCGTGACTATAAATATGAAGCTGAAAGAAAATATAATAAGTTCATTGAAGATGCTGAATTTTATGTTGGTGAAATTACAGACACATCTGACCTTTCAGTAGGAAAGAAAGGTGATTTGAATGGCTGGGTAGTTGGAAAAAAAGGAAAGGCAGAAGTTGAAACAATTTCAGCCTGCGGTGAAATCCAGAGATTTCATTACAGAACTCTTTTCAAAATGGCAAAATAAAAAATCCTGGTTCCCCTGCTCCAGACAAAAGCAGGGAAGTGAGGTTTATATGGGAGCAGAATTTTATATTTATGATTATGATTCAGGGGAACAATTGAATGACGAAATTTGCGGATGCTTGAATGCTTTTAGTACCTTTAATCAGGCTTTGAAAATCTGCAAAAAGGTATCCAGAAAATACAATGGTAGATGTTCAGTTCAGGTAGCTATTTCTGGAGTTATTTTTGAACATGGAAAAGAAGTTGAATACTAAGGAGTTAATCATGACAAAGAAAGAATATTTAATTGACTTACTTATGGAACATAATTCTGAATGTTCCAGAGAATTGGTAGAAAAAATCTTTGATATTATTAACAAAAAAGATTGGAAAGATTTCTGTTCACAAATGGGTGACTTTGACCATCCTGGTGAAAGAATCCAAGCAAAGAAAGACATGGAGCTGGAGCTGGAAAAATTGAATCTTTACAAACTCCCTGCCATTGATAATTGCATCAATCTGATTAAACATGACCTCACCTATTATGGTGGAAAGGCTGAAAGATTCTATTCGCAGAACTTTCATACCTTGAATGAAGAATATAAAGAAAATTAAAAAACATATAAACTCACTTTTGGCTAGAATGACTCTTCATTCTAGCCTTTTTTATTCCTATAATAAAAACAAGAGATAATCACAAATGGAGGATTTTCCAATGAAGAAAAATGAAAATGAAAAGAAAGTAGTTTTCAGGGTTGAAGATGGAATGAATAGAGAAGATATACTCTGCACCACCTATCAAATGAGAAATTTTTACATGCAATTCAAAGATGGCTTTTTTTCAAATCTTGATGTTATGAATTATATTCAGCATCATGCAGTAGCTTTAATGGCTGGAAAAAATGCAAATGTTCTGGATGTTTGTTGCGGAAGAAGTCTGGTCCTGCCTCTGCTCAGATATTATTCAAAAGATATTAACTCATATACTGGAGTTGATATTTGTGAAAGTAATATCAATGAAGCAAAGCGGGGAGCATCTACAAAGACAATTACTCCTGAAATGCTGGAAAATGGTTATTACCCATTTAAGACAGACTGGATTCTTTCAGATGTAGCTGTGATGTCTGAAAAGATTAAAAAGAATTCTATGGACTTGGTTATTTATACCTCTGCTCTGGAACATATGCACAAAGACAAAGGTTCTGAGTCCTTGAAAGAATGTTACAAGGTTATGAAAGACAATGGTCTGATGTTCTTGTCCTGCCCGAACACACCAGGAAATGGTTACGAGACTCAGTACCGCGCTCATGTCTACGAATGGGGATATGATGAATTAAAAGACTATCTGGAGTCAATCGGATTTGAGATTGTGGCAGAATATGGTCTTGTAATGAAAGTAAAGAAATTGAAGGAATTCTTTGCAAGTTCTGAAGTTTCGCAGGACCTGAAAGATTTATTCAACAAATGTGCAGAATATATGCCTTCCGCCTGGTTGTCTGCATTCTTTGCAATTCCATATCCAAAGATTTCAGACGAAATTCTTTTTGTTGTAAAAAAGAAAGACCCTAACGAATCTTTGTTGCTGGATTAAAAAAATATAAACCTCTGGAGCTGGACTAACAATCCAGCTCTTTTTTTTTACTCCTATAATAAAACACATAGAAGGAGTAAATAATGAATGATATAACTTTAATGATTAAAAATATTTTAGATATGGAATGTGACCATATTAAAAAAGGTTTTATAACAAAGGAATTTGCAGGAAACGCAATAATAGCATTTATTGAAGGATTATTCCAAGAAGGAAAAACAGAAAGTGAAATACAATTAAACAAGCTTCTGAAATATTATTGTTCCTGGTGTAAATTATATATTGAAAATGTAAATATTGCGGAAAATAAATAGATGAACTTTGAAAAATTATTTAATGATTATCACATAGAATACAATAATAGAATCAATAAAGGCTGGACAAATGTTCACTGTCCCTATTGTACAGAAGTCTCTGGAACTTTCCATGGCGGATTTAATGATGCTGGGAACTATTATCATTGCTGGAAATGTGGTGGTCATGATTTTGAAAACACTCTTTCACTCGTAACAAGGATTCCTAAAAGTCAGATAAAAGATTTAATTGAACAATATCAGGGAAGGAGCAGAATCTTAAAAAGATTAAATAAACGAGAATCAAAGGTTGATAAAATAGAATTACCGACAGATACCTTTACCAAAGCAGAAAGAAAATATTTGAAGTCCAGAAATTTCAATCCAAAATTATTACATGAAAAATATGGAATTGTCGGTGGCGGGATTTCTGGACCTTGGAAATATAGAATCATAATACCTTTAATCCTGAATAGAAAAATAGTTTCATGGACTGGCAGGAGTATTTTACCTAAAGAAAAATTGGAAGAACTAAATATTCCTAGATATAAAAACTTAAGTATTGAACAATCTGTGATAGACCCAAAATCAATACTTTACAATCTGGATAATTGTAAAAATGATGTTGCGGTCCTGACCGAAGGAGCCTTTGATGTTATCAGGCTTGGTAATGATTTCTTTTGTTCTTTTGGTACTGAATTAACGCAAAGTCAGATTTCCATGATTAAAGAAAGATTCAGGAAAGTTTTTATTATGTTTGATAATGAAAAAGAAGCTCAAGAAAAAGCAAGAAAGTTTGGTCTGCAAATAGCATCAATGGGAGTTGAAGTTGAAATTGTAGACGCCTATTCTGATTTTAATAAAAATGATGGTGGTGAGTTAAACCGGGCAGAAGTTAATCAAATCAGGAAAGAACTTGGTCTTTATTCCCTCTAAAACCGCTCTAGGATTCAAAATATGACGGGTGTTTCAGTAAAATCATGTATTTAGTCACCTGATATAAAAAGACCCGTTATTTTGGTTATTTTTCATTATTTTAATTTTTTATAGAAAGTTGTTGATTAAAAATAGAAAGTCGTTTATAATCTTAATTATAAGATAGAAAATTATCTTATAAGTGAGGTTTATATGAATAAGAAAGAATTAGCTGAAAAATGGAATGATTTTAAGAAATCAACTCCAGCTCCAGAACTTAGACATCACACTTCTGGTGAGTCTGCACCTTATGATGTTTTTGAAGACCATATTGAATGTTTTCAGGAAAAAGTTCTTGAAGATAATTGGTCTTTAGAAGATTTTAGAAAAGACATTAGTCAATTTAATGATGAAGGTTCTGAAGCTTTCAAAAAATGGTTTGCTGAGTTTGAAGTATTAATTGGTCTTGATAAATTAGATTTTATCCAGAAATACTTAAATAATTATGGAACTGGGATTTCAAAAGAAAAAATGGTTACTCAAGCTTATAGATACTTGGTAGCTTCTGGAATTGATTGTTGTATTGTGAATGATAAATACATTGAAATTGAAAATCATGTTTTTGAATTTATCAGAAAACGTTCAATCAACTCATGGTTGGTTAAAATAGTAAAATAAATAAAATCCTGGTTTCCTGATTCCAGAAATCAAAAATCAGGAAGTGAGGTTTATATGTTTAAGATTGGTGATTTTGATTTTGAAAAAAGTTCTTATTTTGTTATGAAAGATGGTAAGGTTTACAGAAATGTTGTTGCAGGCTTGATTGAAGAACCAATGAGGACAACAAGAGTTGTAAATGGTTATAAAATCCACGCTGACCATTTTGACTGCGTTTTATCATATTCAAATTATTATATTTTAGACCCAAAGAATAATTGTGTTTATGAGAGCAGAGACAACACTATTGGTAGAATTCAGGATTTGATTGTAGCAATGAAAACTGTAGACAATCTTGAAAACTTTTTTGAATCAATTCAGGAGTAAATCATGAAAACATTCAAAATTGAAATTATTGCGAGTTTTGCAGACCGCCCAACTATTCCAGAGATTTTGAAGAAACCCTTCAGAACTCTTTTGATTGATGCAGAATCAGAAAATGATGCTATTGAAAAGACAAAGAAAGAAATGCTGAAAACAACCTACAGACAATTTTTTCCAGAACTTAATGATAGAGCTGATTCACTTTGGTTTATGTCCTGGTCTATTCAAAGACTCTTCCCTGAAAATTGTTATGATTTGAATGGTGATAGATATACAACAGAATGGTCTAAAGAAAAAATCATTGAAATGTCAGAACAATTTATTCAGGCAGATATTTTTGAAAGAATCAAAATCAAGGTAAAATAAAAATCTGGATTCCCTGATTATTTTAATCAGGGAATTTTTTAATCCTATAATAATTATAAGAGGTGGGGAAAATGAAAATTATTCAGAAGGGAAAAAATCTTTATAAAAAAGCGAATTGGTTTCAGGAAAATGAAAAAGAACTTTACACTCTGGGATGTTTCATCATTGGATTTTTCTGTTTTGTTTTAGCTGTTTTAATCAGGGGATAAAATGAAAAATACTTTTTATTTCAGCCTGGCTTTATTGATGCTGGGGTTAATTCTTTTAATGGTTAAATTTAATCTGGATGTTCAGGACCTGCAATATGAATTAAATTATGAAAGAATCATAAAGGATAAAAAAATTGAAGAACTTGAAAAAGAAATCAGGATTCTAAAACAAGATGTCCAGATTCTGCAATATGGATTTATGGAGGAGCAGGAAAATGACTAAAGATGAACTGAAAAAGGAAGCAGAAGAAAAAGCAAAGAAAAGAGTAAAAGGATTTAAGTGTCAAGATAACTGTGAGAAGTCTTATGTAATGGGTGCTTTAGATTTTGCCGAGCCAAGAGAAAAGCGGATTGCAGAACTTGAAAAGGAAAACAAGACTATGCGTTCAGAGATTGGAATAGCCAGAGGTTACATCGAACGGATAGAAAAGGAAAACGCAGAGCTGAAAAAGAGTGTTGAATATTGGAAATCGGAATACAATAAACTATTTAATGCAATAAACTATTTAATGAAAAATAAGTGAGGTAAAGAAGGCAGAATGCAAAAAATAGCATCATTATTCTACCTAAAAAATTAAAAAAAATTGGTAGTCAATTCCATGAAAACATAATAAAATGATTAAAAAATCAATTGTTTTGGATGGAAATAATGAATAAAAAAGCAGAAAAATCACCATTAACTAAAAACGCTCCCGCTCTTGAATGTGATTCTAATTACATAAATAAATCAGAACTGACCATTACAGAAGCAAGGAAATTACTTCCTGAAAACATGAAACATCTGGAAATAAATTTGAGGGAATATAAGTTTCTTGCAGTGTATTGTTCAAATGGATTTAATGCTGAAGATGCAGTCCAGAAAGCAGGGTATGTTGAAAGAAATAGAGCAAAATATAGAGCTATAGCCTACTCCCTGCTCCAGAGAGAAGAAATAGTAAATGCTATCAAAATTTATGTAGATACAATCATTCAACCATATAAAGATAGACTTGAACTTGAACTTCTGAATATATATTACAAACGGGCCACCTTCTCAATTTCAACCTTTGTAGATAATCACTTTAATTTCTTACCTATTAACGAAATAGACAAGGAATATCTATGCTGTATTGATGGAATGAAAAATGGTAAATATGGTCCTGAATATATCCTTCCAAATAGAGACCTTGCACTTCAGGCTTTATATAAATTTGTAACTGGTCAGGACTTAACTTCCCCTAATACTTTACCTGAAGATGCCCAGAAAAAAATAAAATCAATTTATAATAGTATCATGAAATCCAATAATAAAATAAAACCAAAAAATATAAAAAAAATGACAACAAAGGAATAAAAATAACTATGAAATCAGATATAATAGTTATAGCTTTAATCTGGATATTCTCATTTATTATTTACGGAATCTGGAATAAATATATAAATGGGGATATAAAAAGAAAATCAAATAAAAGGGGTAGAGAAAAAAGGAAAAATAAAAAGTTGTAACAAACTAGGCAGAACTAACATATTTTTCCAGAATTAATTCCTATAATAAAACATATGAATATTATATCAGGAGTAATAATTTTAATGGGATATGTAATTTTAATTGGTATTGTCCTTGGTAGCATCTATCTTGGAATTAAGTGGTAAAAAAAAGGAATCAGGAGTTAAAATCATGATTGTACTAAAAATCATAGGAATCATTGCAGGATTTATTTTTATAACATCTTGGCTGACAATAGTTATTTCAGCTGGAGTTTCAGCTGGATTAAAAAATTATTTTGACAAGGTTTCGAAGAAATGATTGTGATTAATAAGTGGAATGGAAAACTATATAAAATCCTGAATGATTCAGGAAATAACATTGAACTGAAAAGATGTTCTGACGAGGTAGTCATCTCCATATCTAAGTCAGAATACCTCTTTTCATATAAACCTTACAAACAAAAAACTTGAAAAAGTTTCTCTGGAGTTTTAACACCTTCCCACCCACTCCAGAGTTTTTTTATTTTGACTTTAAGCAATAAAGAATCTTGATATAAAAGGAGGTAGTCAAAATGGATTTCTTCAAGAAAACATGGGTAACAATTGTAGCCTTTGCATTTATTATCATTGGCGTTGTTGTCCTGCTTCTTGGCGGTATTTCTGTAGGTGAGATTAATAATGTTGTTGAGCTCATTGCAGGAATTATTTCTGCAATCGGTCTTTTGATAATTGCAATCAAAAAGCTTTTGCAGAAAAAAGACACCACAAAGAAGTAAATGTTATTGTTTTTAAGTCTGGATTAACTTAAACTTAGTCTTCATTCAAAGTTGGTCCAGACTTTTTTATTTTTAATCATGGATGGTAATTTGATATGGAAATCAAAATTAAAAGAATTGAAAACGGAAAACTTCCTGAATACAAAACAATTGGAAGTGCTGGAGCTGATTGTTATGCTAGAATCAAAAAAGATGTAATTATTAAATCTGGAAAAAGTGGAACTATTCCACTAGGATTTGCAGTAGAAATTCCTGACGGATATGAAATGCAGATTCGCGGTCGTTCTGGTCTTGCATCAAAATCAGGAATAGAAGGATTTACGGGAACGATTGATTCAGATTACCGCGGGGAAGTTTCCGCAATTCTTTTTAATCATTCTGACAAAGATTTCATTGTTAAAAATGGGGATAGAATCGCGCAGGCAGTAATAGCTCCAGTAATTAAAGCAGAATGGTATTTAACAAATAAATTATCAGAAACAGAAAGAGGGGAAGGTGGTTTTGGTCACACTGGAATTTCTGAAGAAAAGAAAATTGAAAAGTTTTATGAACCTTTTACAAGGATTTCTGAAATTGAAAAATTACTTGGTAAAGACATCATTCTGGACAATAAAATTCAGGGAAAAGTAAATGCGGTTTATTATTCAGGCGGGTTTATTTCTGTTCAATTCACTCTTCTCAGGGATAATTTATGTTGTGGCGATTCTATCAAAATGAGCATCGTTGATGCCTTTGAAAGAGTCAAAATAGATGGTCATAGATTTGGCAGGGAAATTAAATTTGAGTGATTACTATAAAAATAACAAAGAATATTGTCTTGAATATGTAAAAGAATATTATTCAAAACATAGAGATGAAAGAAAAAAATATTTGAAGGAGTATTACCAAAAACATAAGGAAGAACTCCAGAAAAAAGGTAGAAACTACTACCGAAAAAAATGCGGGCTAAGGATTGAAAAATGAAAACGCCAGAACCAAGAAGTTTATTAACTGATTTTCCTTTATTGATAGACATTAATCCTGATTTGATTGATGTCTTTGTTATCTGGAAAAAGAAGTTTGAAGAGAAAACCGGTAGAGTTCCTAACAATATGGATTATATGTATGCGGGTTATATCCTTTCAAATCCTATTGTCAGGGAACAATACAAGGAAAATGAAAAAGTAATTAATAGGAGTTGAAACCATGAATAGATTAAATATAGGCCGATGTTCCAGATGTATCATGAGTGAAGTTAAACCGGTAATTAGGAATAACAAAATCTATCGTTTCAGATTCTGCAATAAATATCAAAAATGGTGCAGGGGCAGTTCAGCTCATTGTCCTGCTTCCCCTATGGGAATTAAATTAGCTGAACTAGAAAAATAAACTATTTTGAATCTGGATTTACTCCAGATTCTTTTTTATTTAATTTGTAGAAAATTGTTGATTAAAAATATAAAGTAGTTTATAATCTTAATTAATGGGACATGGGAAATCCCATTAAATCTATTTTCTGGTTTCCTGATTCCAGACATAAAAATCAGGAAGTGAGGTTTATATGAAAAAGATTTTTATTACTAAAGAGCAGATTGAAGCCCTTGAAAAAGCAAATGATTCAGTTCGTGGTACTTCTGACTATGGAAAGTATTATTCTGAATGTGAATGGAAGAATGACAAAGGATTCTGGAAATATATAGGTCATGGAATCTGTCACGCTGGATATCTGAAGAAGGTTCGTGGTGAAATTTTTATTTACGAAGAAGATTCTAAAAACAGATACAGACTCACTCCTGAACTTCTTTCATTCTT
>Ga0310786_10010044_pt1 | contig 11929 bp, 10 predicted proteins | sample AusTroGonzalo_MG_FD_203881 | JGI IMG/M metagenome (GOLD analysis project Ga0310786, IMG submission 203881) | Bovine rumen microbial communities from tropical cattle in Woodstock, Queensland, Australia - Gonzalo_03 (v2) (version 2) | ecosystem: Host-associated > Mammals > Digestive system >... | reverse complement strand
CTATCTGCGAATTGCGAAAACAAAGAGAATATTAATTATATTATATATATAATTATAATTATATATATAATATAAAATTTATATGTCTTTTTCTCATATCCCAAACCCACTTCATGGTACGGTGATACGGTGATACGGCGTTGAGGGGGATTTGTCGTCACTTGCATAGCATGATCTCGTTGACGATATTGAAATGAAGTATAATTATATGCTTTGGGCCCGCATCCCTGCGAGCCCAAAGCAATTACTAACTAATCAATAACTAAATAACCAAAACCAATATGAAAAAGAAAACTTACTCTAACAAACTTATGCGTGAATCTTAAATCGAAGGCAAAGTTACACCATATTTCGTCCCATTGCAAGTTTTCTCGTATTTATTTCTCCAACTTATAGCGACAACTCACCCCAAAGGCGACAAATCAAGTAAACTCCCTCAAAATCTGTCCTGTCATAACGATTCTTTTTATCTTTTTTCTCAAAAACTACTTTAGTTTCAAAAATATTACTTATCTTTGCACTCAAGTACTGGCTAAAGGTCGTGACACGACCTTCAGATTTGATCCTCAGTGGAGGTGCCGGTATGATCTTATTGGTTAATAATAGCATCAGCTATTTATTCAGAGTATCGTGAAATCTCGCAAATTTCAAGATGTACTACTTGAATAAGTCAGCCGATGCCTGCGCGATAGCGTGGGCATGACTTATATCTTTGTAGTACAGGTATGCGAGAACCTCACGATACGAGAGAAGAGCCATTGCTCGCGCTTCTTTTGTGTCCTGAGGCCTCTTGGTATATACCTGTAAGCAATCTGGAGATATAGTCTGATTGCACCTAAGACTATTGTGTAGATATGGCAAGAATTTACGATAACATAGAATCTAAGTTCATGCAAGGTCTGCAGGACATCATTTCCAATATAGGTGTCAAGCGTGTGGACTTTTGTGTGGGTTACTTTAATTTGCGTGGTTGGGAGTTGGTGGTGAATCAAATCGAACAGCTGCCTGGCGACTATGTGTATGAGCGAGATCATCAGGAGTTTCGCCACTGTCGCCTGTTGATAGGCATGCACCAACCAGATAAGGAACTTGTAAAACGATTATACAGCAAGCCTCAGATGCCTGATGCCAACTATGTGCAGCAGTGTAAACTCGAAATCGCCCGTGAATTCAGACAGCAGTTACTACTTGGCAATCCCACTAAGAAAGACGAATGGACACTGAGGCGCCTGTCTGCCCAGCTGAAAGAAGACAAAGTCTATGTGAAACTGTATGTGGCAGAACCTCTGCATGCCAAACTCTATCTGGCCCACCGCCCTGATGATAACTTGAACAAGATTTCTGCCATATTGGGTAGTAGTAATCTGACCTACGCTGGACTGACCAAACAAGGAGAGCTGGATGCAGACATAGAAAACCATCGCGATTTGGAAGCACTGGCCGAGTGGTTCGATGATCGTTGGAACGACCGTTTCTGCATTGATATTACCAAGGAACTGATTGATGCCATCGACAACAGTTGGGCCAGCGAGGTAGTCATCCCTCCTTATTATATATATTTAAAGACAGCCTATCATCTAAGTGCAGAAGCCCGTAGTGGTGTGAAGGAGTTCACTTTGCCCCCAGAGTTCCAGCGCGAGATGTTCGACTTCCAGCAGATAGCAGTCAAGATAGCGGCCCGTCATCTAAATAGCGAGAAGCGAGGTGGCGCCATGATTGGTGATGTCGTAGGATTGGGAAAGACCATCACAGCCTGTGCCATAGCCAAGATCTATGAAATGACTTTTGCCAGTAGCACCCTTATCATCTGCCCAGCCAATCTGGTGGAGATGTGGGAGAAGTATCGTAACAAATACGACCTGAAGGCTGATGTGATGTCGATGGCTAAGCCCATTGACAAAAGCAGTGCCCGTTATTACAGGCTGATCATCATTGATGAAAGCCACAACCTGCGAAATGAGTCAGGTAAGCGCTACCAGAATATTAAGGATCTTATCGATTATCAGAATTGTAAGGTGCTGTTGCTAACTGCAACCCCTTATAACAAGGATTTCTCTGATCTTAGCAGTCAGTTGAAACTTTTTGTGTCAGCAGACGAGGACTTGGGCATCCGTCCTGAAGAATATATTCGAGAGTTAGGTGGCGATCGCGCTTTCTTACAAAAACATAGTGAAGTACATATCCGAAGCATCAAGGCTTTCGAACAAACCAATAATCTCGATGACTGGCAGGAGTTGATGCGTCTTTTCTTGGTTCGTCGTACACGCACCTTTATCAAAGAAAACTATGCCAAGACGGATGAAAAGAACAAACGAAAGTATCTAGAGTTCCATGATGGCAGAAGGAGTTATTTCCCTGACAGAATCCCCAAGGCAGTGAAGTTTGCGACAGTGAAGGGCGACCAGTACAGCCGTCTGTATAGCGACGAGATGGTGAACATGATGAAAGAACTGCGCCTGCCCCGCTATGGCCTCTCACAATATGAAAGTCCGGAAAGAGTAGAAAAAGCCCCTGCCATCGACAAGCGGCTGCTTGAAAACCTCTCGCGTGCTGGTCAGCGCATGATGGGCTTCTGCATGAGCACCTTCTTCAAACGTATCGATAGCAGCGGTTTTTCATTCCTGCTGACACTCTATCGCCACATTCTGCGAAACGCCGTCTTTATCTATGCCATAGAGAACAAACTGCCCCTGCCCATTGGAGATGAAAATTCCATACCAGAAGAATTCATAGAAGATGCTGATATCAATGACATCTTCAGTCATGACGATGAGGACGAAGACCGTCAGGCTGGTGACAACCTGATAGAGATCCCCACAGATATGGAGGTCTATATGAAGAAGGCCAAGACCTACTATGAAATGCTGACGTTGAAGAACAATGTGGCCTGGCTGGACGCATCTTACTTCAAGCGAACGCTGAAACAGCATCTGAGACAGGATTGCGACAAACTGATAGAGATGATTCTTCTATGCGATAAGTGGAACCCTGCAACAGACCAAAAGCTGAACATGTTGGAAGACCTGTTGAATAAAACCCATAAGAGTGACAAGGTGCTCGTCTTCACACAATATTCCGACACAGCCAACTACATCTATCGCCAGTTGCGAAAGCGCGGCTTTAAGCAGATCGAGAGGGCAACGGGCAACAGCAAGAATCCTACGGCATTGGCAGAACGCTTTTCACCACTGAGTAATAAAGTGGATGTGACAGAAGAAAACGAACTGCGCGTACTAGTGGCTACGGATGTACTCTCCGAGGGTCAGAATCTTCAAGATGCCCATGTCATTGTGAACTATGACCTGCCTTGGGCCATCATCCGACTCATCCAGAGAGCAGGCCGTGTGGATCGTATCGGACAGGAGGCAGAATTAATCTACTGTTACTCTTTCTTCCCTGCTGAGGGTGTGGAGAACATTATCCGTCTGCGAAAGCGACTGAATGAGCGCATCAATGAGAATGCGAACATCGTGGGTAGCGATGAAATCTTTTTCGAAGGCAACGAGCAGAATCTGCGCGACATGTATAACGAGAAAAACGGCTCATTGGATGATGAGGATGATAACGATGTCGATTTGGCTTCACTGGCATTCCAGATTTGGAAGAACGCTACAGATGCCAACCCCAAGTTGAAGCAGATCATCCCACAACTCAGCAACATCATCTATGCTACCAAAAAGGCTGATGACCCCATAAACGATGGTGTTATCACTTACGCCAAGACCCACAACGACTACGATGTGCTGTCGTGGTATAACTCGAAGGGCGAGATGATCAGCCAGTCGCAGAAAAAGATTTTGCAAGCTTTAGCCTGTAGTGCAAACGAGCCTTGTCTGGAACCATTGGACAACCACTTCGACCTAGTGGAGAAGGCAATAGATAATATGAAAACAGAGAATACGAATGTCAGCGGTATACTTGGCAACCGTTTCAGTACACGCTATCGTATCATTGAACTCTTGGAACATTACTACCAGCAACCGCCCACACTCTTCTTTGGCGAGGATAAGAAACAGATGCTGAAACTGGCCATTGATGACGTCTATAATTTCCAGCTGTTGGATAGTACAAAGGTGGTATTGGGACGCATGCTGCGAACCAGCACCAACGACGATATTGTAGATACCGTATTGGATATGCATGCCAATGGCACCCTCTGCCGTATCGATGAGGATAGAAACAAACAGAAGGATCCAACCATCATTTGCTCGATGGGACTCAAATACTAACGACCTATGAACAAAAGATTATTCAATCAGTACATCAGCGAGAGTAATTTCAAGGAGTTGTTTATCCGCGAAATGGGATGGAATAATCCCCAAGGACAGACAGACTTTGACATCACGATAGAAGAAACGGCCTACGAACTGACCCAGATTGCAGAGCGTAACGGTTTCCAAGTGTTGACTTGTCAAGTGAATGAGATACCATCCTCTTCGCTCTGCAAGAAGATAGACAGTCGCCTGCGCCGTTTTGCCAATGACTATATTTGTATATACCATATCCCAAACACAGAGCATCATTTATGGGTAGTTCCAGTGAAGAAGGTGGAGAAGCGTGATTTAGTATTGGTTGAATATGCCTCTGCTGACAAAGCAGAATTTTTGTTCGACAAGATTGCACGAATCAGTTTTGAACTGGATGAGCATACAACTATCATGGACGTGAAAGACCGTATCCATGAGGGCTTTATCATCAATTCAGAGAAGATCACCAAGGATTTCTATACAGGCTTTCGCAAGGAACATACCAACTTTGCTAAATACATTACTGGTATTGATGATGAGATAACAGACCTGAAGAAGAACCGTAATAAGCAGTGGTACACCAGTGTGATGCTAAATCGCCTGATGTTCTGCTATTTCATTCAGAAGAAAGGCTTCTTAGACCTTAATGCTGATTATCTGCGCGATAAGTTGGTTTGGGTGAAAAAGGAAAAGGGAGAAAACAGATTCTACGATTCCTTTTATCGTGGATTCCTAGTCAGTCTGTTTCATGATGGTCTGAACTCACCTCGTCATCAACAAGACTTTGTACAGAAGTATGGGCGCATACCTTATCTGAATGGTGGTATGTTTGGCATTCATGAACTGGAAGATCAATACCCAACACTCGACATTGCCGATGAGGCATTTGAAAGCTTGTTTGCCTTCTTTGACCAATGGCATTGGCACCTTGACGACCGTTTGACAGCCAGTGGCAAGGACATCAATCCTGATGTCTTAGGCTATATCTTCGAGCAGTATATCAACGACAGGGCCCAGATGGGTGCCTACTATACTAAAGAGGATATTACAGAATACATAGGACGTAACACCATCTTACCATATTTGATGGATGCGACCAAGAAAGCAGACGAGAAGCCCTTCAAGACAAATGGTGAGGTGTGGCAATTCCTACGTGAAAGTGGTGATACCTATATCTTCGATGCCGTTAAGAAAGGTAAAGATGAGAAGATACCAGAGGAGATTGCTCTTGGCATAGATACCACCAAACCTAACTTGCTGGTACGTCGTAGCCATTGGAACGAACGGACACCAGAGGCATTAGCCCTACCTACTGAAATCTGGCGAGAGACTATTGAGCGTCTACAACGCTACAAGACAATCAAGGATAAGATTACGAATGGTGAGATTACAGAGATCAATGATTTCATTATCTACAATCTAGATATCCGCCAATTTTTGCAAGACCTACTTGCAAAAACTGACAATCATCTGTTTATCAAGCATTTCTATGCCCAACTACAGAAGGTTACCATTCTCGATCCAACCTGTGGCTCAGGTGCTTTCCTCTTTGCTGCCCTCAACATCCTTGAACCACTTTATGAGGTCTGTATAGACAGGATGCAAAGTTGGAACGCAGATAATCCCAACTTCTTCAAAGAGGAGCTGGAGGAGTTGAATGGTCGTTATCGTTCAAACATCCGCTACTTTATCTACAAGAACATTATCCTGCGAAATCTCTATGGTGTAGATATCATGGTAGAGGCAACGGAAATAGCCAAACTGCGCCTGTTCTTAAAGATGGTAGCTGTGGTAGATGTCAATCAGCGAGACCCCAATTTGGGCCTCGATCCATTGCCGGATATCGACTTTAATATCCGTTGTGGTAATACGTTGGTGGGCTATGCCACAGAAAAAGAAATGGAAGAGGGTGTGAAGTATATGGATATGTTTGCTCGTCAGGAATTTGAAGATAAGGTTTATCAAGAGATGGATATAGTTTCACGGGCTTATGAAACATTCAAGAAAGTCCAACTTGAACAAGATTCAGATCTCGAAACCTTCCGTCAGGCGAAGAAACAACTAAAAGAACGCCTAAAGGATCTTAATGAACTGCTCAACCAGAATTTCCATAAAGCGACAAGTCCAGGAATGGACTACAACAAATGGAGATCATCTCACCAACCTTTCCATTGGCTTGCGGAATACTATGATATCATCAATGGAAATGGAGGTTTTGACGTCATTATCGGTAACCCTCCGTATGTAGAATATAACAAGAAGGTTGATGGAGTCGCTGTTTCTGACATTTACAAATTAAATGGCTATTTGACAATTGATTGTGGCAATCTCTATGCTTATGTGTTAGAGCGTAGCAGATCCATAATGGAAAGAAAAGGTTATATAAGTATGATCGTTCCATTAAGTGGACATAGTACAGAAAGGATGTCTCCACTTGTTACACATTTCTATAACTCATTTAGCTTCCATCTACATTTTAATTTAAGTGCAGATGCACATCCTCAAATGCTTTTCGAAGGAGTTAAATTTCGACTGGCAATATTTACGGCAACAGATAATGGAGAAGGATGCTACTCCACCAAATTTACAAGATGGCTTGCAGATGAAAGAAAGAATCTCTTTACCTCAATAGTATCCTATAACAGAGTTAAGAACTATCAATACCAAAATATTATTCCAAAAATTTCTAGTCAGTTGTACATAAATGCAATTAATAAAATATTTAAGCAGAGACCTTTCTTTTTTGCTAATGCAGGTAATTACCATTGTTGGTATCATAATGTACCAGTTCATTGGATAAGATCCCATTCTTTTGTTCCTTATTTTTGCAGTGAACGTGATGGAGAAGGAATAACCACCCAATTAAAAGCGATTTCTTTCAATTCATCGACAGACATCAAAGTTGCTAGTTCAATTATAAATAGTTCTATATTCTTTGTATGGTGGATCTGCAATTCTGATTGTTACCATTTAAACAAACCTGAAATTGCCAATTTTCGATATACAAATGATCCAGAATATGATATTCAGGTGTGTGAAAAAGCAGATAGACTTGCTGCTGACATGAAGAAAAAGAGCGTTAGACGTGTTTATAATTATAAAGCATCAGGGAGAGTAGAATATGATGAGTTTTACATGAAACTCTCCAAACCTATCATTGACGAGATAGACAAAGTTCTTGCTAAGCATTATGGCTTTACAGAAGAAGAACTCGACTTCATCATCAATTACGACATTAAATACCGTATGGGTGATGAGCTAAACGAAGAATAAATTTATAAATTTAAACAATTATGGTTACATTAAACGATTTTATTGAGAGATCAAAGACTGCATGGCAGGCTGCAAGAGGGTACATTCAGTGTTTTGACAATCCCAACAATCCGACAGAATTCAAACTCAAATCTGACGATTGGTATTGGAAAAACAAAATAACCGATATGGGGCTAAATGAAACAGACATCAAATACCATGTTTTATTTAGTGTAAGTGACGATACGAAGGGGAGAGTTGGTTATAAAATGATGCATGTATTCCTTCGCGCTGACAAATCTATGTTATGTGTAGAATTCACTAATTGTACAGATGCTTTTCTGAATATCACGACGAGACTTGGTATGGTTAATGGGGTTACATATAAAAGCAGAAAAACTTTGAGATTGGAAAATTCAGAAGTGTTCTATTTTTGATATACAAATTTACAAAAGGCTATGACAATTGATAACTTGCTAATTCAAGAAAGTTTTACTTACGATAGAATTGAGAGTAAGAAACGGAATGACGCTGAAGGTAAAGCTCTTATTACCTTTAAAGGTTACATGGAATATGATGAAGATAGTGATGCAAGAGTCTATCAAATGCTTATTCTATTTGATCCAGAAAGTAAAGAAATAAAGGCAATGAAGTTGTACGGAATTAACTTGCAATGCGTTTGTGATTATGTAGATGAACATGGCTGTATATATTGGAATTACATTATTCATTATATAACAGACTTTGACTCCTTCCCTCAAACACTCATACTTTTAACGCCAGCCTCAATGCTTTAGGTTAAATTGAACGGCAAAGCGAATAGTCAAGCCTGATCCATAAAATTTGGTGCAAAGATTTGGTGGTTTCGTGAGAAAACACTATCTTTGCACCATCATTTTTGTTTAACAATAAATTTTAAAATTATGAAGGACAAGGAGACTTCGGAGAACTTAGGTTCTGGTAAAAGATGTGAGGTAAAACGAGAACGTCGTGATAATGACGGTTTTGTGGTGCAAAATCTGCACCTCAAACAGATGAACATCGAGGAACTTATTTATGAGGTAAGAGGTCAGAATGTTATGATAGACAGCGATCTGGCCATGATTTATGAGGAAGAAACCAAGTATCTGAAAAGGGCTGTAAGAGCTCACATTAAGCGTTTCCCTGCTGACTTTATGTTTGAACTGACGAAAGAGGAATATGCTGCTTTAAGGTGCAAAAATAGCACCATAAACAAAAGAGGAGGTAATAGATATCCCCCTTATGCTTTTACAAAAAACGGCATTGCAATGTTGAGCAGTGTTCTTAATTCTGAAACGGCTATAGATGCAAACATTTATATTATGCGTGCATTTACAAGTAAGTATAGCCTTGGTGGCCATACAGAAGTCTATCAAAGGATTGCAAATATTGAGCACCACCAAATTGAGGCAGATAAGCGAATTGACGAGGTGTTTAGGCGTCTTGATGCGCACACGCCTGCTTCTCAGGGAATCTTTTTTGAGGGGCAGATATTTGATGCCTATCAGTTTGTATGTGGGTTGGTCCGCCAAGCCAAGAAGAGCATAATCCTGATAGACAACTATGTGGATGAGACTGTTTTGACCTTGCTGGACAAAAGAGAATCTGGTGTTACTGCAACTATCTATACCCAACATTTCTCTCAGCAGTTGCAACTCGATATAGCACGTCATAACGCTCAATATCCTCCAATTGAAGTAAAGCCTTTTAATCGGGCACACGATAGGTTCTTGCTCATTGACGAAGAAGTATATCACATAGGAGCCAGCATCAAGGATCTTGGAAAGAAATGGTTTGCATTTACTCTGATGCGTGATATTACCAGTCAGGAGCTACTGGATAAGATAAATTAATTTCTATGGAGATACAATTTCTAGGTAACAAGGATTTCCTGAAGCTACCTAAAACGGCATTTTTAGCAGCAAGCACCATTCAGCCCAATATGGTGTTGAAGTGCTACGACTGGGCAGTAAGGATGGCCCATGAGGGACAATGCGTTATCAGTGGATTCAGTTCTCATCTTGAGCGAGAGGTATTGCATTTCCTGATGAAAGGACACCAGCCTATTATCCTTGTATTGGCGCGACAGATGTATAATGAAATACCATCAGAACTACAGAGTTTGCTCGATGATAATCGTCTGCTGATTATATCTGTATCAAAAGCAGTCAGACAGTCAAAGGCAACTGCCCTCGCTCGTAACAAATACATCTGTGAAATAGCAGACCAAATTATCTTTGTTGGAGTGAATGAAAAGAGTAGCCTGTATCCTCTATATAATCAATATGCAAATCGAGAGATTCTGTTATAACCATCGATCATAAAGTGAAAAAAGAAAAAAGATAATCGAAAACAACAATAAACATTTGCAATTATAGATTTATATTCGTATCTTTGCAGCAACTACAACTCTTTATTTAGACCTAAAGCTGATGAATAGAGTTATTATTATAGTAGGTGTAGCATTGCTTGTTCTTTCCTGTGGTAATAGAACGAAGCAGGGGCCTTCTATATATCATGAGAAAGATCGGAGTGAAGCCTATGAGGTAGAAAAGATTGATACTGTCACAAAGATGGAATTGCAGGAATCAAAAGAAGTAATTTCAAAAGAGCATAGGTCGTCTAATTTTTCAGGTTCTTATTCGTCTTCATCATCTTCGGATGTGGATGATGATGACTATGATAACATGCGAGGTTTCGATCCAGCTTCAGAAGATGATATGGAAGATAACGGTATGAGCCGTTATATTGAGAATACGGATGATGAGGGGTGGGATTAATTCCTTTTTTTATAAAGAAAGTTAAAACTTTAGGGGGTGTATCGACTTTTGGAACACCCCCTATGCTATATTTGCAGCGTTAAATGAATGTTGAACTCTTAAAAATGTTTAGGTTATGGTAATGAACTGGATTATTGCAATTTTTGTTATTTTAGCATTGCTGAAGAATGGATAAAGTCGTTATATGGAGATCTATGATGACAATTCAGCTCTGTGTCTTAGGAAATGTCCAAATTGCGGAGGAGACATGAAAGAAACGGGAACAGTCATCATGATAGATTAAATAAAAGCCGTCGACATTCACATGCCAGCGGCTTCCCCAAACCTTTGTTAACCTTAAACTAATAATATGATTAAATAAAGTATTCGTCTCTCGACGAAGATTTACTATGAATAACACAAATATTATCTGATTCTTTCAAGTAAGTCCTGGGCAGAGGCATCGAAGATCTGTCCCCACGGATTGCTTGACACCATCAACACGCAAAAAATGCGTGTTAATATCTTTAGGCACTTCTTCATCAGAAAAGACGTTGTTTATATGCTTTCTTATAGTCTTTTCGTCTCTATCAAACAAACATGCCATTTGATTGGCACTAAGCCAAACAGTTTCACCTTCCATTCTCACCTCCAGCCTGATGGTCTCATCGGGCTGATACATGACGATTTCGCCTTTTGTTGATTCAATGTCGTTCATAATAATTTCTTTGGTAACTTGGTTTCTGTGTGCGTAGCAGCAATTCATCGAAGTAGTCTGGTCGCCCATCCGGATTCTTCAACCGTTCATCATCCATCGTAAATCCTTTCACAAGATATTCCGTCAGATGTTCCGTGGCCCACTGCCTGAACTGCGTACCGCGAACGCCCCGTACCCTATATCCCACAGCGATAATCATCTCCAAAGAGTAGAATACCACGTTATAATTCTTGCCATCGACAGCAGTAGTCAAATATTGTTTGACAACTGAAATTTCATTTAATTCTCTCTCTTTCAGTATGTTAGCAATGTGATGGCTAATCAATTGCTTCGAGGTGGCAAAAAGTTCTGCCATCTGTTGTTGGTTCAGCCATATTTTGCCATCCTTAGCAAAGAGGGCTACTGATGCACGTCCATCGGCTGTCCGATATATAATGATATTCTCAGTTGCGCGATGTGTCAGTAAATGCCCATCGTCAGCAAAAGACCATCGATGCCTTCAACAATCTGCCTGAGGAGTTCACCGTTGAAGATGCCAAGCGATGCTTCTCGCTGACGAACGAACCTGCGGCACGTGTGAAGATCAGCCGCCTGATGAAGGATCACTTTGTGGAAAAGGCTGGCGAGTTCGTGGAAAACGGCACCACCAAGGCCGTGTTCAGGAAAACTGGCAGGGCTATGCGCTGACGCCGTATCACCGTATCACCGTATCATCTGCGAAAGTGAAAAATGAAGAGTGAAAAGTAAAAATGAATAAGAGTTTATGACAGAAGTAAGTATTAACAAAACTATGCACCTCTCCGAGCACTTTACGCTCGGGGAGGTTACCAAGAGCAAGCATGCAGAGGTGTATAACATCCCCAGTCATGTCGCCATTGAGAATCTGAAAAGGGTTTGTGGTTGGTTAGAGGAACTGAGGTTTAGATACAATC
>Ga0310786_10010043_pt1 | contig 11930 bp, 16 predicted proteins | sample AusTroGonzalo_MG_FD_203881 | JGI IMG/M metagenome (GOLD analysis project Ga0310786, IMG submission 203881) | Bovine rumen microbial communities from tropical cattle in Woodstock, Queensland, Australia - Gonzalo_03 (v2) (version 2) | ecosystem: Host-associated > Mammals > Digestive system >... | reverse complement strand
TGATAATTTTCGTCTTGCTACTATAGAAATAATAAGAGGGGGGTTACAGAATTTTAATCTTAGTCCAAACATAACGAATGGAATCCCTGCAGGAGTTGTAGTTAATATAGATGTTCCAATACATGGACCAATACAAGGGGAACTGCTTGGAGTGTCAGCAACAATGGGGATTGTTCATTATACCTATAACTATCAAACAGAAACTTGGGAACCAGTAAATTAAGTTGAATAATTAAACTATAAACTATTATGACTGCAGACACTAAGTATAGAAAACTATTTACAGAAAGTAAGGAAGTTAACATGATTCCAGTTACTTACGAAGAGCTGGTAAATACAATGCTGTCTGGAAAACTAATTCCCGGAGTAAAATATAGGATTACAGACTATTTGACTGTTGGGTTCAATAACCGTGAATCTATGGAGAAGCCATTTGATATAGTAACTGTTGCACTAGATGAAAGTACTATATCAGAACTCTGTGGCGCAGTATGGAGTGAAAGAGATGTCGATAACTACTTTGCAACATCAAATCTTGAAGGTTGGAGATTAAGATACTGTCTGCACCCAGAAAATAGGTTTGCATTACCAAGAGACTGGGTGCATAAGGGTCTCATATATGAAATGCAGGATGAAAATAACAATATATGCCCCTATGATTTTAAGAACCTACTTTCTCCCGAAGGACATCTTACTTTTTCCACAGGCACTACGGGAGAAGAAGTAGACCTATCCATCGGCTTGGCAAATGCAAGGAATAATACGATTATATCATATGGAAGCAGGGAGTACAGTAAAGCAGTTATACCTTGTGTAAGTATATATGGTGCAGAAACTATTGTGGATAACACAATTATATCGGACTCTTTCTCTCTTTGCGGAAGGTTTGTATTTAACAATAGGTTTGATTGCCGAATTGCTACACTATTTCCATTGGAGAATTCGGGAACTACATACTATGGCGGATACTATCTTAGAAATAACAGTATTTCTACAGTTTCTTCTGCAGCTTTTACCATGCTTGGTTCCACTTCGGAAATTCCGAATATTAATATTAATGATTGTGAAATAGCGTGTTATAATACTGGAATCCTTCAAATACCAGTATCCTCAAAACAAATAAAAATTAGTATAGCTGGCTCAGCCTCTCGTAAATATAATATAAGTGATATTCCTGCAAGAGATGGGATGACTATTAGGTTTGCAGGAGACGATGATACCTATGCTTCTATGCTGTATCAGGGAAAATTGGAAATACATGAAGGTGTATGGGACTCTATAAATCAAACTTATACTTGGACTGATAAATCTATAACACTCTAAATATTAAAAACAATACAAGCACAATAACTATAACATATGTCTTGGAACAACTTAACAATAGCACAAAGGTCTCAACTGATGAACTTATTCAGGAGGAATGGCGTAACATCCCTTTCAGATATGAGAAGGATATACGACCAGATGTCTTCTCCTGAACAGGCAAGTCAGGAGCCCGTAGCCCCATTAGCCCCAGTATATAAGAGTGGTGGAGATAAAAATACCATAAACAGTCCACTATACAATAGTGCACACGAAGGGGCAATGTATAAGCGTCTTAGGGACAAGAACCTTAATAATGCACAGGCATCGGCACTTTTAGGAAATCTCTCTGTGGAAAGCTATCTGAATGCAGACCTGAAACAAAAAAATGGACCTGCTTATGGTATAATGCAAGCTGAAGGGCAAAGACAAAAGGCCATGAGGAACTATGATTATACTTATGAGTTTGGTTCTGGTCTTTCGCCCGAAGAACAGCAACAATTGGACTACATTATAAACGAAGGGATGTATAAGGATACTCCGGGAGAATGGAGATACGGTAAAGGTTATTCTACTGCAAAGTCTGCAAGAAAAGACTTCCTCAATACAGAAGATGTAAACAAAGCGTCTTCCATAATTACAAACAACTACCTAAGGCCGGGAAAACCACATACTGAAAGAAGGAATGCAATGTCAAACTACTATTATGACAAATATATATCTTCCTATCCGTATAATATGGAGGAGTATGCTGTACAATACCCACATTCTGATGGTGGCTCCATACACATAAAGCCCTCAAGAAAAGGAACTTTCACTGCTGCTGCAACCAAGCATGGCATGGGTGTACAGGAATTTGCATCGAAGGTTCTTGCAAACAAAGAGAACTACTCACCAAAGATGGTGAAGAAAGCTGCATTTGCAAAAGCTGCAAGCGGTTGGAAACATTCACACGGAGGAATAAAATTTTAATAAATTTAATATAAGAGTATTGTTTTTGTTAAAATTTTTATAACTTTGTGACAACCAGTTCTTAAATTCTAATTATTATGACAAGAAGGAGAGCTTATCATAAGGTTTTAAGCAACGCAAGAGAGGTTCAGGACTTCCTTAATATATTACTCATAGAAAAAGGAACCCTTCTTCAGATTGTATACACGAATCCATCTTATGTAGTGTTCTATGAAGGATACAGAAGAATTCAATGACATTCCAGTCCTCTATTGTAAAAATTGCTTATCATTAAAAGTCATTGAGGATGAAGTCTCTGGGGATTACTGTCCAGAATGTGGCTGTGCTGATATTGGCGAAGCACACATAGAAGAATGGTTGGCACTATATAAAGAGAAATACGGAACTAACTTTTAATACTTTATAAAATGGCAAAGGAGAAAAAGACTCTCACAGAAGAGAAGACTGTTGAGAACAAAATTAAGGAGAAGAGCCCGAAAGGAACTGAGAAATTGTCATATGAGCAGCTTGAACAGCTTGCATCTCAGTACTATGCTCAATCAAAAAGGCTCAATGAAGCGTTGAATGAGGTACAGAATAAGTTACTTGAGGCAACCACTCAGCTTGAAATGTTCCAAAAGAATGAGTTTTGGATGAGGATTGATTGGTTGTGGAGAGTGATTACTCTTGAAGGAAGCAATGAGATATTTACCAATGAATTCCTTGAGAAAGTAACAAAAGAGTTTATGGCAAGGATGTATCCTCCTAAACCTGCTGAAGAGCCGAAGAATAATCCTACTCAAAACTGACTTTGATATGGCTACAGGAGAAGAGCCTAAGAAAAGGTCTATTGATGGAATAACTGTTATTCCTTCAAAGAGTGATGATTTCCTTAGGGCGTGGCTTGAGGTGATGAGACCATTGCACAAGCTTACCCCTAAGGAAATGGATTATGCTGCGGTTCTTCTTAAAAAGAGGTATGAAATTGCCCATGATGTAACTGACCAAGGCAAGATAGACAAGCTCCTTTTTGATGAAGACACAAGAGAGGAAATCCGTATTGAAGCCAATGTGACTCCATCGCATGCCAAAGCTATATTGTATAGCATGAAAAGAAAAGGAGTGATAAAAGGGAAAAGGATTAACCCAATGTATATACCTTCATGGAAGAGAGGAGAACCCTTCAGGTGGATGTTCCTATTTAAGAATGAAGATAAGTGATGCCATAAAGACTGCTGCAGAAGAGCTTGGTATTCCATATGAAGTTGCCCATAAAGCATATTATATGGCTTGGGAATTCATTCAAAACAAAATGAGAGAGCTCCCACTGAAAGAAGACCTTACTGATGAAGAGTTTAATGCCCTAAGACCAAACTTCAATATTCCAGAGCTTGGAAAATTTGCAGTGAGTCTGGATAAGTATAAAAGGGTAAAAAGAAGGATTGAGTATGTTAAGAACCTTAAAAATTTAATGAACGATGATACTGAAAATAAAGGAAATCAGACCACTGTTTAATCAATTGGTTGTAACGAAGAATGCCTACACTATGGAAGAATCCATGAAGAAAGGGGTCTATACTGGTATGGCAAATAAACTTAAGGAATATCAAGAAGTACTTGCAGTTGGTCCTGCGGTCAAAGGCATTCAGGTAGGAGATTTTGTATTTATCAATCCTGCAAGATATGCGGTTATTGAGCACAAGCAAGGAGGAAAAGACCTTGAAAAGAACATTATCAAAGACCAGATGCATGCAACTGTAAACATTCCTACTTATACTTTATATGCAAAAGGAGATGATGGCGTTGAAGTGTCAAGGGAAGTCATGGTAATTTATGACAATGATGTACATCTATGTGCAACTGCAATCGAGGAATTCAATGAAAATCCAGTAGTTGCTCCTGCAGAAGGACTAATAATGTAACTAATGTATTGACCTTTTGGCAATGCCTGCCCGTAAAGGCGGGCATTAACTTTTTGAAGATATGTTTACTAATCTCTTCTTGGAGAAACCAGATGATTGGTATGAAGATTTAACCTTTTATACATCCAAAGATGTAGACAAGGCCATTGAACAGTACTTAGAAGAAAAGGAGAAGAAAAATGAGACTGTTGGAATACAGGGACTTTAGAGTATCCCCCACGCCAGAGGCTTTCTTGGTGAAACCAATCAGAAAGATGTATAATTCTGATAGGAGCAAATCCAAAGAAACCTTTATGCAGCAGCTTTCTTATCTCTATTTTATGGTAGACCCTCGTTCTCCATATATTGAGATACCAGACGAAAGTGACAGGATAGGTGAAATATCAAAACAAGAGGGATTATCATCATCTTTCAAGCCATCACAGGACCTGAAAGATGCAATGGCAATCTATGAGAGACTTACCACAACATCCTCTAAGAGACTGCTGGAAGCAACAAGACTTGCTGCGGAAGCCCTTAAGGAAGAGCTTGAGCAGTCAAAAACGCTTTTGGCGGAGAGGACTGATAAGGGAGCGAGAGTTACAAAGCCTAATGATATCATTGCAGTAATGGAAAGACTATTAAAAGTTATTCCACAACTGCAGGACCTTGAAAAGAAAGTTGATTCTGAAATCAGGGAAACCACAAGGGCAAGAGGAACTGAGAATACACTGTTTGAAGATGGACTTTAATATATTTCAGACACCAATAGATGAGCTTGTATACAATAAGGTAGTTGATGACAAGCTTACTCCCATTAAATTTAATGATGCTCCAAAAGAGGTACAGGATAATTTTTGGGAGTATATGTCTACAGTGCCCATGATACAGTGGCTTGTCAGTGCTGAAAGACCATATATAAAAGACCTTCCAAGAGATAAAAACGGAAGAGCAATATGGGAAATTGAAAGACCTCCAATAATAACGGATACTGATTACTTCAGACCCACCGCACTTCATTTCCAGTCTACAGGAAAGCTTACTGACCTTAGGCCAAACGGAAATCCTAACAGTGAATATAGAAAATGGATTGATGAAGAGGTAAAAAGGGTAAGGGAAGGGTATCTCCGTGAGAGTGATGGAGCATATATCTCTGGGTGGATGTATTGGTATTTGAACTATTGTCCAATCATACTTACAGAGATTGAGGAGGGAACTAATATTGGTTACCGTACAACCGATTTTCCTGAGTTCTGGGAAGGAATACATTGGAGGTTTACTGGTTGGGATAAGGCCAGAAGCCTTGGACAACACTTTGCTGAAATATCAAAGCGTGGAAGTTCAAAATCATATACCCTCGCTTCAGCACTTTCAAGGATATTTGTTATTGGAGAAAAAGAAGCCAAGACAAAAAGCTTTCTTGAAAAGACAAGTGCAAGGGCAGTTGTAATGGCATACCAAAAAGAGTTTCTTATAAAGGATGGGACTCTCAATAAGTTTGAAGACATGTTTGCCTTTCAAGCCCAAAACACACAGTTCCCAAGAAAGACACTAAAGAGCTCTCTGAATGATATGGACTGGGTTATGGGCTATCTTGACCTTAATACTGGGACAAAGAGAGGAACAGGCAATGAGGTATTGGGTGTTGCAGTGAAGGATGATGTTGACAAAGGTCGTGGAAAAAGGGCCCAACTTATTGGTCTTGAAGAGTTTGGTAAATTCCCAAATGTATCAGATGTAATCAAGATTGCTGAACCGTCAGTAAGGGAAGGCGATATTACTTTCGGAACACTTGTAGCAATTGGAACTGGAGGTGAGGAAGGAAATGATTTCAGTGGAGCACTTGACCTTATTTACCACCCTTCAGGCTCACACTTCCTTTCATTTGAAAATGTCTGGGATAAGTCCTCTCTCTCCAGAGGCTCTTCCATATTTTGCTTTCCTGCATATGTAAACAGAAAGGGATGTTACAACAAGGACGGTATATCCGATGTTACAAAAGCCCTATATTCATTATGCTTTGAGTATTATATAGCAAAATATGAAAATCCAGACCCCATTCAAGTAACAAGAACCAAGGCTGAAAATCCAGTAACACTGCAAGATGCCATCATGCGTAAAGATGGCTCTAAATTCCCAGTAGCCCAAATCACTCAGAGGATACAAGAGATAGACCTTAATCCAAATTTCTTCGATGACATTGCTGTTGGTGATTTGGTAATGACCTCCTCAGGTAAAGTTGAATACAGACCTTCTGGAGGAACACCAATTCATAAATTTCCAACTAAGGATAATAAAGTTGAAGGAGCTATTGAATTCTTTAAATTTCCAGAACATAACCATGAAGGAAAAGTTTTTTCAAACAGATACATTGCAGGAATTGACCCTATACAGAACGATGAGGCAAAAACAATGTCCTTGGTATCACTCTTTGTCCTTGACTTATGGACAGATACAATTGTATGTGAATGGACAGGGAGACTTAAATTCACGGATGACTGCTACGAAAGGGCAAGACTTATTTGTATATTTTACAATGCGACCCTCCTCTTTGAAAACAATAAGATGGGAGTATACTCGCACTTCAAAATGATGAATTCCCTTTATCTTCTTGCTAAGACCCCAGAACACCTGAAAGCAATTGATAAAGTAAAGACAAGTGGCTCCTACGGAAACAGTTCTTATGGTGTAGGTGCAAGTACTCCAGTGAATGACTATGCGAGGGACCTACTTATTGACTTTATGTTAAAGCCAGTACCAGTAGTTACTGATGAAGGAGAAACCACCGTGCTTAACCTGATGACTTGGTGGAATAGGGCAGCACTTGAAGAAGCAAGACAGTGGAATCCTGACGGTAACTTCGATAGGATTTCAGCACTTGGAATGCTTATGATATATAGAACCGAAAGGCTGGTTATGACTTTTGGAAATGTTAAAGAGGAACACAATGAAAATTCAAAGGCCAATGACCCGTTCTTTGAAAAGAACTATAAGCCCAAAAAACGGTAAATTTTGCAAAAAGATACCTAAAATTGGTACACTTTTTTATAATGAATATATTTGCTTAGTATTTAGTTATGATAAACGATAGTGTACAATTTCCAAGGCAGGCGTTACCCTTCTCCAGAAAGACTAAGAAATGGAGAAGAGATTGCCTGTTGTGGGGAGACTCAAGAAGTTTCACCACCTATAGTCCTGTCAGAAAGTCAGTAAGGCATAAGCAAATCAATTACGACCTTCTTAGGGGAAAACTACATATGGAGGATGTGGCATTACTGCTTAATCCTTCAGGTATGGATGCTGACTATATTCCCGAAAAGATTCAGCATTTCCCAATAATGAACAGTAAACTCGAAGTTCTTATTGGTGAAGAGCTGAAAAGACCTTTTGAATGGCGGGCTGTAGTCACTAATATGAATGCTGTCTCAGAAATTGAGATGGCTAAGAAGGAAGAGCTTTTACAAGCTCTTAGACAGTCTATTGAAGATACATCTCTCAGTGAGGAAGATTATGCTTCCCGTCTTGACCAACTTGATGAAGAATTCAATTATAACTATCAGGACTTTAGGGAAGTAAGGGCTAATGAGTATGTCAATCATTTTACTAAAGAGCTCAATCTTCCTTTAGTATTCAATGAAGGATTCAAAGATGCTCTTGCAGTAGGAGAAGAAATCTATCAATGTGATATTGTTGGCGGAGAGCCTTTCATGGAAAGGATTAATCCTCAAATCATTAGAACTTTCCATTCTGGAAGGTCAAATAAGATTGAAGATGCTGACATAATTCTTATTGAAGACTATTGGAGTCCGGGCAGAATTATTGATACTTATTATGATTCTCTTTCTGCAAAGGATATAGAATATCTTGAAAACCTTCCTGACTATCTTGGTGCAGGCGAAAATGCAATGGGTATTCCTGATTACAGGAGAGGACTTGTACCAAGAAGGATGGTTGATGATGTAATCAACTTCGATATTAGTAGTGATTCCATATTTTCAGGTACTACTGATGAAGCCATTGATGGAACTTATGTTCCTTATGATTTAGATGGTAATGTCAGAGTATTGAAGATGTATTGGAAGTCCCGCAGGAAAGTCCTCAAAGTAAAGTACTATGATGAGGAAACTGGGGAGGAAAGATTCTCATTCTTTGCTGAGAACTATGAGATTGATGAAAGCAAGGGAGAAGAAGCCAATACTCTTTATATCAATGAGGCTTGGGAAGGAACTTTAATTGGTGGAAGAAACCATAACTTTGAGGAGGCGAAGAATGATGGGACTTACGGTATTTTCGTAAACATCCGTCCAAGGCCAATTCAGTTCAGCAGACTATCCAATCCTTCTAAATGTCATTTTGGCATCATTGGAACCATATATAATCTCAACGGTGACAAGCCGTACAGTATGGTTGACATGATGAAGCCATATAATTATCTCTACGATGTCATTCAATACAGGCTTATGGATACTACTGCCGCAGCTTGGGGCTCTTTGGCAGAAGTTGACCTTTCCCTTATACCAGACAAATGGGGTGTTGAGAAGTGGTTATATTTTGCCAAGATACACCACCTCGCGGTAAAAGATTCCTTTAATGAGGGTCTTGAAGGAGCTGCAAGAGGAAAACTTGCAGGAGCTATGAACAACAACTCTCAGAGAGTTATATCTGACGCTTCATATAACTATATTCAACAGCTCATCAATCTTGCAGAATATGTTAAGGTTGAGATGGGTGAAATTGTTGGTATCAACAGACAGAGAGAAGGTCAGATTGCCAATCGGGAAACTGTTGGTGGAGTTGAGAGGGCCACACTGCAATCCTCTTATATTACAGAAAGGTATTTTGCAATCCATAATGATACCAAGAGAAGGGCACTTAACTGCCTTCTTGAAACTGCAAAAGTTGCAGCCAGAGGAAAGAAGATTAAATTCAGGTACATTGCTTCTGATGGCTCTTTGAAACTTATGGAATTTGATGGAGATGAGTTTGCTGAAAATGACTATGGTATTGTGATGGATGCCTCTACTGACATCCTCAACCTTGACCAAAAGATTGAATCCATTGCCCAAGCAGCTCTCCAGACTCAGCAAGCTACCCTTAGTGACATTATGAGAATGTGGTCTTCAGCATCGTCTCTTGCAGAGAAAATCAGAATCCTTGAGAGGGCTGAAAACAAGAGGATGGAACAAGCAAGGCAGTCTGAGCAATTGCAGGCACAACAAGCACAAGCAACTCTTGAAGCCCAAATGGGTATGAAGCAAATGGAGCTTGAAAATATGTACAACATGAATAGGGAAGACAACGAAGCCAAGGTTCTTGTTGCACAAATTGGTGCTGATGCAAAAGTTGCTACGGCTCCACTTCCTGAAAGTGATATGCCCATGACTCAAGAAGCTAAAGAAAAGCTTAAAGAGCAGATAAGGGAATTTGACATTAAGATTCAGCAGGACAATAAAAAGCTTGAAATTGAAAAAGACAAAGTGAGAAAGATGGGTCAAGCTAAGAAGGAGGGTTAAGCTATGAGTACGAAGTATATAGCAGTTCAAGTCACTGGTGGTACGCTGATACCAATACTGATGGGATTCCTTGGAGAGGCACTTCAACAGATGATTCCTTGGTTTGTTGCCATGACATCAGTAATCCTTGCAGATTTGGTTTCTGGGATTTGGAAATCAATGAGGCTTGACATACCCGTAAGATTTTCCAAAGCGTGTAGGGAAACTATGGGTAAGTTTATAGTATACTTTGCTTTTGTAATGATGGCTGCCTGTATTAATGTAGCTGAAAAAGGAGAATTTGATTGGTGTAGGTGGATAGCACTGTTCGTAATTGTAATTGAGGTTGGAAGTATGGCAAGCAATATCCTCAAGCCACATGGTATAAACATATCACTTTCAGCACTCATAAAAGCTTTCATTAATCATTCGTTTAAGGATTTAACCTGTCCTGAACTTGATGAGATTGTTGAAAAGGAAGATATACAAAGTATAAGGGAAGAAGAGATGCAGAAATATGACTACGATAAGTCTGACAAGAATGGAAAGAAACGAAATAATAAGGGAGCTTAAAAAGTACTTTAGCATAAAGGAACTTGTATGTAACCATACTTATAATAAGTTTGGTGACTCTTCTTGGCAGTTTCTTGACACGAAACTTCTTCATACCATATTGGTTTTGAGAACTCAGATATTCAAGACTCCAATGGTATGTAATTATACTGGACATTTCCAAAGGGGACTTAGATGTAATCTTTGCAATCTCACAAGAGAGAAGACAGAAAAGAATTCTCTTTATTTAAGTGCTCACATGCTTGGTAAGGCTGTAGATATTTCGATGAAAACCATAACTGGAGCACAGGCAAGAGAGCTTGTCAAGAAATATCAAGACCTTCTGCCATATCCAGTAAGAATTGAAAGGGATGTAAATTGGCTGCACATTGATGTCAGGGATACACACAATAACAATAAAAAGGTAATAGAAGTAAATGGGTGAACTGATTGAAACATACACACAGAAAGATAAAATTATCCATGCATTCGGGTGTTCAGCACTTACACTATACTTGTATGTGGTACTGCACCTGTTCCTTACTAAATGGATTGCCCTTCCAACAGCTGCTGTTATAACCATTATAATCGGAGCCTTAAAGGAATACGCTGACAGTAAAAATGATAAACATGTTTCGAGCAAAAAGGATTTTATAGTCGATTTGTTTGGAGTTATAGTAACGGTAATACCCTTAATATTTATATGATATGTGGAAAATATTGCTATCTGTACTTGCCTATATATGGCAGTTTCCCCAAAATTTGACGGGAATACTGGTAAGACTGTGTTACAAGGAAACCAACTCTTTACGATACAAGGATAAAACTATAAGGGTTTGTGAAACATTCCCCGGAGGTATATCCCTTGGAGACACTGTTATTGTAAAGAAGTATCCATACAACACGAAAACATGGAATACTGTAAAACATGAATGGGGTCATACAAGGCAGTCTTTATATCTTGGTCCACTATACCTCATTGTAATAGGGCTTCCTTCTGCAATTTGGGCAGCCTGCTATAATGGTCCAGAAGAAGGATACTATAAGTTCTTCACAGAAAAATGGGCTGATAAGCTTGGTAATGTTAAACGATAAAACTATATACCTATGAACAAGATTCAAAACACAAAAGCAAATTCCACCATTAGAAGATTCTTCAGTCGTATGGGAGGTGGATTAGTAAAAGCTCTTGGCTACAAAGCAGTAAATATAGATAATGAGGGAGGCGGCACTTCAAGTGAAGATGCTGAAAGGATGTATGAGGCGTTCTACGGGCAAGTTCCTTACTTTTTGGCTTTAAATCCTGATGACAATACAACCCAAGTGCTTCCACTATACGAATTATTTACAGCACTGGATGAGGGTTTAAGGGTTTTAGAGAATCTATATTATAAAAGTGATACCCCCATTGCAAAGGCTTGCAGAGTTCATGAAGTACCGAGTATATCTATTGAATTTGCTTGGGGTAATGTTTTTATGGTAGAGGCTCCTGAAGAAGAGGGTCTTCCCGAGGACAATACTTGGTATTATTCCATAAGTGCTGATATAAACTTAATTGGGTATAATGTACCAACTGAAAATAACCCCACAGTAGTTTCAGGAATATTACCTACAGATATATCTTACCTTGCCGTTGTAGAGAGTAATGACGGCAGTGTTATGGACTATGAATATAACGATGAAATTCAGGGTTACTCTCGCTATGTTGGCAGAGGTATGTATACACTCAAAC
>Ga0310786_10010042_pt1 | contig 11931 bp, 10 predicted proteins | sample AusTroGonzalo_MG_FD_203881 | JGI IMG/M metagenome (GOLD analysis project Ga0310786, IMG submission 203881) | Bovine rumen microbial communities from tropical cattle in Woodstock, Queensland, Australia - Gonzalo_03 (v2) (version 2) | ecosystem: Host-associated > Mammals > Digestive system >... | reverse complement strand
ACGAGGCGAAGAGAAGGAAGGAAGCGGGCGTGGCCGAGGCCGCCGCGCCGACTCGCGAGCAGCTGCTCGCCGCGCTTCCCAAGTTCGACCCCGAGAAGCCGATCGCGACGCGCGCGGCGAACGGCGCGGTGATGAACGCGCTCGCCGACGTTTTCCCGAATCTCGTCGGCGGCTCTGCCGACCTCGAGGGCTCCAACAAGACGGGCCTCAAGAAGTACGGCTGGATCTCCGCCGAGGACTTCTCCGGGCGCAACTTCCACTGGGGCGTGCGCGAGATCGCGATGACGGCGATGGTCAACGGCCTCACGGCCTACGAGGACTTCCGCGCGTTCGGCGCGACGTTCTTCGTGTTCTCCGACTACTGCCGCCCGGCGATACGCCTTGCCGCGATCATGGAGGTGCCGTCAATCTTCGTGTTCTCCCACGACAGCTTCTACGTCGGCGAGGACGGCCCGACGCACGAGCCGATCGAGCAGCTCGCCGCGATGCGCACGATGCCGAACGTGCTCACGTTCCGCCCGGCTGACGCGAACGAGACCGGCTACGCGTGGGTCGAGATGCTGATGAACACCAAGGGCCCGAGCTGCATCATGACGACGCGGCAGAACCTGCCAATCCTCGAGGGGACGTCGGCCGATGGCGTCGCCAAGGGCGGCTACGTCATATGGCAGGCTGGCGCTCAGACGAAGGAAACCGTGCTGCTCCTCGCAACAGGCTCCGAAGTCGCGCTCTGCCTCGAGGCGGCGAAACGGCTCTGGGACGAGTCGGAGGGCCGCCAGTCGGTCCGCGTCGTCTCCATGCCGTCCGTCGAGAGGTTCCTCTCGCAGCCCTGCGCATACCGCGAGGTGACGGTGCCGGAGTACATGACGCGGCGCGTCATCGTGGAGGCCGGCACGCGCTTCGGCTGGGACCGCTTCAGGCTCGATCACAAGACGACGAAGTTCCTGACCAAGGACGACTTCGGCGCTTCCGGCCCGTACAAGGTTCTCGCGAAGGAGTTCGGCTTTACCGTCGACAACGTCTACGAGGCCGTCAAGTCGCTGATCTGACGGAACTGGGCGGACATGTTCAGGGCAATCGTCCTTGCGGCGGCAGTCACCGCCTTGGGTCTTGCCGCGAATGGCGGCATAGACGTCGACTTCCTCGTGAAGATGCTCTCCATTCCAAGCGAGACGAGCGACTTGGGGACCAACGGGCGGTGCACGGAGTTCCTTGCCGAATGGCTTCGCGCGCGCGGCGTAGTCTGCAACGTGCTCGAGAACGACAAGGGGCGCAAGTACCTGTACGCATCGACTGTGCCCGGCAAGTGCCACGACTACGTGTTCGTGTCGCACACCGACGTGGTGCCGGCTGCAACCCCAGAGCAGTACAAGCCGAAGTTCGACGGCGACTGGCTTTGCGCGCGCGGAGCATGCGACACGAAGGGGAACGTGGCGGTGATCTGCCAGGTTCTCGCCAACCTCGCCGGAAAGGGGTCGATAGGCGCGTTGATCGCCACCGACGAGGACGGCCCGACGCTGGAGAAGGGCACCCCGACGCCCAAGGCCGCCCTGGAGGCCGGCTATGTTCCGCGCAAGTTCATCCTCGTCGGCGATTCCGCCGGCGAAGAGCCCGACCAGCTTTTCGTGGCGGAAAAGGGACACGCCAGGATCAAGCTCATTGCCCGCGGCAAGGGCGGCCACTCGTCGCGTCCATGGGCGCTCGACAACCCTATTCCCAAGCTGATGGCGGGCTGGATGAAGGCAATGGCGGCGATCCCGCCCCCCGCCGACCCGAACGAACACTGGCGCGACGTCATATCGCCTACGCTCCTCAAAGGCAGCGACGCGGGGAACCAGATCCCCGACACGGCCGAGATGACGCTCTCGCTCCGCTTCACGACGCCCGACGGATACGACAAGTGGGCGAAGTTCCTGCGCGAGACTACCGGCCTTGAGGTCGAGCGCTACGCGACATACCGCGCTCCAGTCGTTAGCGATCCGAACGATCCGCGCATACAGGCGCTTTTCAAGGCGATGCAGGCGAAGTGGCCTGGCAAGAACATGCGCATCGGGCGGATGTCAGCCGCGACCGACGCGTCGTACTTCGCCCACCTGAACCTGCCGACCGTCATATACGCGCCCACGGGAATCGGCCCCCATTCCCCAGACGAGCGCGTGTCGCTGCAGTCACTCAACGACTACGCCGAAATGCTGACGGACTTTCTCAAGGCGCAGGTCCAGCCCAATGGCAAGATGCGCTGACACCGCCTGGATTGGCTGCGCCAGCGCATCATAGTTGCGACCGCTCCGACGGGATTTATCCGATCTCGATCTTGCGCGGCTGCGTCTCGGGACGCTTCTTGATCGTCACGGTCAGTATGCCGTTCTCAAGCTTTGCCGCGAGTGCCGCGGGGTCGGCCATATCGGGAAGGTCTGCGCTCATGGCGTAGTTCGCGCGCTCGAATTCGGCCGCGACCTGCCTGAAGCCTGCCGGATTCTGGTATTTCGAGCGGGTCTTCAGCGTCAGCGTCTTGCCTTCCATATGGAGGTCGACGTCCTCCTTGGCGATGCCTGGAATCTGGACCTTCAGTTCGTACTCCGCCGGCTTCTCGGCGAATGTAGCCGTAGGCACGATGAATTTCTCTTCGCTGTTCATTTTTAAGGCTCCTTTCCTTTTTTACTTTAATTTTACCCTCTTCCCTTTTTCCTTTTCCCTCTTACTTTATCGCGATGTGCCGCACGCCGTTTGCCTCAGTCTTAGGCAGCTCGATGCGGAGTATGCCGTCGGTGAACTTGGCGTTGGCCTTGTCGGCGTCGACTCTGAACGGCAACTCCAGGCGGCGGCTCCATGCGGGAGCCCTGTTCTCGGGCTTGCCGGTTTCGCCGTCTGCCTGCTCGGCGGGCTTGTCGGCTATCACGACAGCCTGGGGCTCGAGCGAGAGATTGACGTCCTTTGCTGTCTTGCCGGGAAGTTCGAGGTCGATGATGACGGCCGTGTCGTCGAGATACACGTTGACCGGCGGGAAGCGCCCTGCCGCACGGGCCCTCATTGTACGCAGCGTCCTGCTGCCTGTGTCGAGCAGGTCATCCAGGAACCCCCACGGATCTAGGTTCATCAGAGTGTTCATGTCTTTTTGCTCCTTTCTTTGGGTTACGCCAACAGGGGAGCAAAACCCATGCCAAGGGAATTTTCAGCCCCTGCCTGCGACAATGTGTCCCGCCTTGTGACGGCATGTCCTGTCCTTGTTCTTCCATTGTCTCGCCACGCGTGTTCGCTCCATCAATGCCGATTGTGGTATAATACGTATGTCGTGAACGCGATTTATATTTCTAGGATCTTTGGGAGGCAGTGAGATGCCGTTGTACGTTTACGAGGCGAAGGACCCTTCAAAGGGCTGCGACGCTTGCCGCCGTGGTCTTGAGGTGCGGCAGTCGCTTTCTGAACCGAGGCTTGAGAACTGCCCCAGCTGTGGCGCGGAGATATTTCGCGTCGTACAGGCGCCGGGGCTTACGCACTCCAAGACCGATTTGCACTACCGCGCAAAGCGCGCCGGTTTCAAGTGCCTCAAGAAAGTCCAGAAGGGCGAGTACGAGAAGGTTTATTAGTAAGGAAGAATCAAGGGAAAAAGCAAGGAAGGAGACATGATATGGCAGAGTTGATCGTTGCATTGGACGTAGACAGCCGCCGGGAGGCGGTGGAAAAGGTGAAGGCGATCGGCGACCCGGTCGGCTTCTACAAGATTGGACTCGAGCTTTTCACGGCCGAGGGGCCGGATGTCGTGAGGGCTGTAAAGGATCTCGGCAAGAAGGTGTTCCTCGACCTCAAGTTCCACGACATCCCCCGCACTGTCGAGCGCGCGGTCCGTTCCGGCGGCAAGCTGGGAGTGGACCTGATGACGATCCACTCCGTGGGCGCGAAGGCGATGATACGCGCAGCGGCCGATGCGGCGGCCGAGTTCGGGACCGGTGGGCCGAAGATACTTGCGGTCACGGTGCTGACGTCGCTCGACCAGTCCGATCTAGAGGATGTCGGAATTGCGGGGCGGACGCCCGCCGAACAGGTTTCGGCGATGGCGCGCTTCGCGGTGGCCAACGGAGCCCACGGCCTTGTGTGCTCCCCGAGGGAGGTCGGCGCGCTTTCCAGGGCGCTTCCGGCGGGGACTCTCTTCATAACGCCTGGCGTGCGGCCCGCAGGCGCGGCAGTCGGCGACCAGAAGCGAGTCGCCACTCCGTCCGACGCGGTTCGCGACGGATCCACGCATCTCGTAGTCGGCCGTCCGATACTCGCTGCGGAGGACCCCGCTGCGGCGGCTCGCGCCATTCGCGAGGAGATGGACAAGGCGGAGGTAGAGTAACGCTTGTGGGCGAAATGGTATGCGGACGTTAGGCGCCCGCTTGACAGATTCAGCCCTCATGTTGTATACTTCTCACCGAGGTGAACAAATTTGTTCAGCGAGGTGAATGATTATGTATGAGCTGCCATTGGTAAAGCTTATTGCGAGTCGTTTGAGTGAGGAACGGCTTCGGATTCAAGTTGTCGCCGGGCCGAGACAGGTTGGCAAGACGACTGCCGTCAAGCAAGCACTGAATCATTACGGCAAACCGTTCACATACCGACTTGCAGAGGGCCTGGGCGTAAATCCCCTTGCCTGGCTGGAGAGCGAGTGGCAGAAAGCCCGCCTTCAGGCAAAGTCTTCAGGGGGATATCTTCTTGTTGTCGATGAAATACAGAAGATCGTCGGATGGTCGGAGGTTGTTAAGCGACTTTGGGATGAAGACACGTTTGAAGATATTCCTTTGAAGGTTTTGATTCTCGGAAGTTCCCGTCTTTTGCTTCAGAAGGGGTTGAACGAGAGCCTAGAAGGGAGGTTCGAGCTTATTGAGGCATGGCACTGGTCCTACGAGCAGATGCATGAGGCCTTTGGTCTTTCAATCGACGATTTTGTGATGTTCGGGGGGTATCCCGGAGCTGTTCCATATGTCAAAGACGAGGAACGCTGGAGGGCTTATCTGAGAGATTCGATCATAGAGCCGAGCATAAGCCGCGACATAATCCAGCTTGAGCGCATCTCAAAGCCTGCGCTTCTTCGTCAGCTCTTTTCTCTGGCCTGCACGTATTCTGGCAAGATTTTGTCCTATCAGAAAATGCTTGGACAGCTTCAAGACGCTGGAAACGCTACGACGCTTGCGCATTACCTTGTGCTTCTTGGCGAGGCTGGTCTGGTCATGGGCATAGGGAAATACTATGAAGAGGTCGTCCGTGTCAAGGCGTCCAGTCCCAAACTAGCTGTTTGCAACACGGCGTTGATGACGGCGATGCTTCCATACGGATTCAAAGAGCTCCGTTCGAGGCATGAACTATGGGGTCACCTCTTTGAGTCTGCCGTCGCCGCCCGTCTCATACCAGGCTGCCGCAGAAACGACATCCAGCTGCGCTATTGGAACGCTGGCAATAAAGAGGTTGATTTCGTCTTGCGAAAAGGCGATAGGCTTGCCGCCATGGAAGTGAAGTCCGCAGATGCGGACAGCGTTTCGGGAATGAAGGAATTCAAGGCCAGGTATGCCCGTGCAAAACCATATCTGATAGGAGGCCAGGGCATGTCTCCGGAAATGTTCTTTTCGTGCGAGGCTGATAGGTTCCTTTGAATTAGCGCCTAGACGCAGGTTGCTTGGTATATAAGATTGCGCGGCAATGCGCGTTTTGCAATGGTTTTGCGGGGTCCGTCCCCGCTGGTTTCCCTGGCGATGATGTAGGAGGCGCTCGAGTTCTGAGGCTTAGGTCTTCAGCAAATGCCTGCGCAGCGCGACGGCGACGGCTTCGGCACGGTTCGTCGCGCCGAGTTTCGCGAATATTACCTTGATGTGGTCTTCCACGCCGTCCTTGCGTATGCCGAGGGCGTCGGCGATCTCCTTGTTGGTGAGGCCAAGTGTGAGTTGCCTGAGCACCTCGGTCTGGCGTGGCGACAGCACGGGGATCGTCGGCGTCTCGCGTATGCTTCGCCGTATCTCCGGCGAAACATATTTCTCCCCAGCCGCGAGCCGGCGTATGACCGAAACGATTTGCGCGTCGTCGGCCGTCTTCATGAGCGCACCGGCTGCACCGGCTTCAAGCGCCTGCCCGATGGCGTTCGACGTTCCGTAGGAAGTCAGGATGAGCATCTTGGTCTCCGCAGCGGCGGCAAGGATCTCGCGCGTCGCCTCTACTCCGTCCTTCTTCGGCATCATGAGGTCCATGACGACGACGTCAGGCTTTAGGCTTGTCGCGAGCCGCACGGCCTCTATGCCGTTTTCGGCCTCTCCGACGAGCTGGAGGTCGCGTTCGGTCGCAAGGAGGGCGGCAAGCCCCATGCGCACTATCTTGTGGTCGTCTGCGATAAGAATCTTAATTTTCTTCATTGGCTTTGCTGGGAATGGGAGACCTTGACGGCGATGGACACCTTCGTTCCCTTGCCGGGTTCGCTTTCGATGGACATTTCGCCTTCGAGGTTGTTGACGCGTTCGCGTACGCCCTGTAGCCCGAAATGGCCTTCGTCCATGCCGGGGCAGGCGCTCGGGTCGAAGCCGCAGCCGTCGTCGCGCACCGAGAAGAGCAGCGTGTCGCCGTCGATGCTGCCTGCGACGCGGATGTGCATCGCATGACCGTGTCGGACGGCGTTCGTTGCAAGTTCGCGGATTATGTGCAGGATTGCGTGGGCGGTCTTGTCGGAGAACCTCTCGCGCGGCACGTTGAATCTCACCAAAAGCTCTGCGTCTCCGATGTGCGGAGCAAGCGTTTGGCGTATCGCCTCGCTCATGTCCGCCTCGTCGAGCGCGCTGTTCCTAAGGTCCCAGAGGCAGTTCTTGAGCTCCTGCCGGCACGAGTCGAGGGATGTCGAGGCGAGCTTCAGGTTGCCTCGCGTGCCGTCCGTGTCGATGGCGAGAAGCCGTTCCGCCGCGCGGATGGCAAGGGATATACCCGTCAGGTTCTGGCTGATGGAATCGTGCAGCTCTACGGCGAGGCGGGTGCGTTCGTCGACCTTAAGATCCGACTCAGCCTTCGCTATGGCGGTCTTGGCGAGTTCGCGTCCGCGGCGCTCGGCGAGATGCTTGAGGAGCGCGTTCCAGACGAGCGAGCCGACAAGTACGAGCGCGAGTATTCCCACTACGGCGGCGAGGCGCGGAGGCGTCCACCACGACGGGCGGGAGAGCACTGTGACGTCGGAAGGCCGCCGCACGACGACGAAGAAGCCGCGTATCGCCGGGAACGGCAGGTTGGGCCGCCAGTTGTCTATCTCCATTACGCAAGTTCCGGCCACGGAGACTTCGCATCCGACGGAAAGGCCGTTCATCGCGTCGGGCGTCGCGCTTGCGTCGACGGGCACGATGAACTTTCCGCTTTCAATGTTGAAGCGCCCGTCGACGTTTCCCTCGCCAGGCATGTTGCGCACTATGCCGCGAAGGCGTATGGCATGGCCCTGTGCGTATGGATCGAAGCAGTGTCGGCCGGTCTCGTCCGTGAGAAGGGCGTCTGCCTCGACGCTTCGCGGCGTTTCGTCCGCCGCCACGACGGAAGGAACCCTTCGCCAGGTGGCGCGGCTTAGGTTTATGCGGTAGAGGTCGCTTTCCGGAAAGCCCACGGCCTCGACGCGGTCGCCGTATCTTGGGGCGGAGCCGCCGTCGGTCTCGATGCGGACGATCCGCCCGTCGTCGCATTTTAGAAGCGCGTTGTCGCCGTGCCAGGCGGCGATGACCTGTCCGATTGCGCGATGGCGGCCGAGCGTCGCGATGTCCTGCGGGCGGAGGCGCGTGAAGTCTTCGAGGAGCGGCGCATCGTACGGATTGTCCCTTGCGTTCGAGACGATGCGGATTTTGCTGTGCATGATGTGGCGCCCGATCTGGCGGCGGATTCCGAGCTGCGTCGGCGCGCAGACGCCCGTCACCTCGATTTCGGATCCGATGGCGAGCGATTCAAGGATCGGATGTCTGGCGCCGACCGGCATCGGAACGATCTCGCCTTTCATGTCGAGGATTACGTATTTGTAGTCCGGGTTGACTTCGTCGGCCACTATGTCGCGCACTATGGCGTTCACGACGACAAGCCGGCAGTCGTATTTTCCGCTCAGGAACTCCGCGGGCGATACGGGAATCGGCTTCGGCGCCGGGGCGGAGCCGATCTTTTCCAATGTCGAGCAGTACGGGTAGGCGCGGCGCGATCTGCGGCCGAGCCCTATGACGCCGGTTATGTGCGCACGCGTTCCGGCCGCGAAAGACTTTTCGTGCCAGGCGCGTGCGGCGGGGTTGAATACGGTGTCTTTGCGGATCAGCGCTGCGCCTGATGCGTCTTCCACTGCGAATGACGACTCCACGCCCTTGTGACAGGGTGTCGCGAGAGAGGCTTCGATGTCGAAAGTCCTGCCGATTTCCGCGCTGTCGAAGGCCGCCGACTGAAGTTCCGCCGCCGTGCGTATGACGTCGCCCGTTCCGGCGCAGACGGCCAGGACAGTGAAGATAGACGCAATCAGCACAGGCGTTTTCATGTTGGCAGACATTATATCATTCTGCCCCGACTTCCGCCATGCCCCCGTTTTACGGGGGCTATGACGGCTGGTCGTTTTTTGCTATCATTTTAGCATGAACGGCAGGGTTTCCATGACGCGGCGTTTCTTCATCGCCGGTGCGGCGTCTTTCGGGGCGTTCGAGGGGCTTCGTTTTGAAGCCAATGCCGCTTTTTGCCCAGGTGGGAAGCCGAATCTCGTATTCGGCGTTATTTCCGACGTGCACATTTTGGCGGAAGCAGGTGCGGCAAACTGCGAGCGTGGCTGTGCGTATTTCAAGCGTACACTCGAGTGGTTCCGCGGTCAGGGCGTGGATGCCGTGATGATTGTCGGCGATCTTGCAGACAACGGCCTTTCCACCCAGTTGCAGGCTTTTGCCGACACGTGGTTCTCCGTCTTCCCGGATGACCGCACGCCGGACGGACGCAAGGTTGAGAAGCTTTTCGTATACGGCAACCACGACTGGGAAGGCAAGCATAGCAATGACTACAAACGGCCGAATTTCATGCGCGCCGGATTTGCCGGGCACTGGGAGAAGGCAATCCGCGAGCCGTACGAGCCGATCTACAGGAAGACGGTGAAGGGCTATGATTTCATAGGGCAGCACTGGGATCGCCAGGGATGGTTCGCTCGATGCAAGTTCGAGCGTATCGTGCCTTTCATGGCCGAACACGGCAAGTCTCTTGATCCAAAGAAGCCGTTTTTCTACTTACAGCACCCGCACCTCAAGGACACGTGCTACGGTCCATGGGCGGGAGGGCACGATGTCGGCATTGCAACAAGGGAGCTTTCCGCATATCCGAACGCCATTGCCTTTTCGGGCCATTCCCACCTGACGCTGACCGACGAGCGCACTATATGGCAGGGCGATTTCACGTCCGTAGGCGCGGGTTCGCTCAGCTACACGGGAAGCTATTCTGAATTTTACAACGACGGCGGCTACGAGAACGACCGTGCTGGTGACTGGGCCGCAAACGCGAAGAAGCTCCTTGCGCCGTACGATCCGTACAACTGCCGACAGGGCATGCTCTGGAGCGTATATGGCGACTGCATCGTCGTCAGACGTCTTGACTTCAGCGAAGCCAACACACTTGAACTTGGACCAAAGTGGGTGATGCCGCTCCCTGCGGCGGAGTCGAAGCCCTTCGCGTTCGCGGAGCGCGCGAAGAAGATTGCGGCTCCGCAGTTTGCGCCAGGTGCAACGCTTGCAGCGAGACGCGTCACCGTGAAGAACCGTGGAGGGAAGAATCCGAAGAGTGCGGAAGAGTCGGTCCTGTCCGTAGAGAAGCTGGGTTTTGAGCTGACAATCCCTCCGGCTGAAGGTCGGGATGGTGCGCGCACAATCCATTTTGACGTCACGGCGTCTGCGGCCGGCAAGTCTGTCAAGAAGCGTGTTTTGGCCGAAGGGTTCAATTATGCGCCGTCGCACAAGAGGGCAGCCGCCTCGACGATGATTCGTTTCTCTGCTGACGAACTTCCAGCTGGCGATGTGACGTTTAGCGTCGTTCCTGTCAACAGTTTCGGCCGCGGTGGAAGTCCGCTTGCGGTCAAGGTGGTGTCAACATGAATAGGATTTGCGCGCTTTTGTTTGCTTGCGTCCTTGCCGCGAACCAGCCGATTGGGGCTCGCCCGGTGAACTACGACGAGTCGAAGGTGGGGCCGTATACGCTTGAAGATCCTTTGACGTTCGCCGACGGCGCGAAGTTGAAAACCCCTGCCGAATGGCCTAAGCGCCGCGCCGAGATTCTTGGCATCTTCGCGAGGGAGATGTACGGCGTCGAGCCGCCGCGTCCGGAGGCGGTTGTGACGGAGACTTTCGAAAGCGGAGAGACTTTGGCCGGGCTTGGCGTGCGCGAGCAGGTGCGCATGTGGTTCAAGGCCGACAAGTCAGGGCCGCACGTCGACTGGCTTGTCGTCCGTCCGTCAATGGCAAAGGGGCCCGTGCCGGTAATAATACAGCTCAACTACTACGGCAACCACGAATTCCTCACCGACGAGGAGGTGATTGTCTCCGATGGATGGCTGGCAGACGGGGAAGACGGCATCGTCAAGATAGAGAAGAACTGTACGTCAGGGAAGACCCGCGGGCGCCTTCGCCGGACGGACCAGCGCTATTCCTTCCCGGTGGAGGAGCTTCTTGCGCGTGGCTATGCGTTCATGACCGCGGCCTATGGAGAGATTGCCATCGATCCCGACTACAAGGAGCACGACATGGAGACGCTCCCGTATTCGCGCGGCCTGTTCCTTCTCTGGGGCGAGCGTGACGAATCTCGCACCGACAATCCGACGGCGCTGGGCGCGTGGGCGTGGGCCATTTCCCGTGCAGTCGACTATGCGGGGCGCTCTGACGCTCTGGACGCCAAGCGCGTTGTCGTTACTGGGTGTTCGCGTCTTGGCAAGGCCGCGCTTCTTGCCGCAGCTCGCGACGAGCGCATCGCGGTGTGTGTCCCCAACCAGACCGGCAATGGCGGCGTTCCGCTCGCCAAGCGCGATTTCGGCGAGAACGTCTATCGGGAGATCGAGATGTTCCCTCACTGGTTCTGCAAGGCATACCGAAAGTACGTGGACAACGAGCAGGCGATGAAGTTCGACCAGCATCTCCTCCTGGCGTCCATTGCGCCGCGCGCGTTGCTTGTTCAGGGTTTCACGAAGCCGTGGTTTGACCCTAAGGGCGAATGGCTTTCATGCTGCGCGGCGTCGCCGGCATGGGAGTTCCTGGGGCTTCCAGGGCTGCCGAAGGTGGAGGAGCCTGAGTGCTTCTCGACGGTCGCGATAGGCCCGCGCCTCGGCTATGTGCGCCGCACCGGACAGCACGGAATCTCCGGCTGGGACTGGAACTGGCTTCTTGATTTCGCCGACGGAGTGTTTTACAAGGACATGCAACAAAGGAGTGCAAGATGATGAAATCCGGCATAATCGCCATTATGGCCGCAGCTGCGTCGATGGGTGCGTCTGCAGCGACGACCTACACCGTCACCACGACGGCTTCCGACACCTATGAAAGTCCGCTTGTGATTGACGCGGCGACTGTTTCCGTGGATGACGGAAGCGGGGCGGTGGACATGTCGTTTGCCGCAGCCAAGGAGACGTTCTCGTCTGGTGCCATTTTCCGAAAGCGCGGTCCCGGCTACCTGAGAGGATCCACGTCGATGTTCACCTTCACGGGCGAAGTCCGCATCGAGGAGGGAGGCTACATGGTCGTCACGAACCAGTGCCTTGGACCGACGGCGAACGGCAGCGCCAACAATGTCGTCGTTTCCAATGGCGCGTCGCTTGTCTTCTGCCCGACGCAAACTACATGCCCCTCCGACAACCTATATGTCTACAATGCAATCACATTCGAGGGCGAAGGTTACGAGGGTCGCGGGGCGCTCTGCTTGGCGCTGGAGTCTTCATGCATGAAGAACGCAGGGTTT
>Ga0310786_10010041_pt1 | contig 11931 bp, 8 predicted proteins | sample AusTroGonzalo_MG_FD_203881 | JGI IMG/M metagenome (GOLD analysis project Ga0310786, IMG submission 203881) | Bovine rumen microbial communities from tropical cattle in Woodstock, Queensland, Australia - Gonzalo_03 (v2) (version 2) | ecosystem: Host-associated > Mammals > Digestive system >... | reverse complement strand
TATCAACACCCTGCTCTATTTGTTTCAACAAAGTTTTAAGTGAAGCCAAATCTTTTTTGATAGTATCACTGCTTACGCAATCTGTACCAGATTCACACAATGGGTTTGATTCATCACTGTAAACAAAACCTTTATCCAACACCTTGAAAGTACAACTATCAACATATTCTGTTACTTTTTGCAGAACATCTTGTTCCATTATTTTTTCTTGGCTGACAATTTCGTCTACATCACCTTTTTTACAAACGACTTGGCACTTTGCTTGGATCTTACCAATTACATTGCTACCTTCCACCAATTTTTTACGACTTTCACAATATTCAATTGCATGATCATATAACTCCGCTTTGGAGAACAAGCCATGGATTCGATCACAATCATATTCACTCATATTATCAAAATCGATATATTCGCCAATATAGTTTATTACAACATCATCCTTACGAATTACATTTTTAATATAATTCCCCAGTTTTCTTCTGTGGCTTTCGGTTCCACAAGCCTCAACTTTTCTTTTGTAATTTGCAGCACCTACCGCGGCGCCAACTCCGGCACCGACCAAAGTTCCACCACCGACACCAACAACGGCAGCAGTACGGGTTTTATTCAACAAAGACGAAAAATCAAAAAGGTCTTTGTTACATGTAAATGTAGAACCTGATTTTTGCCAAACTTCAGCAGGTTCATCATTACCAACCGCACCAAACAACCAACTGTTAGTAATCAGTTTATCTTTGTTATAAGCTGCAACACGAATTAAACATTCTGCATTACTTGCGTCCCAACGTGCATAATGGCCACGATTTCCATCATATCCAACAGTATTAACTTTTGGACCTTGTGGATCAACTTTGGTCAACTTTCCACCATTGGATACATTGTATGCACCGACTTTCTTGTTATATTCCGAATTCACATTATTAGAATCAGAAACCGCCGTGAATGCAGAACCATATGTATTTCTGTCCAACAACAAGCAAGTATTTTCCGCTTGATTTGGGGTTAAACCTGTTTTACGCAAAACAAAATTATAATATTCTGGTTGAATGATTCTGGAATTGAAATCAAGCCAAACATCATTGCTTTCGATATAAACATTACGGCAATTTACACGAACATCTGTAATACACTTAGTGATATTAGCATGACATAATTTCATACCGGTCATAATAGAATTACGAACATCTTCATTGAACAAATCATGCAAGCCACCTTCCAGTGCACCAGTATTAACACATTGCAAAACATCGTTCATACAGTTTGTCACTGTATAATCAGAATTCCTTACACCGCCATCCGGACATTCTTTAGTTGGTTTTGGTTCCGGCTTTGGCTCTGGTCTTGGGGTTGGATTTTGCGAAACATAGTTAACTTCTGCAGGTTCATCTATCACTGTAACCGCAGGATTCCCGATTGTATTCAGCGAAAAAGTGGGCATTGTTGGCATACGCGCTGTATCAACTTCTGGCATCATACTTGCACGCCCAGTCGCAGCATTTGCGCCACAAAACGCGCTTAACACAGCGATACTAACCATCGATTTCACACACAAATTTAATATTTTCATGATATTTCCCCCAAATTCTTATGAATATATTATATCATACAGTTGGGCCTAAAAAAAGTTTTTTTATAAATAAAATCAAAATAATACGCTATAAATAATTGACAAATTATTATTATTGTCTATAATAACAACATGAAAAAGATTATAGATTTTATCAAATCGAATATCATTATTGCCAAATGGACGATCTGGTACTTTGTCGTACTGTGGTTAATATTCAGATTTATATTCCATTTTGACATGTTCAGTGCACACTATTGGTGGAAGTTCTTTCATGCAACATTGCATGGTTTTGGTGGTTTTGTGTTTGGTTTATTAGTGTATACAGCTATTCCTATATACATCGCAACAACAGCTATCATTTATCGCAAAAAAGAATTGGTTATCACAATACCTTTTATTGATAAAGTTTTTGCGTTTATATCAAAACTTTTTCCGAAAAAAGAAGAAGAAACAAAAACACCGGAACCAGAAAAAGAAGAAGAAACCAAAGAACCAGAAACAGCGGAACCAGAATATCCAAATGATATGCCGGCCGAATTACGTGTTCCGTATTCTCGCGCAAAAAATAATTTGTCTTTGACAGGGGCTGTATCTATATACAACAAGCAAAAGAACGCCCCTGCCCCACAACAAGCAATTCCTGAAACAAACGAAAACGATATTTCTGTTCCAATTCCAACAGATTTTGATTTATCTGATTCCAACCCTTTTAACGATTCTGTAATACCAACATTTACAGATATCAATTTTGACGATGAACCAGAAGAACATATTGAAAACAACACAACAAAATATCTGGCATCTAAAAACATAGAATACGAAACATACAAACAATTTGTGGCAACAGAAAAATATGTAATATACGAACACAATGACAAAGATTTTTGGATAATGGATGAAAATGTTTGGTTTGCATCTGGAAAACAAATAGATTCACCAATTAACGAATTGCTGGAATTAGCTCACAAAAACGGATTAATACCTGTTCTTTATTTGGAATCTCAAAATATAATGGATATAGATGATGTAATTGAACAATTTGAATCAGCCGGCATCCGCGTTGTGAAATCATTAGATGAATTAGATTAAAAAAACCGCCCAAACGGGCGGTTTATTTTATTGGAACTTTGGCATTTGAATGTTATCAACACCCATCGAAGTCCCTTTACTGTCCCAACCATCATCTTCACATCTATATTGATTCCAATAACTATCAAGGCACAGATAACGCGTTTTTGTAACAGTACAAATATTTGTTTCAGCATCATAAGATGAGGCTCTTTCCACTTTAAACAAACTTCTATCGCGGTAAGTTGTCACGCCTCCTTGAGACTTACAACTTTGATAATTCCTCTCATCAATAACCGCTTCAACCGCATCACCACGCTTCTTTGCGATTTCTGCTACACGTTTTGCGATTTTACTGTCCATATCTTGGATTTCATCTTCAAAGTCTTTTTCTAAATCAGGTATTTTGTTTAACAAACTGTTAGCTATGATATATTTGTATTTATCTGTCAAATTAGGGAATCTAGCGTTATCTCTTCCTTTTCTGCCAAATTTTTCATCAGCCTTAAATCCTTGAACTTCACGGCCTGTTTTACAGTAAACAACTTTAGGGTCTGCTTCAATTTGCTGCACCATTCTATCTAATACACCTTGTAAAATACCAACCGCTGTATCAGTGGATTTTTTGCTAAAATTCCGAGTATCTGCCATTGTATCGTATTTACCATCGACACTTAATTCTTGGTCTGAATAAAAACCAACATTCTTATTAGAATATTCACCAAACAGTATACTTGAAAAATCCGGTCTGTTCAACAATGTCGCATATACACCATAATTATTGTTTTTACGTTCTAACTTTGCATCAGCACTCAGACTTGAATAACCCATACTGTAAACTTCATCATCACTGAATTGTGCAGGGTCAGGCAAACAATAAACTTCTTTTTCTCCTTCCGCGTTGTACTTTAATGAACACGCTTGCACCGTCATCAAACTTTTCAATGTACTTAAATCTACCGATAACCCGTCACAGTTTTCATTATCGCCGCACACTTTTATCATAGCTTCATTTGCCGCATTTTGACATACTTCCGCCAATGAATTATCAATTTGCAATGCCAAACCTTGCGCGATTTGTGCAATATATTCACGAATTTCTTCTTCATTATCCACTGTACCATCAGCATTACGTTTAGAAAATCTTCCATCTGTCACACAGGCTGTCAATTTTTCAACAGGACATAAATTGCCCATTGAATATGTATCCAAACCGACACACCCAGAATAATCTGCACCGCAACGATCTGTTAAACAACTTTTAATTTCGTTTGTACATGCATCTACTTTCATAGAATTTAACATTGCAACCAAACCATTCCAAAGGTAAGATTCTGTTGGTTTATCAAACGAACCACCTGTTGCTTCTAAACATGGTTCCAATTGAACTTTACACAATGATTTATATGTTTCTGGATTAGACAAACACATATCATAATTTTCCTCATTATCAAGGAACTGTGATTTACAAGCGGTCTTGAAACATTCTGCAACAGTTGGTATGCAGTTAGAACGCAAATTTTGTTCCGCAATCAATTCGGCAGACTTTAATGTAGGCGCAACATTACGCAAGAACAAATCCCATACAGCGTCATTTCTGTTTGCATTAACACATTGACGGGTCACGCTAGCACAAATTTCCTTTTTAGCCAACAATTGTTCCATTGTTGTTGCTGCTAATGTAATATCTGTCCCAGATACAACACCTTTGATTGTTGTTTGTTTGGCCTTAGAACCAGCTTTATTATTTCTTACATTTTCTGCTGCTGCTAATGTCACACAACCTGTATAGTCGCTTCCGCATTCTGCGGTTGTTTGCATACATTGTGCAAAAGCAATCGCACATTCTCCAGTTGTGGCATATTTATTTTGTTCACGAACTTCGGTCAACACAGCATCACGAACCGCCTTTTGCGCGGCCAACAATTTTTGCTGACTGGCAGACTTTTGCTGTTTCAATGCATTTTCATACCCAACACAATCAGATTTAACTTTTTGGGCATATGCCATTTGTAACAAAGTTGAACTAGTTTTACATTCTGCTGGTATTTGCGCAATACAGATTTTAGCCGCAGAACTCTGCAAATTATCACCTGTCTTATTCGCCATTTCGTAATCGACAGAAGAAACAAATACAGGTTCTTCTTCAACCGCATTATCAAACAAACTGCCATCAGAAAACATCGACAAACCCAAAACATCGCCCGATGTACGTGATGAAACTTTTTGTGTCGAACCATTAGATGTTCCTATCCCTGCTTCGATAGATTTTGCCCTGCTGTTTATTTGGTCGGCATATTCGCCCATCTGAACCTTTTCAACGCCTTCTGTGGCAATCAGTGTACTCTGTTCATCGATACGAATAATTTCATCCAATACCGCATTTAATTCGACAACCCTGTCGCTACATTGGCAACGTCCACCTGCCGCATTGTCCAACATACAAAACGTATCCATACATCCATAAAAAGCGTTCTGACATGTATCACTTACCACTGTATTAGCTGTAGCGGTCGAAACTTTTGTTCCCATATTTAACGCTTTTTGGGTCGCAGCACGTGTCGCTACCTTTTTTTGTTCGCTATTAGAAGACGATACTTGCACTGTCCTTGGTTGACGTGCTGCACGTGCTGTATTTGCACTTTGCGATTGATTGGTGCTTGGTGCATTACTACGCGTTGCCGCAAACGCGCCAAAATCAGCCACACACAGTGATAAAACAAATGTCAAAAACAACGATTTACGCATAAAAATCTCCTATTCCTTTTCTATATTTTACCATAAAAAGACTTTTATTACAAACTGTTTTATAAAAAAATCGCCCGTTTGGGCGATTTTCAAGAACAAATAATTCAGCTGTTTATTTACCGGTTGCACGACGTTTAACAGCAACTGCTTTTTTTGCACCTGTCGCTTTTGGTGCAGCAGCTTTCTTTTCTGCAGCAACCTTTTTCGCTGGCTTTTCAGCTTTTGGTGCTTTTGCTTCAGTTGCTTCTTTTGCAACAGGTTCCACTTTTTCAACAGCAACTGTTTTTGGTGCTACTTTCTTGGCATTTTCGTCACGATCAACCAATTCGATAATCGCCATAGGAGCGGCATCGCCATAACGGAAACCTGCTTTCAAAACACGAGTATAACCGCCAGGGCGTTTTGCATAACGCGGTCCCAATACAGCAAACAATTTTTTAACAGCTTTGTCAGAACTGTTGCCCAATTCGGATGCGGTTAAACGACGATTTGCAACAGTATCAACTTTTGCACGGGTAATCAATTTTTCGACTACACTGCGTAAATCTTTCGCTTTTGGTAAAGTTGTTTTAATTTGTTCTTTTTCAATCAAGTTTTTTGCCAAACCAATAAACAAGGCTTTTCTGGCGTTTGTGTCGCGATTGAATGTACGACCAGCTTTCATATGTCTCATTGATTACTCCTTTTGTTTCTGCCCTGAACCATTCAGGGATTTTATGAGACCCATAACCTGGAGAGTTTCCCCAGAATTATGGTTTGTTTTTTATTTTATTATTTATATGGGTCTTCGTACTTTTTGGCTAATTCCGCCACATTTTCAGGTGGCCATCCTGGAACTTCCATACCCAAAGACAATCCCATTGCTTCCAATTGAGCTTTGATTTCGTTCAAAGACTTACGACCAAAGTTTGGTGTTTTCAACATATCGTTTTCTGTCTTTTGAACCAATTCGCCCAACCAGTTAATCTTGTCGTTCTTCAAGCAATTTGTTGCACGAACAGACAATTCCAATTCATCAACATGCTTCAACAATTTCGCATCAAACGGCAAAACATCTTTTGCGTTTTCTTCATCAGCCAAAGCATTAACCTGTGTTGGATCTTCGAAATTGATAAAGACTGTCAATTGGTCTGTCAAAATACGTGCAGCAAATGCGATAGCATCTTCTGGTGTAACAGAACCATTTGTTTTAACTGTCAATTCCAATTTGTCATAATCAGTAGATTGACCAACACGAGTTTGTGAAACATTAGACGCCACATTCAAAATTGGCGAATAAATAGAATCTACAGGAATTGTTCCCAATGGCAAATCTGCTGCATTAACAGATGCCGGAACGTAACCACGGCCTGACGCCAAAGTGATTTCCATATCCAAAGTTGCACCATTATCCAAAGTGCAGATTTCTGCGTCTTTGTTGATAACTTCAACATTGGCACTGGTTTCAATCATACCAGCAGTAACAACAGCTGGACCTTTTACTTTTATTGTTGCTTTGTGTTGACCTTCGGTTAACGCCTTGAAATAAACACCCTTCAAATTCAAAAGGATATCTGTAACATCTTCACGAACACCGCTGATGCTGCTGAATTCATGTTGAACACCATCAATCTTGACATAAATAGGTGCACAACCTTGAAGAGAAGACAACAAGACGCGACGCAAAGCGGTTCCAAGTGTCAAACCAAAACCTTTTTCCAAAGGTTCTGCAATTAAAGTTGCAATATTCGGATTTTTTTCATCGACTTTGATATTCAATTTTTTTGGCTTAATCAAAGTCACCCAGTTTTTTTCAATCATTTTTTACTCCATCAGGCTTAGTTTATTATTTTCACCAGATTTACACGACTTTTTCTTATCGTGCCCGCGAATTTTATACTAAAAAATACGGAAAGTCAATTTTTTATTCACCAGTTCAGGATTCTTTTTCCCAGACAACAGATTGGTTCGTAGAAATTATTTTTACTGTCCCTTCCCCAATTGTAACACTGGAAGAACAAGTTGTATCAAAACACAACTTTGCATCCGTTAATGGCTTGCACGCATCAGGGGAAACACATCCAAACCCGGACGCTAAGCACAAACCATCTGTATTCGGCCCACTGTATTTTGTTGTGTAACCAGAAGCACACTTAGTACATTCCGACGCCCCCGCTACAGAAAAACCCCCACTCTCACACATTTCAGGCTCTATGACATTTGGAGATCCGGATTTGCACGCAAACCCTGCAGGACACATTGTACATTTTCCATCTTTCAGATAATAACCATTACTACAATAATCACAGCTTCCGTTTATATAATATTTACCTGGTGGGCAAATATCTACACAATAATCTGTTAATTCGTCTTCTTTTGGAAAATCTGTTCCTGTTTTAACAGGGGCGTTTTCTTCCTTTATAATATAACCATTTTGTCGAATATATTTTCCTATTGATGAATCATAAACATATTTAACAACAGTTCCATCGCCACAATTGGTTTTATTTAATTTTATCGTACAACTTGATAAACCAGAACCTGTCCCTTCAACAAAATTATACAAATTGTCGTTCCCTATATTACCTTCACCACAGTTTAGACAACCTGTGATTGTTTCTGTTGGACAATCACGACAAAAACCTTTATTATCAACATATTTGCCACCACCAATAGCACAAGATCCACAATAATCTTCACTATCTCTGAACTCATTATCCAACTTGGTTATATACACGCCAGCCCCAAGTACTATTGTACTTTTCTGATTCTCATATTTTTCAGTATCTGGATTATATGCATAAATCACATCGGTTTGTGCTGCACATTTACTTTTATCTGTATTTAATTTTATTCTGCAACCTGCTATACCCGTGCCACTGCTGGTAACAAATTTATACAACTCATTTTCACCGACATTTATATTGTCAGCTGGACATGGCAAACATTCTTCTCCTGATTTATACTGTCCTTCTGCACACTGACTCCATGCGGCATACAGTGTATTTTCACGCAGAAGAAATACATTTTCACAAACAATTTGTCTGATATCGCTAATATTCCCATCCTTACCAATCCATTGTGTACTAGTGGCATTACGACTAATATGATACCCATCAAAAAAATATCCTTCCCGTTCTGGTTTTTCGATAGAAACTTCATTTCTTTCTTCACCATATTCATTTAACCACACACCACACAGATCATTATCAATAGTATGTCTCAAAAAATATAGAAAAGCTGTTCCTCCACTTCCCCCATTGGTGTTCAACTTAAGCTGTGTTAAAGCAACAAAATTTGGGTACAGCAATATATAATCCCCATAATTTTCCGTTGGCAATGCGTTTACACCGCTTTCTACCGGTGAACCCGCATAATCAATGATCTTTGTTCCTGCGCCATTTGGTTCTGTATAGAAACCTTCAAACTTATACAGAGGCAAATATCTTGGCAACTGTTCCAATCGCGTAAATTGTTCTAACTCTTGGGTTTCACTATTCAAGTAATATAGAGCCCTGGTTACTTTGTGCATAGCAATACCTTGGGGGCTTGATTCAACAACAACACTGTTTCCATTCCAAGATTGGTCTAACACCAATGGCACGTAAACTAAAGAACCGGGGTCATATGTAGAAGTGGGATCATCTGCACGACAAGGTTGCAACGAAAGCCCGACAACACAGGTAAAAACGATCAACAAACCGCGCAATATTTTGCTCATAAAAAGAGATTTCCTTTCTTTGCAATTTATAATATCAATTTTGTTTTTTGTGTGCAATGCAAAAAATAATTTTATCACAATAAAAAATACCGTCGTTTCCGACGGTATAATTCTTGTTCGCAAACGCGTGATTAAACACGACGAACTTTCTTTGGACGGCACCCGTTGTGTGGAATACGTGTCGTGTCTGTAATAGATTGAACAATCAATCCTGCATTTGCCAAACCACGAACAGCAGATTCACGACCTTGACCAATACCGCGCATCAAAACATCAACTGTTTTCATACCCATTTCAGCAACTTTTTTGCCGACTGCATCTGCAACAACTGTTGCTGCATAAGGTGTTGATTTTTTTGCACCCTTGAAATTATTAGCCCCAGCAGTTGCCCATGTTAATACGGCACCTGTTTGGTCTGTGATTGTTATACGTGTATTATTATTTGTAGCAACCACATGAGCAATACCATGTGATACTTTTTTTACAACTTTCTTTTTTGATTTTGTAACTGCCATTTGTGTTTCCTTATTTAGATGTCTTCAATTAACTATCGTGTTAATCTCTACCCAATTAATATTATTTACCCTTGGTCGCAGAACCTGCAACAACAATACGCTTACCCTTACGAGTACGAGCATTAGTTTGTGTGCGTTGACCACGAACTGGTAAACGGTTACGATGACGAATTCCGCGATATGTTTTCAAATCTTGCAAACGTTTGATATTCATTGCAACTTCGCGACGAACGTCACCTTCTACTTTAAAGTTTTGTTCAATGTAATTAGAAATTTTGATAACATCTTCGTCAGTCAAATCTTTCGCGCGCAGACCATCTTTCAATTTCAATGCAGAACAAATCTGTGCAGATTTAGCCGGTCCAATACCATGAATGTATTGCAACGCAATTTCAATGCGTTTTTCGGACGGGATGTTAACACCTGCTATACGTGCCATCTTTTATTTTCCTTTATTTTTTTATTCATTCGAATGTTTCCATTCGCACCCTAATACACCCAAAATCCACACGTTTTTTGAATGTACCCTGATTTTCGTACCAACCAAAAATATCATGCGTTGATACAAAAATCAAATTTTTTATTTAGCCGCGAAAGCGACCTTTCTTTTGTGTCTTGTTCACAACACCGGTGTACTGTTTTTCAACCAAATAAGATTTTATCTGATTCATAGTATCCAAAACAACCCCAGCAACGATTAAAACACTGGTTCCGCCAATTATCAATGGCATCCCACCACGTGTATTCAAGATTATAGGCAATACACAAACAACTATCAAATAAACAACACCTATTGCAGTTGTTCTTGATACTACACCATCAAGATAGTGCATTGTTTGTTCACCAGGACGAACACCTGGGATATAACCACCCATGTTTTTCAAATTAGTACTTGTTTCTTCGCTGTTAAATACAACTGCTGTTTGGAAATACGCAAAGAACGCAATCAAAACGGTGTACAATATCATATAAGACCATGTTCCATACGTAAAGAAGCCAAGTATATTTTGAACAACCAAGTTTTCACTTTGTACAAATCTTTGAACGAACGCAGGCAACATCATGATTGAAGCCGCAAAAACAGGTCCCATAACCCCAGACATATTTACCTTAATAGGCAAATAAGAAACATTTGTATTCATAACACCATTCGCCATTGCCTGACGTGGATATAAAATTTGAATACGACGTTGTGCCTGTTCTACAAACGCGATTAACGCAACAATACCAATCACAAAAGCCAAAACAAAAGCGATCTTTGCAGGTGACATTTGACCAACACCTATCAAAGAAAACATCTTGGCTATTCCACTTGGAACTTCTGCGATAATACCAGCAAAAATCAAAAGTGAAGCGCCTTGACCTACCCCACGTGCTGTGATTTGTTCGGCCAACCACATAACAAATACTGTACCACCAACCAATGCAACTATCGCAGATAATTCAAAGGCAAACCCAGGATTCGCAACTGCTGGTACACCATTGACCGCAGACATAGATTCAAGTCCACGAACCACAGCCCAACCTTGAACCACAGCCAACAACACCGCCAAATAACGTGTGTATTGGTTAATCTTAATACGTCCGGATTCACCCTCTTTACGCAAATCAGACAAAGATTTGCTGGTTGCTGTCAACAATTGAATTACGATAGACGCTGAAATGTAAGGGAAAATATTTAATGCCAACACTGACATACGGGACAAAGAACCACCCGAAAACATATCGAACATTCCCATCATACCGTTATCGCCATTAAACAAGTGTAAAACAGCACTGGCATTAACACCAGGTAACGGAATAAAAGAACCGATACGATAAACAATCAACGCACCCAATACAAACAAGATACGTTTTTGTAAATCTGTCAGATTGCCAAAAATATTTTTCAAAAATTTCATGGTTTATGACTTTATGGTTGAACGCATCCGGCCTAACCGAATGCGTTATAATTATTATTTGGATGCGATTTTTCCACCAGCTTTAACGATTGCAGCTTCTGCAGATTTAGACCATTTATCTGCAACAATATTAACAGCTGTTTTGATTTCGCCTTTACCCAAAACTTTCAAACCGTCTAATTTGCGATTCAAAATTTTTGCATCAAACAATGTATCCAAAGTGATTTCTTTCTTTGCATCAATTTTACCAGATGCGATAAATTTTTCGATATCACCCAAATTGATTGTTGCATATTCTTTGTGGAAAGGATTGTTAAAACCAAATTTTGGAAAACGACGCAAGATTGGCATTTGTCCACCTTGGAAAGTAGCCTGTTTACGAGATCCAGAACGAGCCTTTTGACCCTTGTTTCCACGACCAGATGTTTT
>Ga0310786_10010040_pt1 | contig 11932 bp, 10 predicted proteins | sample AusTroGonzalo_MG_FD_203881 | JGI IMG/M metagenome (GOLD analysis project Ga0310786, IMG submission 203881) | Bovine rumen microbial communities from tropical cattle in Woodstock, Queensland, Australia - Gonzalo_03 (v2) (version 2) | ecosystem: Host-associated > Mammals > Digestive system >... | reverse complement strand
ACATAAGTATTCGCATATAATCGATAACGTTCTTTGGAATCAATCAAATCTGGTTTTGTTTTCCAATTTTTAATATGGTCGCGAACATATTTTTCTGTTGTTTCTACTGTTGGGATTACAAACTTATAATCACGATAGCCACAATTTACCAACATATCCACCGTCTTGCGAAAAACCGGCAAAAGTCTTTTCACCTCACTAATACGACTGCCCGGAACCAGTGTTATTATTTTTTCTTTTGTGTTATCAGATTTATATTTATCAAGACCGTCTGAAATAGGGTGTCCCACAGCAACAGTATCAAGCCCATATTTCGTAAAATACGGCACCTCAAAATCAAAGAATGCGTAAAGTTTATCAAATATTTTTGCATATTTCTTTGCACGTCCTGGTCGCCATGCCCAGACCTGAGGCGCAACAACATGATAGAATTTTGTATGTTTTAGTGCGCCTGATTTTCTAACTTTGCCAACAACAGCTTTTGCAAAACCAGGTGAATCTATTGTCAAAACGACATCTGGTTTTTCAGATATAATTGCATCCACGGTTTGCTTAATTCTTGTGTTCAAAGTCCCGATGTGTGCAATTACTTCCGTCAGCCCCATAACAGACAAATCAGACATCGGAAAAAGCGATTCCAAACCACAATCTTGCATATGCTGACCGCCGATACCAACAAATTCAACACCATGCATTTCCCGCATTATTTTGGCGCCCAACACATCACCAGATACTTCACCTGCAATAATAAAAATTTTTTTCTTAGTGGCTTTCATTTTTTGCCGTTCCGATACCGCGTTTTGAACGATTTTCAATAAAGTCTATGGCGTCCATGGCATATTTATTATTTTTTATTTCTTTACGGATTTTATTAAGTCTGTCTGCGACAGTTCCTTCACCGTCCCCGAATACAGCAGAATAAACCGTATGAATTGCATGCAAATCTTCATTAGTAAACCCATGTCGCATCAAACCCACACGATTAATTGTGCGATATATAGCACGCGCACCATCATAAATAGCATATGGCAACACATCATTACCAACACCGCTCATTCCGCCAACAAAAGCGTTTCGACCAATACGCGCGAACTGCAAAACCATCACCCCACCAGACAAGATAGCAAAATCTTCTACTTCTACATGGCCTGCAACCTGAACCAAATTGGACATAACAACGCTGTTACCGATTTTACAATCGTGTCCGACATGTGCGTTAACCATAATTTGACAATCGTCACCGATTTCTGTTCCATCAGATGCCGGTGTTCCAGAATGAATTGTGACATATTCGCGGATTTTGCATCTTTTGCCGATACGCAAACCTGTCATGGTAGATTCATCTTGCCATTTCAAGTCCTGACTCATCACGCCCAAAACAGCAAAAGGATAAACGATAGAATCATCACCAATGGATGTTTTCCCATCAATCACGACATGCGAAACCAGTTCTACACGTTCCCCCAAAACGACATTTGACCCCACAATACAAAAAGGTCCTATTTTACAGTCGTTTCCGATAACTGCACCTGGTTTAATAACTGCGCTTGGATCAATAATTGTTGCCATCTTTTTGTCCCATTGTTTTTGATAATCTTACCTTAGCCAAGGTCATTCTATATCAAATAAGCAACATATTGTATTCAATAAATATAACTAATTATAACAAACCATAAAAATCTTTAGGGGAAATTTTTTCCGAATCGCGCAACAAATAAAGAATTCCTAAACAGGTTATAACTGGACACATTATCAACAAACCAAAACATATCAAAAGCATACCCCATGCCTGCTTTGATATAGTTTCAGGAACTTTTTTAGAATGATAAATTGTTAGCATTTCAGATATACCTGTTGCACCCAATAAACCTATGAACACAGGAACAGATTCTGTTAACACAAACAGTATCAACGCCAAAAGCGCCACAATTCTAAACAACCATTTTAATTTGACATATGCGCTTTGATGAATCTTTGCCCGTGCATTAGTATATTTTACAACAAATACCAATGTCGCAAAAAAGCCGGTTATCAACAACGCAACCAAATGCAGTATTGTCAAATTCCCCAGTTGTCCAAATCTAAAATATTCAGGTTGCATCAAAATCAAGGTCGTCATTAAACCCAAAATTAATGTAGACATTGATATATCCGAAATATTTTTACCCAATCTTGAACCTACTATTATCCCGCAAATAACAGCACTTAATTGCAACAACACGCCCCACAAATCTGGTTTTGCGGAAAAAAATGTCAAAACCAAAAGCAATAATCCAGATACCCATTTAACCTTTCTATCCTTAAATATTGCCAAATAATTTAACTTTATTGCCTGTTTTGTGATGTATATCATTGATAAAAACAAAACAAAGGCTATCGCCACTGGCAACACCGATATACCGTCACGAATTACCGCGTAATTTCCACCGAAAAGCATCAACCAAGCAACCAAACAAAAAACGCACCAAAAACCAATTCTGCTTTCTATTCCACTGGTCCACTTCAATCGTGCCAATATGTCGCGACCGTACAAAAACGCAAAATAAAACAAAGGTATACTTAACAAACCAACAGCAAAAAAACAGGGGCCCAACAAAGCCGCATTATTAAAAGAACTTACTGCCGTTGTGACAACCGAAAACTCATTAAACATGTACTTGCCTTTTCATTTTATTAGATTATTATATAGGCATGTCAGAAAAACAAGAAAATTTTACATTATTAAATGGGCGGGTTACAATGGCACGCAGCATATACAACCCGACCAGTGATGCTGTATGGTTGGCTGCGTTCACCCATACTAATGCAAAAATTAAAACGGTTTTAGATGTTGGCATTGGAACAGGTGGTGTGTCATTATGTCTGATGACCCATTTGCCAGACATAGAAGTAACAGGTATCGATATATCTGATGAAATGTTGGAAATCTGCCAAAAAAATGCAGAATTAAACAACAAAAAAATCAAACTGATAAAGCAAGATATTCTAAAATGGTCTACACCGGAACGTTTTGATTTGGTTGTTACCAATCCTCCTTATTTCTGGGGCACACCCGCCAAACATAACGCCCACCATAACACGGACCTTGCTAACTGGATAAAGCGCTCTGGGGCTCGCGTGGCTTCGAACGGATATTTTTGTACGATTGTTGACGCTAATTGTTTTGACTTGGTGGTAAGTTGCTTACACGACAAAAGCTTCGGCGAAATTCAGATATTGCCGTTATTCAGTAATAAACCCACCGCAGAACGGGTTCTTGTTCGGGCTCGAAATTGCTGTCACACAGGCGCAACTTTTCACCGTGGCGCACAGATGAATAACGAAGCTATTTTACGTGACGGCTTGACTATTGATGCTTTATTGTCTACACTGGACACGAAATGATTGATTTTATTGCAAGACATTTTTCTTCCCTTTGGGAATTGCTTACTGCGCCATTTCGTTTAATCTGGCGTGGTATTTCAAGGCTTTTTCCGCCACGCGATTGCACTGTTATGGACACTGCAGATGGCGAAGTCCACACATATCAACAAAGTAGTTTTTGGCGGTTTACAAAATTTTGTGTGATTGTAACGATGTCCATTTGGGCGGCATGGTCAACCTATGTGTACATATATCATCGTCCTTTGCTGCAAAAGCGCACTCAACAGCTAGAACAAGCTCGCACTCAACATGAACGGCAGATGGCAGATTTAAGGGTTTATCTTAAAAAATTTAACGATTTGACACGTGAATTAAATATTACTGACGACAAAATATTAAAAGCAGACAAATTGTCTGATAACGACAAAGAGGCTTTGTTAAATACAAAATCAAAAATTATCGGAGAATTAGATTTCTTGCACACACGTATTGTTGAAATGATGGGCGATGAAAACTATGCACCAGAATTTGACAAAGCATCTGAATTAGCCATTGAATTTGAATTAATAAGAAATGAAAACGATGTTCTTAAACAAAAACATCAGCAAATTATTGAATCTGCAAATGAAATATCAGATGCAGACCATAAAATCGTAGAAACCGTATCAAAACTAACCAAAGACAATATTGATGAATTACGCAACAACCTGAAAAGAATCAATGCAACAATGACAAAACTTGGCTTGTCAGAAACAAAATTGATACAAGAAGCGAACAATCATTCAAACCAATTTGTAGGCACGAAATTCGTTCCTGTAAATCTAAATAAGAACGCTGATGATAAATATAAAAAAATCGCGAAAGATTTGGAACAATGGCACGGATTGAACAGGCTAACAAAAATTTTGCCTTTGGGGGCACCGGTTGCACAAAAAACCATTACTTCGCCGTATGGTTCTCGCCAAGACCCATTTACCAAAAAGAGCAAACAACACAAAGGCATTGATTTTGCCGGCAAAATAGGAACAGAATTGTATGCTGTGGCGCCAGGTCGCGTGATTTCTGCGGGCGACAGAACAGGATATGGCACCACTGTTGAAATAGACCACGGACTTGGCTTCACAACACTGTACGCACATTTATCCAAGGTTATGGTTTCGCGTGGCGATTGGATTCGACCTGGAACAGTTGTCGGACTCGGTGGTTCTTCTGGCCGTTCCACGGGACCACATTTGCACTATGAAATAAGATACAAAGGGAATCCGTTTAATCCAACAAATTTCGTAAAAGAATAAAAGGAAAGGGAAAATGCTAGCATTTACAAACGCAGATGAAAAAAAATCACCTACCATCATCGGGGCAGGTTGCAAATTGAAAGGCAACATTGATACAGATCACACTGTTCAGATTCATGGCACAGTACATGGAAACATAGCTGCCGAAACTTTGATTATCGGACGGGGCGGTCAGGTTGTCGGCGATATAACCGCAAATACTTTATTCTTGCACGGAACATTAAACGGAGATGCAAATGTAAAGGTTGCAAATGTATTTTCAAATGCAGCCATGACAGGCACACTTTATTACAAGACATTAAATATTACTGCGAATACTGGATTGGAATGCAAATTAGAAAAACGAAAGGAATCTAAGAAATGAATAAAAATGATATCTCGCACGTTTATATCGCAGGCGACCATCGTGGAGTAGGGCTTAAATTATACATTTACGAAATGTTAATGGCCGACGGTTATAATGTCGTAAACCTGGGGACAGACGATTTGAATACGCCTGTCGATTTCCCAGACATTGCCGCCAAATTGGCGGATGCAATGTTGGATGATTCACAATCGCGCGGTATTTTGATTTGTGGCACTGGGGCAGGCATGGAAATCGCTGCCAACCGGTATCGTCATTTGCGTGCATCACGTTGCGACAGACCAGAACAGGCGCGCGATGATCGTTTTCATGATGATATAAATGTCTTGACCTTGGCAGCCGACGATATAGATATTGAACAGGCGTTTTTATGTGCACAAACCTTCCTTGAAAGTCCGTTTGATAATATTGAAAAACGCATACGCCGAATCCAAAAAATATCTTGAAAAACAACCGCCATTTTGGCGGTGTTTTCATTATCTCGCTGTAGCGATAGCGTAAGCAGGTTATTTCTTTACAACGAAATTAACAAGTTTCTTTGGTACAACGATAGTCTTTATAATTGTTGCACCTGTTAATTGTTTTTCTGCATTTTGTTTCGCGACTTCAATTAAATCGCTTTCAGCAATATCAATCGGCACAACGAAATCATTTGCACGCTTTCCATTAACAGAAACCACAATCGTCATTTCGCTTTCGACCAATTTAGACGCATCAAATGTCGGCCATGGTTGAAACACCAACATATCTTTGTGTCCCAATTTTTCCCACATTTCTTCGGTCAAATGTGGTGCGAACGGATTCAACAACTGAATCAAGACTTCGTACGCTGCGCGTGGCATCTTGCCCCCTGGGAATTCGTTGATAAACTCCATCATCGCAGAAATAGAAGTATTGAATCCCATGTTTTCGATTCTGTCTGTGTTTTCGGCAATCAATTTATTAACCAATCTGTCTTGTTCTGGCGTCAATGGTTCATCAGTTAGATTATCAGAAAAACTTTCTACGCGTTTAAGGAACCTCTGTACACCTGCCAATGTTCCTTCGGTCCAAATAGTGTTATTTTTCCATGGTCCCAAAGACAGTATCGCAACACGCGCCGCATCTGCACCCGCGGAATTCAACAAATCAGACACTTGGAACCCATTTCCGCGCGATTTAGACATTTTGTATCCGTCACTGCCCAATACCAGACCTTGGGCTGTGCGTTTTTGATATGGTTCTGGCGCATTTACCAGTCCTAAATCATAAAGCGCATGATGCCAAAAACGCGAATAAATCAAATGACGCGTATTATGTTCGTGTCCACCATTATAATGAGTCACCGGCATCCATTTTTCCATTTGTTCGCGCGAACAAAATTCTTTATCGTTATGCGCATCCAGATAGCGCAAATAGTACCAAGATGACCCAGCCCACCCAGGCATAGTATCTGTTTCGCGCTTTGCCACACCACCACACACAGGGCAGGTTGTATTCACCCAATCTGTCGCACGCGCAAGTGGTGATTCACCATCATCTGTTGGTTTATAATCTGTCATATACGGCTGTATCACAGGCAACTCGCTTTCCGGCACAGGTTGCCAGCCACACTTTTCACAATAGACAAGTGGTATCGGTTCACCCCAATACATCTGACGCGAAAAGCCCCAATCTTTCAATTTATATTGAGTTGCCCCACGTGCAAAACCTTTTTCAGTGCCATACTTAATCGCCGCAGCAATAGCGTCTTCTTTGCCCATGCCGTTCAAGAATTCAGAATTAATATGTTCGCCATCGTTTTCCCATGCTTCCTGTGAAATATCACCACCCGCCAAGACTTGAATTATCGGCAAATTAAACTTCTTAGCAAAGGCATAGTCGCGCCCATCATGTGCAGGAACCGCCATAATCGCACCAAATCCATAATCTGCCAACACATAGTCAGATATAAACAACGGAATTTCAGTATTATTAAATGGATTTACGGCCTTGACCCCTTTTAATTCCACGCCGGTCTTTTCTTTGGTCGCATCAGTTCTTTCAATTTCAGATTTTGCAGCCGATTCGCGAATATATTTTTGGACTTCGTCAGCATTGGAAATCTTGCCTTCGTCCAGCCATTTGCGCACCAACTTATGTTCTGGCGCCAGCACACAGAAAGTCACACCAAATATAGTATCAACACGCGTGGTGTATACAGTCATAATATCATCGCCAACCTTGAAATCTACTTCTGCGCCGGTTGATTTTCCAATCAGGTTTATTTCATCTTTCTTAACGCGTTCATCGAAATCTACATTTTCCAGACCAGCCAGCAATTTTTCAGCATAATCGCCAAGGCGCAAATTCCACTGTAATTTCAGCTTCTTTTCAACATCGCCATGACAGCGGTTACATTTGCCGTCTTCTAATTCTTCGTTGGTCAAAGTGGTTTTGCAATTCGGGCACCAATTCATAGGCAATTCAGACTTATACGCCAAACCATTCTTAAAGAACTGTATAAACATCCACTGGGTCCACTTTACATATTCTGGATCAGATGTCGCAACGCGCGTTTCTGGGTCAACAGACCATCCCGCCTGGTCAATCACAGCCGAATAAGATTTCTTTAATTCTTCTGCTATTTCTGCAGGATGACGACCAATTTTGGTCGCATAATGTTCCGCAGTAATACCCATCGCGTCAAAACCCATTGGAAACAAAACATCATACCCCTGATGACGGCGAAAACGCGACATGACATCCATACCTGTATAAATAAGCAAGTGTCCCGCATGTAAACCTGACCCCGAAAGGAAAGGAAATTCAACCAGATTATAAAAACGCGGTTTAGAACCGTCATTTTTCGGAACAAACGCCTTGGCTTCACGCCAACGTTTTTGCCATTTAGATTCTCTTGCTGTTATTTTTTTGATATCGTCAGCCATCTTTGCCACCACATTTATACAGTTAATTTAACGACAACAATTCTATATGCAAAAACCCGACAATTCAAGTATTTAATGTACCACAAAACGCCCATAAAAAAACAAGAAAAGCAAAAAATAGGGTAAAAACAGACAAAAAACGCGCTCAAACCCGCAGAAATCCGGGCTTTTTTGCGATTTTTTGGCCAAAATAGGGCGAAAATTGCTATTTTTGACCCAAAAAGCAAAAATTTGACTTTTTTTACTTTTGCACACAATCTTGCCATACAGTGAAACAAAGCAAAAATTTTTATCGTGAACATAAAAAGTTATTAAAAATCTATTTTTATATAAATTCACAAAAATTTTTATCTTTCATAATTAGAACAAAAATACACAACGGCAAAGGTGCAGAAAACCGCTAAAAAACGCAAGACAACGCATCATACAAAACGCCCCAGATGCCGAAAATCTGCGACTTTTGCCGCATATCAATAAACAGAACAAATACATCCCAAAAACACTAATCGATTTTCAGCGATCTGAGCCTATAAATATACGATTAAAAAAATTTTGCGCGCTGAGCGCGGGACAGGGTGCTTTTTATAAAAATCAAAAACATCACCAACCGCAGCGCAACAAGACGTATGTTTGATAGCCGAATAACAAAACAGACACCAAATATTATATTATGTTTTAGTTTGGTTTTGAGGCTTGTCCTCAACGACCTGAATCTTAATTAGTAGCAAGTGCAACCGTTGTATATTCATATTATGTACAGTTTGCGTTTGGGTGCCCAGCACCCCCAAACCAAACTATACATAATATACATTATGCGCCTTTTGTGTTTTTGCCCTGGTGTTCTCTGGGGTACATGTTTTAGAAAAAAATCGGACACACAAAATGCGTGCCCGATTATTTTTTGGTTTTAGCACAACGGTATTATTTTATTTTTGCAACTTTCTTGGCGCTGGTTGCAACTTTGCCGACTCTTGCTTTCAGAGATTTAAGCCCCTTTGTTAATTCGGCCTCTTCTGCTGCCCCTATTTCCTCTGTTTTTACAGCACTGCAACAGTATGGACATTTAGTTGCCAATTTACTGATAGATTGCTGACAATACGGACAAGCGCGTGTCGTAACAGGTCCTTTTGCGCGCGCAGAATTTGCAATTTTTACAATAAGGAATACTGCAAACATCGTTATAAAGAAACTGATTACGGTGTTCAAAAATGTCCCCAAATTCAGAGTGGTAGCGCCCGCAGCGGTTGCTTCTGCCATAGTGTTATAATGTGCCCCTGCTTCGCCACCCCCAATTACATAGAACCATTGAGAAAAATCAATTCCGCCAACCAGCATCCCAACAGGTGGCATTATGATATCTTTAACCAAAGAATTAACAACGCTGGTCATCACAGACCCAACGATGATACCGACAGCCATATCGATTGCACTGCCTTTGTTAATAAAAGATTTAAATTCAGATACTATTTTCATTTTGTTTTCCTTTTGTTTTTTTGTTGTTATGTTGTTCAATAGCATTTAACACTTTATTAAGTGTTTTGTGAATATTTTCATCGCGCGTTTCAACCATTATATTTGCTAGCGCATATGTGTCATATCGTTCTTTGATTAACTGAGCCAATATTTGGCGCGAATCTGTATTTAATAACTGTGGGCGGGTATGACGAAAATTAGTCCGCTTTACCAACAATTCCAAATCGGCTTTTAGCCAAATTGTAAGAGCCTTATCCAAAACGGTTTTTCGCACAGCCGGTGTAATAAATGCCCCTTCCCCAGTAGAAATGACCTTTACCAATGGTGGCGTATCGATAATACGTTCTATAACTTTTTCTTCGACACGGCGAAATTCCTGTTCGCCATACATTGCGAAGATATCAACCACGCTGCACCCAGCAGCCTTTTCAATTTCTTTATCAGAATCAACAAACGGTATTCCCAAATTTCGCGCCAATGCCCGCCCTATACTAGTTTTTCCGGCTCCCATAAGACCGACCATCACCACGGGTTTAGTCAAATTTATTTGTTTTTTATTTCTCATGAGATTTATTCTATATAAAAATAGAAAACAAGACAATAAAAATTTCCAAACAGCCAAAAATATGATATAATTAACAATGTAACAAAAAACGAGAGAGAAAATACCATGAAACCAAAATTAAATTTATTTGTTTTGTCTGGCATTGCCCTGCTTTTAATGGCGAACCATGCCCACGCAGCAAGCGTTTATGACAACAATATATCTGCATTGAATATCAATATGTTGACAGATGTATTCATGTCTTATACAGGCTATGATGAAAATATGTCTGATTTATTTATCATGCAAGAAAAATATGGCACAATGACAAGACTTGGTGAATATGGCGATGACGGGTCAACAATTAAAACCCTTGATTCAGTTAACTCTGCTGACAAGTATTTTTTCCCGAACATATGGGTTAATGCGAACCATATAAACGAACAAATGCACTATGGTAATGACATATCCTTGCATGGTCGTTTTAACCTCGCAACAGTTGGCACAACAACACGCGCATCAGAATTAAAGTACGGCAAAATTTCATTTGGGGGATTTGTATCTTATATAAATACCAAGATGCCAGACGTAAATTCTAACGGCGATGTTGTCGGTATATTTGCAAAATATAAATATCGTGAATTTGGTGCAAAAGCATTAACAACCATCGGATCGTTAAACAATAATACAGACAACACAAACTTTAATAATTCGTGGATAAATACGGCGGCTGATGTTTCTGGCACATTCAAAATAGATGACACATTTTTTGTTCGCCCAGGGGTATATATTGCCTATACTTTTGTGACATCTGATGATTTGTATGTTAACGGCAACACCGTTTCAACAAAAGACTATAACTTCTTTAATGTTGCGCCGATGTTGTCATTTATCAAAGAAATATCTTCTAAATGGTACGGCACATTATCAGTAAAACATGTCGCACACATGGGCGGAAAAAACGAAATAAATGTTGATGGCACAGCGATTAATGGACTTTATCTTGACAGTCACACAGACATTGGCCTGGATGTTGAACATGATTACAAACAGTTTGTATTTGGTGCGAAAATTCACAAGCAAATCGGTGACATGGATGGATGGTCAACCAACATAAATGTAAAATATGCATTTTAAGAAAAACCGACCTGATGGTCGGTTTTTTATAATAGCCACAAATTTTTTCAATCCATCGCAGCAAGACGCTCTAATTGATCTGCGCTTATTAACGCATCAATCATTTCATCCAGCCCTTCCCCGCCAGCCAAAATATCATCAAGTTTATAAAGAGTTAATTTTATTCTGTGGTCTGTGACGCGTTGTTCCGGAAAATTATAAGTTCTGATTTTTTCACTTCTGTCACCAGAACCAACCATACTGCGCCGCGATGCATTGGAAGCATTCATTTGTTCATTGCGTTGTTTTTCGTACAAACGCGAACGCAAGACCGCCATGGCTGTCGCTTTGTTCTGTAATTGCGAACGTTCATTTTGACAGGTCACAACTATACCCGTTGGAAAATGTGTTATGCGAATCGCCGAATCAGTTTTATTAACATGCTGACCGCCTGCCCCAGACGCGCGGAAAATATCAATACGAATATCTTTGTCATCGATAACAACATCAATATCTTTAGCTTCTGGCATAACGGCAACAGATGCTGCGGAAGTATGAATACGACCACTGGCTTCGGTTTCAGGAACGCGTTGCACGCGATGAATGCCTGATTCAAATTTCATGCGCGCATAGGCACCAACACCATCAATCTTGAAAATAATTTCTTTATATCCGCGAAGGGAAGTCGCGTTTTCTTCGATGATTTCAATTTTCCAACCTTTGCGCAACGCATAAGATTTATATTGATTGAATAAATCACCTGCAAACAGAGCAGATTCTTCGCCTCCCACTCCGGCACGAATTTCCATAATAACACTGTTATCATCCGCCGCATCACGTGGCAAAAGTGCGATTTGCAAATCACGTT